>ERZ1026810.21-NODE-21-length-141212-cov-13.918368_pt1 | contig 141212 bp, 102 predicted proteins | sample MGYA00520872_ERZ1026810 | MGnify/ENA primary metagenome ERZ1026810 (study PRJEB33270, sample SAMEA104284477) | anaerobic digester metagenome | biome: Anaerobic digester microbiome; feature: mesophilic sludge digester; material: Anaerobic digester biomass... | reverse complement strand
ATGCTCAGGAGTCTCGTGGGCTCGTAGATGTGTATAAGAGCCAGGCCCCACACCCACCCCAAATTCTGAGACCTCGGTAAAAGTGAGGTAATATCCATCATCCATAGTGGCTACACGGCAGTCTTCAATGCCAAAAGTCTCCAGCTCCCCTTTGCCAAAAATGGGAGGGTAACCTTCCGGCTCATGGAAATGTATACCGTCATTGCTGCAAATCAGCCTTAAATAGCTTAATGTTGTGAGGTAATCTTTATTTTTATAGTTGATCACACGCGGGTCTGAAGCATCAAGGTCAGGGTCATCCTTGTCGAAACTTAATATTTCTATCTCGCCATTACTATTGTAAACCGGAAAACTGATTTTCCCTTCAATCTGTGCGGGCCTTTCAGCTACGCGCAGCAACAGCCATACTTTTCCATCATACCGGAAAACTCCGGGGTTCAACAGACAGGTAATCTCCATTCCATTGATGCCTGGCTTCAGATCGGCCGGGCGAAGCAGGGGGTTCTGAGGAAAACGATTTGCAATATCCGAAGAGTTGTTTTTCATAATCTGAGAGAGTTTATTTCTGTTATTTCAGGGTCACAATATAGCGAGGGGGTCGAATCTGTATAAAATTACAATTGATTGCAGAAAAGGGCGTCCGGTAGAGTCCGTATCTTGTACACCGGAGTCCGGAAATGCTGAAAAAGAGAGGAGTATGTTGTCAGAGATCAGAAATCAGGGGCAACTTGTCTTGCAGGAGCAGTGCAGGAGGATGACAAGAGAGCATAAAAGAGAAGTGGTAAGTCAGGGTAAGACAATATTTCCATAATAAGGGATAAGACAATTATTTATCAGAGGCAATACTTCCATAATAAGGGTCAAGAGAATCATTTTTCACTATTTGTCATCCGCTGACGATAATCGGAGGGGGAGCAGCCGAAAGACTTGCCAAACAGGTTATAGAAGTGGGTGCGGCTGGCAAATCCGGTTTGATCAATAATTTCGCTTACAGTAAGTTGTGAGGATAACAGAAGTGTGACTGCTTTGCTCAGCCTCCTTTGATTGATCAGTCCATGCGGAGTAGTGCCCAGTACGGTTTTGATTTTTTCGTATAGGGAAGATCTGCTGAGTGCCATGTGGTCACATAGCTTTTCAGCAGAAAGTGTTTCATCATCAATGTTTTCATCAATGTATGCCAGCATTTTATGAAAAAACGGATCGGGAAGCTCTTTTAACATCACCATTCTGTCGTCGCTGCCGGCGAAGCGGTTGCGGATATTCTCCCTTACTTCAAGCAGTTTTTCAATTCTTACGCGAAGGTGTTCAGGGTGGAAAGGCTTGGGAATGTATGAATCCGCTCCTGCTTTTAATGCTGCAATCTTGTCTTCAATCTCGGCCCTGGCAGTGAGCAGAATCAGTGGCAGGTGGCTGGTATCAAAATTATCACGCATGTTACGACATAACTCAATGCCGTCCATTTCAGGCATCATCACATCCGAGACAATCAGATCAGGCTTATGGGCAAGTACTTTTTGCCAGGCCTCTACGCCGTTTTCAGCGAAGATAAGGTTATACGATTCATTAAGTAAGTCACTTAATATAGTCAGTATTTCAGGATTATCATCCACCAGCAGCAGGGTAGCCCGGTTTCCGGTTTGCGGATGATCTTTCATCGTGACAGGGGTACTCTCTGCTTCTTCCAGAATCCATCTGCCGGAATCACTGCCGTCAGTTTCGACAAGAGGAGCGTCAGCACTTACCTGAAACACCTCAGGGAAAGTGCAGATGAAAATAGTGCCGCCTTCAGGCCGGTTTTTGACCTGGATACTGCCTTTCAACAGTTCCGTCAGCCCTTTTGTTACCACCAGGCCAAGTCCGGTGGAGCGATAATCCGGATAATTTCCTCTCTTCTTTGCCGAAGAGATTCCGAAAGGTTCAAAAAGCCTGGGCAGCTGTTCAGGATTTATCCCTATACCGGTATCATGAACCTCTACTGTCAGCAGGCTGTCAGACTTTGCCACCTTCACAACGACCCTTCCCTCTTCTACATTGTACTTAATGGCATTTGAAACAAGGTTGGTAATGATTCGCTGGAATTTGTCGGCATCAGTCCTGAATGAGAATGGGGTCTCACACCCCTCCACCGTACAGTGGATGTTGCGTTGTGCTGCCAGTTGCTCGAGGTCTGAAACCACCTCCCTGATCAGACTGCAGGGATCTGTTTCCTGAATATTAAGGGGTTCTTTGCCTTTCTCCAGTTTGCGGAACTGCATGATCTCAAGTATCAGCTTCTGCAGCTTCAGGCTGTTGTTATACACTTTTAGAAGCCGTGGATTTTCAGAGGTAAGCTTTTTGTCTTCTATCAGGGCATGGATATGCGATGAAATAAGGGTGAGTGGCGTGCGGAACTCATGTGCCACATTGGTAAAAAACTCGATTTTATATGCCTGAAGCTCTTTTTCCTGGTTGATCTTCATCTCAAGGAGAGCAGCCTCTTTGCGGCGTGCTTCGCGGCGGCGGTAGGCGTTGAAAATAAGGAACTGTACCAGAAGGAAAAGAAAAATATAACCGGAGATTGCCCAGCCGGTCAGCCAAAACGGAGGGTGCACCGTAATAGCGATCTCCCTGACAATGTCAGACCATATCCCGTTCTCATCGCTCACACGCAACTGAAGCGTGTAACTTCCCGGTTTGAGACCGGAAAATGCCAGCGGCTGATCCGGAAGCAGTATTACCCAGTCATCTGAATAGTTCAGCAGCCGGAATGAGATACGGTGCCGCTCACGGCCCCAGTAAGCCAGCGGAGAAACATTAAAGGAGAGTGAATTCTGACTGTACTTCAGATCAAGCTCATCCTGCAGATTGATTCTTTTATACAAAACGCTTCCTTCGTCCTGGCTTACAGGTACATTGCGTATCAGCAACCGGTTTATTGCTATGGGAGGAAAATATGAGGAGAAATGTATGGAATCTGTTTGAACAATATCAACACCCATGGTTCCCCCTGCCAGCAAACGACTGCTGTTTTTATCAAAATATGAAGCTCCGTCACTGTATTCAAAATTGATCAATCCGTCGTTCATATTAAAGCTCTGTACATTGCGACGGGTGCTGTCAATCATTGACAAACCCTGGTTGGTCGTAATCCAGAGGCTGCCTGCAAAATCCTGACTGATGGTATGGATGCTGAAATTTGGCAATCCGCCCTGTACATCAATACCAGCCGGATTTACCGAGTCAGACGATACCGGTTCCAGGCTAAACAATCCGCTGCTGCTGCCCACCCAGATGATCCCCCGGCAATCGGTAAAGAGGGAGAGGATATCATCATTACGGATCAGTCCGGGGTCTGTTTGTGAATTGTATTGTGCAATCACCCGTTGCGAAATGGTATTGTAGCGGTACACGCCAAACCCGCGGGTACCAATCCAGATAATGCCCGGTCTCTCTTCGGTCAGGGCATAGACTATCTGTTTCTGCAACCCGGATGCCAGACCGGAGTCCAGCATAAGCTGTCTGCAGCTCTCCGGATCACCGTTTGCTCCCGTCTTTATCTGAATTACGCCATATCCGCTGGTTCCAAGATAAACATCTCCATTGCTGTCTTCCATGATCCGGTAAACCGAAGCAAATGTCAACGGTGTTTTTTCGCAGATGTCACCCGGGAAGTTGCGGATGGTACGGTAATCGGCTGATAACAGGTCAATACCATTTCCATCCGTGCCCACCCATACTGAACCATCGGGTCGTTCATGAAATGAGAGCACAGAGTTGTTGCTCAGCCCGTCTTTTACCGAGATCTGCCGGATACGTCTGCCAGCAGCATCAAAAACATCAATACCGCCGCCCTTGGTACCGATCAGTATCTCTTTTTTGCGGGTAACAAGTATACTTCTTACTATGGGATAGGAAAAATGCTCAGAAGCCAGGCTGGTAACCGGAAATTCGGCAAGTTTCCTGGTAAATGCGCCGTTCCCGTCGGTTCCGGTCCACAGAATATCCGACTCTGTTTCATAAATACAGAGAATACGTGTGGCAAAGGGGAGGCCGCTGTTTTGCCCGTTGACTTTTCCGGGTTCGGCAAAAGTGCGGTTTCTGACTGAATACCTGAAAATCCTTCCTTTCTCGGTTCCGACCCATATAATGTCTGGCAGACGAGAAGAAAACAGACTGGTTATTACATCATCAGGAAGTTTTAGAGGTTGTACTTCAAGTGTTTCCAGATTGGTAATAAGTGCAGGGCCTGAACGCTGAGTAATGAAAAGCAGGGGTCTGCCATCAGCTGTCTGTATGGATGAAGTGGTCAGAGTGCTGACAAGGGGCAGTTGCAGAATCTTTACCAGTCTGCTGCCGTCAAGCCGGAACAGCTCCCCCTCTGAAGTGATACAGTACAAAGTGTTGCCGTCAAGATGTACACGTTTTATCTGCATCGCATCTGAATGTGACACTGTATCCAAAGGAAGAGGAACAAACTGCTTCGCAGCCTCGCTGAACAGGAACAGGCCCCGGCCTGATACAGATGCTACAGCTCCATAGTCGTCAGCAAAAGCCAGGGAGACATCTTTTTCATAATTGATTTGCTCCGGCTCATCAGAAAAAAAAGCAGAAAACCATCCGGTTTCGTTATCATACAAGGAAATACCCCTGTTAGTCAGCATCCACAGCGGGCCCGAGGTTGAGGGATAAATCTCCCTGATAACATGGTTGTGAATGCTGCCCGGCCCACTTCCGGGAAGAAAGGTTTCAATTCCATGACCGTCATACCGGTTCAGTCCGTTCCAGGTACCCAGCCAGATGTATCCTTCAGCATCCCGAACAATGGCATTGACAGCTCCGTTACTCAAACCTTCGCGCCGCGAGATGGAGTGTGACGATGTGCCAATTCCGGCAGACAGATATGGAATCAGTAAAACGATGAATATCAGTTGTACGATCCGGATTCTCATAAGAAAAGTAATTACACATGCCGAATAGAAGTAAAATTAGTACAAAATACCAAACAATACATACTGTGAAAGAAGCACGCCAGCGGAAAGCCAATTTAGGGTCTGGTGAAGAATGCATTTTTTTACAATTACCATCAGAGAATCATTCTCTGTAGTAAACAGATTGTAGAGTGGAAGAAGAGTCCCCGGAAATAACGGAATGCCTCTGCTATAGACTTTTTACAGACGTGAAGAAAAACGAGGTATCAGAGCAGGAGCAAAAGGTGTCTTTTGTATCACACAAATGACAAAGCCTCTCAACACTAAATTAGTCAAGAGGCTTCTGGGGTACCCGGAGCCGGGATCGAACCGGCAAAGCATCGCTGCCACTGGTGTTTGAGACCAGCGCGTCTACCAATTCCGCCATCCGGGCAATTTCATTCTTAGTTCTGCTTCTTTGTATTATTTATTACTCAATCAATGTTTTCTTTACTCATCTCATCCGGAAGGCGGAATTGCCTCCCCTGCCATCCGGCCCCTTCGCTAAGTCAGCCCCCCGGGCTGCCTTTTGACGCTCGGTCCTGCCATCCGGGCAATTTCATTCTTAGTTCTGCTTCTTTGTATTATTTATTACTCAATCAATGTTTTCTTTACTCATCTCATCCGGAAGGCGGAATTGCCTCCCCTGCCACCTGGCCCCTTCGCTAAGTCAGCCCCCCGGGCTGCCTTTTGACGCTCGGTCCTGCCATCCGGGCATAATACAGTCCTGTAGTTCCTGATAAGCTTCACTGTCAGCGGCTTTATATCCGCCATTCGCTGATACTCACTTACGGACCTGCAGGATGCGAAATTAGAATAAAAATTTGAAAACGCCATTACTCCCTTGCACCTTCCCTGCAACCTGGTTAATTCACTACAATGACCCGCCGGTCTTCTTTATACACTTACCCCTCTACTGCCTGAGTTTCAGTATCTCCACCTTTCTGAATTCCACCGGGTGTGATTCAGACTGCAGGGCTATGTAACCCTCCTTAAGGGGAGTTCCCCGGGGCAGGGTGAAGCCCTCAGGCAGATCGCCACCCACCTGCGGCTTTGAATAGGTCATAACCGTATCACCGTTGACAATATGATGAATGATACTGTCAGCATACACAACCAGCTCTGCCGTCACCCAGGCATCATCATAATAGAATTCTGAGGAAGAGGAGGTGCAGTGTTCCGTTATCAGCACGTCACCTATTACAATGTGCGTGTGCGGTGTGCAGACGTTCATGGTGGGAGATTCACGGTCGGCAGTGCTGCCCAGGAACTGCACTTCAACTGATACGGGCCAGTCCTGATCCAGCCCTATAGTTGCCGGATCCTGGCAGTGGAACATGATGCCGCTGTTGCGGAATGCCCACGACGGGCCACCAGGTGCCTGTTCACCGGTGAAGCGGTATTCGACACGCAGTTTGTATGATGAGAACGGCTCCCTGTAGTAGATGTGGCCGTACTCATTCATGAATGTGTCATACTCTGCGTATGAGACCTTCATGACACTATCTTCAACCCTGAATGTGTTTTTGTAGTTCTCTCCCAGGGGTGATCCCTTGATCTTGATGATCCAGCCGTCAAGGTTATGGCCATTGAAGAGGGGAATCCAGTTCTCCTTCTCTTTCGGGGCACAGGAGGTCATCATCAGGGTGACTGCGGTAAAGACAAGAAGTTTATTCATCATTCGATCTGCAATGTTTAATGGCTCAGGGCCATGTTTTTAATCATTATGTTCTTCTGCAATGCTAAATAGTTCAGGGCCAGATTTTTGATTATTATATTCTTATGCAATGCTGAATGGCTCAGGCTATGTTTTAGATTATCATGTTCTTCTGCAATGCTGAATGCCCCGGGGTCATTTTTTTATGCTCAGCCCTCTGATGCCTGAACGATGGCCTGCTCAATACCAGCCACATCATAACCGCATTCATGCCAGAGTTCCTGCTGGGACCCGTGCTCGACGAAGTAATCAGGTATGCCCAGACGTATGATCTCCACCGGGTAACCATGATCATTTGCAAACTCCAGTACGGCGCTGCCAAATCCGCCTTTTATCATGCCGTCTTCCACGGTGATGATCTTTTTGAATAGCTTCATGACACTATGCAGCACCTGCTCGTCAAGCGGGTTTGCGAAACGCATATCGTAGTGCAGTACCGAGATTCCCTTTTCACTGAGCCGTCCGGCAGCTTCAACAACAAAATTTCCCGGATGCCCAAGGCTTAGTACGGCAATGTCAGATCCCTCTCTGATAAGCCGGGCGCGTCCAACCGGTATCTCTCTGAAAGGCTGGTGCCAGTCAGCTATAACCCCCGTTCCGCGGGGATAACGGATGCTGAAAGGTCCCTTAACAGTATCAAGCTGGGCGGTATACATCATGTTGCGCAGTTCAACCTCATCCATGGGCGCTGACGCGATCATCCCCGGGATGTTGCGCATGAATGCGATGTCAAAGAAACCATGGTGCGTTGCACCATCAGGGCCGACCAGTCCTCCCCGGTCCATGCAGAATATCACCTTGAGTCTCTGGAGAGCGACATCATGCACCACCTGATCATAGGCGCGCTGCATGAATGACGAGTAGATATTGCAAAAAGGCAGAAGCCCGTTTGCCGCCAGTCCTGCCGAGAAGGTAACTGCATGCTGCTCACAGATACCAACGTCAAATGCCCTGTCAGGCATCTCCTTCATCATTATGTTGAGCGAACAACCCGAGGGCATGGCAGGGGTTATTCCCACTATCTTTTCATTCTGCCGGGCAAGCTCCACAATTGTATAACCGAATACCTCCTGGTAGAGTGAGTTTTTGGGGCCTTCGGCCGGTTTGATAAGTTCACCGGTGCATTTGTCAAAGATACCGGGGGCATGAAAGATTGTCTGCTGTTCCTCGGCTTTCGGGAACCCTTTTCCCTTCACAGTGACACAGTGCAGCAGCTTGGGTCCGGGAATGGTCTTAAGATCTTCAAGTACACGGGTGAGATGAAGCACGTCATGCCCGTCAATCGGACCGAAATATCTGAATTTGAATGCCTCAAACAGGTTGCTCTGTTTAAGGACAGTACCCTTGATGCCGCCCTCAAGCTGTGATGCAAGGACCCGGGCCCTGATACCAACCCTCTTGTAGCGGCCGAGAAGTCGCCATATCTTATCCTTGAATCTGTTGTAAGTCCTGCTTGTGGTGATATCAAGCAGGTACTCCTTCAGGGCGCCAACACTGGCGTCTATTGAGATATTATTATCATTCAGGATGACCAGCAGGTCAGCTTTCTGATTGCCGGCGTTATTCAGGCCTTCGAAAGCCAGCCCTGCCTGAAGGGCTCCGTCGCCTATCACTGCCACCACCTTTCGTTTCTCGCCCTTGGCCTGGGCTGCAACGGCCATCCCCAGCGCTGCGGAGATGGATGTGGAGGAGTGCCCCACACCGAAAGCATCGTATTCACTTTCAGACATTCGCGGGAAACCGCTGATACCCTTGTACTTCCTGTTCGTATTGAACTGCGTCTTTCTGCCTGTCAATATCTTGTGCCCGTAAGCCTGATGACCCACATCCCAGACAATCTTGTCATAAGGGGTGTTGTAGACATAATGAAGGGCAACGGTCAGTTCAACCACTCCGAGGCTTGCCCCCAGGTGACCCGGATTATGGCTGACCTCATCAATAATGTGCTGTCTGAGCTCATTACTTAGTCTTACCAGGTCAAGCCTTTTAAGTTTCCTGAGATCGTCAGGCGTGTTTATCTTTTCTAACAGCCGTTCTGAAGATGACATTGGTTCAGGTTGTCAAGTGCCGGGCCAAAGATACTTATATTTTACTTTTTCCCGAATCGGGAACAGGTGCGGCAATAGGGCCACCTCATGCCTTTCGCCGGTGAAATGCACAATGTTTTTAATGACCTGATTCAGTTCGTTGTCTGCCATACTCCTGTTATGGTGGTAAAAATTGAATGTTGTTAATTAATCATCAATCAATGAGTAACACCATACCTTATTTATTGTTTATTTAGCATCGGATGTAAAGCAAAAATCAAATGATTATGAAAGCACCCGTAATAAGGTTGTCATTTCTGTTGCTGGCTCTCATCGCGGTCTCCTGTGTTACGGGGAAGAGATACAACACTCTCCTTGAAAGGAACCTGATGCTGATGTCAGAGCGTGATTCGCTCAAGGCGGAAAACAACTGGCTGACGATGTCAAACAGGGAACTTACGGCAAAGTCGATGCAGCTTGCAGAAGATACCGAAAGGCTCACCCGGGAGGTTGAGAAAGCGCGGGCGGACCTTGCACAGTCAAGGGATGATGTCAGCCGGCTCTCCACAAGGTACGATGAGTTGCAGAGGGCCCAGGCCGAGCTGGTTGCAGGGAAGGCCCAGGAGACACAGAGGCTGCTTGCAGAGCTGAGGCAGGCGCAGACGGAACTTCAGCAGAGGGAAGACCTGATGCGTGATCTTGAGATGAACCTTGACACCAAAAAAGCAACCCTTGAGGAGCTCACCTATGAGCTGGAAAAGCGCAATATACGGCTTGCTGAGCTGGAAAAAATGCTTGACGCACAGCAGAAGGCCGTGAAGGCGTTGAAGGACAAGGTGTCTGAAGCCCTGTTCGGGTTTGAAAACAACGGGCTGACGGTTTCCATGAAAAATGGTCAGGTATACGTGTCAATGGATGACAAGTTGCTCTTCAAAACCGGCAGCTATGAGATTGACGCCAACGGTCGCACGGCGCTGCGCAAGCTCGGAGCGCTACTTGAGAAGAACACTGATGTGACCATCACCATTGAGGGGCATACTGATGATGTTCCGTACAGGGCAGCTCCGGGGCAGCAGATACTTGACAACTGGGACCTGAGCGTCAAGAGGGCTACAACTGTAGTCAGGGTGCTGATCCAGGATACACATATCAACCCAAAACGGTTTGTTGCTTCAGGACGAAGCGAATACATCCCGGTTGACCCGGCGAAAACGCCTGATGCCCGCCAGAAAAACAGGAGGACGGAAATAATTCTTACCCCTGACCTGACCGCACTTTACAGGATACTTGAGAGTTATTAGAGACCTGCCCCGGGCCACAGCTGAGAACACGGTGCGGCCTGCGAACAATGCCAGGAACTCAGACTGGTATGAAGGTACCACCGGAAATCCGATGTAATATACCGGTACCGCTGGAGACACTGGCCCGACATACCGGCACCACCGGAAATCGGGGAGGCTTGCTTCGGGTAACGGCAGGAAACCCGTGGCTGCATGTTATTCATTAAACTCACCCAGGCGCACTTTAAGCTTCTCAAGTGCCGCAACCAGGTCATCCTCAGGTTTAAGGAAGTCAAAACCCTTCCAGAATTCCGGATCATAACCATTGATGGTGAGCGAAAAGACCGAATAGGCTGGTGCCAGCTCCTCATGGTCAAACCTGGTAACATTTTCAGTGTGATGCTCTGTTATGGCGAGCTCAAAAAACACATTGAACCGGCTGCTGAACAACTTTTTGTTTCCCCTTGCCGTGAATCCCAGATCACCCCTGACATGTGACAGGTAGTACCTCCCGTCAACATTCCTGTACCGGGTCCGGTACCTTACATATTCCGGCTTCATGGAGTAATGCCTGGGAAGCCTGCTGATTAATGACCCACCGGTCTGGTCAACATAGCGGGGATTGACCTCAAATTCAGCGAGCATCAGGCTGTAATCATCAACATTGATATAGAGATCGCCCTGCATCAGCGGTTCGGTGATCCAATCCCTCTGTTTGAAGGAGATTACGAATGCCGTCTGACCGTCAATGGTAACCATATCAGTCAGATGGTATTTATATGAATCAAATGACTGCGGATCAAAAAAATCAAAGAGGTGTCTCATGCCGTCAAGAGAGAGGGTGGCACTGAGGCCAGCCTTGAGCCTTACGGCGAGTGTGTCCTTTGCCTCGAGGTTTTCAATCTTGCGGCTGCGGATAACCTTGATCTGATCATTCTGAAGAGAACGTGCGTAGGGACTCTTGTAAATCTTCAGCACTGCCTCCAAATAAATCTGCGGTTCCTTTTTGCGATAGACTCCTTCACGGTAGAACCCGGTGAGAATGGCCGGTGTGGTGCCATAGTTTGATGCCACGGATGAGACGGTTCTTCTCAGAATGACCAGCGGATCCTGTGCCCTGACAATGACCTCGGGTATCGGGATAAAGTCCCTCTCCATGGTGATTGTCATTACGTTTCCCGGAAGACTCCTTACGGGCAGCAGTCTGTTGACATATCCCACATGGGATACTGTCAGGGTGTCATTAAGGTATTCCTCACTTATCCTGAGGATAAAATCTCCGTTAAAATTTGTAACAGTACCTTTTCCGTGGTGGCTGATGCCTATAGTGGCGAAGGGAAGGGGCTCAGAAGTCTCAGCATCAATAATTTTACCTCCTATTGCCAGGAAGAACGGGAGGGAGTCGGCTGGCGGATCAGGTCCGGGCGGCAGCGCAGTCTCACGGTAAAGAATGATGTGTCTCCCCTGTACAAGATAATGGATAGTGGTATCACATGCCACAGAGTCAAGGATCACCCTGACAGGCATTTCGCCGCCTGTCAGGGAGAAAGTTCTGTTGGCATCTATTAACCTGGTATCATAGGTAAAGAGATAACCGGTGAGCCTGCTTATCTCACCCAGCGCCCTGGATGCCCTGATGCTGTTTACCGGCAGTCTGACAGTGTTGTCGAGGATACTCTCCTGCGGGAATGAATTCAGCGAGAGTAACAGCAGGCCGGCAATCAGGGCCGCATGTATCTTCTTTGATCCGTCTTGCCCCATCAACTCCTTTTGACCCTGTCAGCGGAAGAGGATGTAGGTGTTTCCCTCCCTGACAGAGCTAAGACCAAAGGTAGTGCAAATCAGTTTAATAATGGTATCCTGAGACTGCTGTTCGAAGGGTGAGGTAAGTCTGAAGTCATTGATCTCAGGGTCAGCAACCCTTACCTCAATGTTGTAGGCACGTTTCAGGTCTTCAAAGACCACTTCCAGGCACTCGCCGTCATAGGAAAGCATACCGGTATGCCATGCCAGGTAATTAACGTTTGAATTGCGTTCCTGCGTGACATTTCTCCCTGACACCTTCCCTACATATTCAGGTTCCAGGGTCAGGCTTCCTGCACCATCCACGCTTGTCACCATCACTTTACCGGAGGCGACATACACTTCCACCTCGTTATCAGCATTCTCGGTGATCACGTTGAACGATGTGCCCAGTACCCGGATTTTTGCTTTTCCTGCATCGATGATGAACGGGTGTTCTTCATCCGGTGCGATGTCGAAGAAAGCTTCCCCTTTCAGCGATACTTTGCGTGTTCCGCTCATGAAGTTCTTCGGGTAGGTGAGGCTGCTGTTCCGGTTAAGGAAGACGGTGCTGCCGTCAGAGAGGAGCGCCTCCAGATTTTTCTGGTCAGAGTCTGAAGTCAGTGTGATTTTCTGAGGGGCGGCCACCTCAAAGAGGAGCCATCCCAAAGCTGCAACGATAAGTACCATTGCAGCAATTCTTGCAATAGTTGTAAGGAAGAGAGTCCGTTTAAATGGCAGGGGCATAACAGGCCTTTCGGCTGCTTCGATTCTGCCATTCAGCTTCACCCATGCTTTATCAATATCAACAGGTTTCTCTTCTGAATATTTCAGGTCATTCCATTTCTTCATTATATCTGCTTCTTCACCGGCCAGTATGCGGGCATTTTCGCCATCACCGTTATCCTCACCGGATAGCCATGCTGCAGCAGCAGCCCATTCCCGGTCATTCCAGTTATCTGTCTCATTAATCTTTTTCATCACTCTGCAAGTGCTTTTCTGAACTCCCTAAGTGCCTTTCCCATGTCTGCCTCAACCGTTTTGAGCGAGACGGCAAGCTTATCAGCAATCTCATTGTACTTAAGGCCTTCGAAGCGGTTCATCCGGAATATCAGCCTGCTTCTTTCGGGCAGTCTCTCGAGCACCCTTGCCACTCTGGCCTGGAGCTCATGATAATAGATTGCATCTGTCACCGGCTCGGAAGCTGAGTCTGCTGCAGCCAGCACTTCGCCAGCGTGACGGCTGATCACCTTCTGATGCTCAAGGTAATGCAATGCCCTGTTGTATACTGATTTGTAAAGGTAACCGTTCAAAGAACTTTCAATTCTGATGGCTTGCCTGTCCTGCCACAGCCTGAAGAAGAGTTCCTGAACTATCTCCTCCGAGGCGTCGTGGTCCCTGATAAGGGTTTTGGCATAGCGTACCAGTGAAGCATAGCAGGACCGGAACAGCTTCTCAAACTCCTGTTTGTCTCCCTGTCTGATCCTTTCTATGATTTCACTGTCGCTGAACATGGGCAGAACCCCAGGGTTTTACTCTTTTCTGTCACTGAATTTAACCTTCCTGCTGAGCCTTCGTATGGCTGTCTCGATGCTCTGGTCAGGTTCAATCACGTTGTAGTCACCCCAGAAATCAGGGTCAGCAAAAGCTGAAACTTCCTCCGTGAAGAAGTCAGTTGGTTTTATCCTCTCCTTGTTTGAAAACCTCACCACATCTTCTTCGGTACGGTCAGTTATGGCAAGCTCTGACATGGTTGTATAGTTGGTATTGAAGAGCTTCTTTTTCCAGTCTACCTTGAATTTGACCTCGGCCCTGGAATGGTTGAAATACCACTTTCCATCCTGCTCACGGAACCGGACCAGATAGGAGGTCAGTTCGGGAGTTACCTGCATTCCGACGGGTTTCTTCCTGATGAACATCGATGTTGCGAGCTCCTTGTTTTCAAGGTTGAAGGCGAACTCAGCCTGCGCTACCGCATAGGTTTCGATGTCGATAAAAAGGCGACCCTGGTAAAGAGGTGTGGTTATTGAAGGCTTCTGGTAGAAGTTGATGACATAGTTGGAACGGTCATCAATCATGGCGATATTGGAGAGCTCCAGATCATACTGGGTGAGGGCTTCCCGGGTGAGGAACATTTCGGGGTTCTTCACAACGTCAAGATAGAGAGTGGTGGTAGGCCCGCCCTGCAGTTTGAAGAGGACGGTATCCATCTTTTCCACGTCATTGCTCTTTCTGCCCTTGTAAATTCTGACAGCATCCCACCTGAGACTGTTCTGGTATGGTGCCTTGAAAATTTCAACCAGGGCTTCACCTATAGAGATGTAAGAACGGTTCTTGCGTATCGTTTCGCGATAAAAGCCGGTCATGTCATTGGCTACACCAGGATAGTTCTCATCAAAGCGTCTGATGACCTGTTCTATGATCTCTTCAGGTACAAGAGGTTTTACAACGACTTCCCTGATGGGGATCAATGCTGTCTCAAGTCTGATGATGTTGCGCTGTCCGTTGGTTTTCATCTCTTCAATAGCCATCACCCTGTTTTTGTAGCCTATGAATGAGAACTCAAGGTTGCCTGTTTCAGTGCCGGGGAGTTTCAATGTGAATTCCCCGTCGAGGTTGGTGACAGTGGAGATGTTGCTTCCCTGTACGGTTATTCCTGCAAATACAAGGGGCTGGTTTGTCTCGGCGTCAACAATTCTTCCGCGGATGGTTATCACCTGTTGGGGACTCTCCTTCACTGATTTTGCCGGCGCAGCCAAAACCGGCATGTCGCCTGCGGTCACAATGAGGAGCAGTGCCGAAACAATTGCTGTAAAGATGACTTTTGTTTTCATAGTCTTATTTTTTTTTGTTCTTAATCCGGATCATTGTTCCATATTAATGACCGGATCAGCCCCTTTTCCCCTATACAATCACAGGAAAAAATTGTTCATTTGCCTTTGCCATGGCACATGGATACCTGAATGCAAGTTACTCTGTTTTCTCTTACGCTGCAAAGAGATACGGTGGTATCCGTGCCATTCCGCCGCTGCCGCCGGCAATCAGCGTTGAGCTGAGCAGCGTGTGCAACCTCGCCTGTCCTGAGTGTGTCACCGGCCTCGGCCTTACAAAGAGAGCAAACAGCTTCATCGGTTATGATCTTGCCGCGGAGATAGCCTCTCAGTCAGGGGGGCGGGTGCTGTCAGCCTGGCTCAGCTTCCAGGGAGAACCCATGATGCACCCTGAATTCTTCAGGATAACGGAACTTTTTGCCGGAATGAACCCGGTGATATCAACCAACGGCCATTTCCTCAACATTGAGAATTGCAGAAGGCTTGCTGCTTCGCCGCTGAAAAAAATTATCATCTCACTGGATGGCGCCACCCCGGAGGTTTACACTCTCTACCGGAAGGAGGGAGATCATGCTGTTGTCATGGAGGGCATCAGGAGACTTTCCGGAACAATAAGGGAGATGAAGTCAAAACTTAAGGTTGTCATCCAGTTCCTGGTTCACAGGGGTAATGAGCATGAAGCTGAAGCGGTCTCTTCCTTTGCCAGGTCAGTGGGTGCAGGCTTCAGGGTAAAGAGCATGCAGGTGCTTGACCCGGCCGGTGCCGGGAAATGGGTGACATCTGACCCGCGGAAGTCGCGCTGGGTGAAAGGCGATGACGGTGCCTGGCGGGCTGCAGAGTCATCAGCCAGAGGATGCTTCAGGATGTGGAGCTCGGTCGTAATCACTGCTGACGGCGACGTTATTCCCTGCTGCTATGACAAAGAGCTCAGGCATGTGATGGGAAACCTTGAGCGACAGACACTCAGCGCTATATGGAAAGGAGAGAGATATAATTCATTCAGGGAGAAGGTTATGAGTAACCGCCGTCAGGTGGACATCTGCAGTGCCTGCCCGGAAGGGAGGAGGCTTTTTTTTAAATGAGCAGCAGAATGCCTATTGCCATGTGGCATTCAATTCGTAATTTTAAACAAATCAAACCGGAGGTTATATGAAGATACTGAAAATCACACTCGTTACCATTGCTGTTCTACTGGCGGTTGTTCTGCTGGCCGGAGTGATAGCTGTTCCCGCCCTTCGCAAGTCGGGCCTTCCGGAACTTAACGGAGAAAAAAGTTTATCGGCCCTTACGGCCGAAGTGAAGGTAATCCGCGATGAGCGCGGCGTATCTCACATTTATGCCTCAAATGAGCACGATCTCTATTTCATGACCGGCTACATCACAGCCCAGGAGAGGCTCTGGCAGATGGACATGGTAAGGCATGCCACGCAGGGCAGGCTGTCTGAGCTGTTCAAGAGGGATATGTTTGAAACCGACATCTTCCTGCGTGCCCTCGGAATGCAGGAGAAGTCGCGGATGGTGCTGGAGAAGGAAGATCCTGAGATACTGGCAACCCTTCAGGCCTACGCTGACGGGGTCAACGCATGGATCACCGGGTGCGGGAAAAAACTACCGCCTGAGTTCAGGGTACTGGGATATGAGCCGGAACCGTGGACCATGGTTGACATTACCAACATAATCGGGTTTATCGGCTGGGACCTGGCCTCGTCAAACCTCTCGAACGAGATCAGCAATTACAAGCTTGGCATGAAGCTGGGCGCTGAAAAGGCTGCAGAGCTCATTGCTGACTGGAATCTGGTAGACGAGGTTGTCTTTCCCGATTTCAGGCTTGATGATAAGCTTACAGACAAGGCGCTGAAAGCAGTCAGCTCCATGGAGAAACTTGAGGAGCTTGGCATTGTCACCCTCTCGGGAAGCAATAACTGGGCCGTGTCAGGAAGCAGGAGCGAGACGGGGAAACCGATTCTTTCAAATGACATGCACCTTGGGTTCAATGTCCCCGGGTTCTGGTTGCAGGTGCATCAGGTTATTCCCGGAAAACTCAATGTCACCGGCGTGCTTTTCCCGGGAGAGCCTTTTATCATTGCCGGACACAATGACAGGATAGCATGGGGAATGACCAACCTGGGCGTTGATGACATCGACCTCTTCGTTGAAACGGTTGATTCAACAGGCAATAATTACCTCTACAATGGCGAATGGCTTCCCTTCCGTGATGTGGAACACACGCTTAAGATGACTGATGACTCATCACAGACAAGAGTATTGAGATATACTCATCACGGCCCCGTTATCTCAGGAATGCAGAACATTGACGATGTGGTTCTCTCAATGTGCTGGAGCGGGTATGATTACAGTGACGAGATAAAGGCAGTCTACCTTCTCAACAGGGCAGGCAACTGGGATGAGTTCAGAACGGCCCTCAGCCATTTCAAATCGATAAGCCAGAACTTCGCCTATGCTGACGTCGATGGCAACATAGGGCTCAATACAGGAGGCGGAGTGCCTGTCAGAAAGGGAACGGGACTTCTTCCGCGAAGGGGAGACACCGATGAGTATGAATGGAAAGGCTATGTGCCGTTTGAGCTCCTGCCTTCATCATTCAATCCTGAGGAGGGATTTATCTCATCAGCAAACCAGAGGACGGTGGACAGCAGTTATCCCTTCTTCATCAGCGGCGAGTTTTCAATGCCATACCGTATCATGAGGATAAGGGAAATGGCCGGGGAGAAGCAGGTGCTGGGAATAGAGGATTTTAAAAGAATGATCACCGACAATCACTCAGCCTATGCGAAGATGCTTACCCCGGTGATATTGAAGGGGGCTGAGGCACTCAGCGATCCCGGCGAAACGGAAAGGAAAGCGATTGAGGAGCTGAGGGTATGGAACTACGCGATGGATGCTTCGCTTGTGGCCCCGACGCTTTTTGAGTTCATCCGCATGGAGATGGCATACCAGCTCCTGGGTGATGAGCTGGATGAGCTCTATGGAGCAGCACTGGGCAGACAGCACGACTTCTATCTCTACAGACTGATGAAGGAGGGGCCGGATGGATGGGTTGACAATGTCAACACACCTGAAGAGGAGAGCCTGGAGACCATCATTGCCCGCAGCATAAGTGCGGCGCTCGATACCCTCACTGCCAGGTACGGCGAATATGGTGAGCAGTGGCAGTGGGGCAGGATTCACACCATAACCCTTGAACATCCCATGGGAGGGGTAAAAATACTTGACAGAGTGCTTAAACTCAACTCGGATACCTACGGTGTGGGAGGCAGCTACCATACCGTTGAGCCCTATGCATTCAGGGACAATTTCAAGGCACATCACGGCGCATCCGAAAGGCATATTTTCAATACGGCTGACTGGGATGAGTCGCTCACTGTCATACCTACCGGCACCTCAGGCATACCGGGCAGCCCGTTCTACCTCTCACAGACAGAAACATATATCAACAACGGGTTCTACAGTGAACCATTCAGTGATGCTGCAGTTGAGGCAGCAAAGAAATACGAAATGATCTTCAGGCCGGGCAAATAGCCTGCCGGCACAGGTATTGAACAAAAAAAGGGGTGTTGTGCCCCTTTTTTTATACTGTCATTATATCTTTCTCCTTGGTCTCCACTATCTTGTCGACCATGGCGATGTGTTTGTCAGTCAGTTCCTGAATGAGCTTTTCTGCAGTTTTTTCCTCGTCTTCAGGCAGTCCTTCCTTCAGCAGTGCTTTAAGTTCGTCAAGGAACCATTTGCGGCCGGACCGGATGCTTATCTTGGCCGTTTCGCCCTCCTGTTTCACCTGCTTTACCAGCTGATGACGCCTTTCTTCCGTCAGGGGAGGCACATTTATACGGATGATTTCGCCGTTGTTCATTGGGGTCATGCCGATATTGGCTGCAAGAATGGCCTTTTCGATCACACCGAGCATACTCTTTTCCCATGGCTGTATGATAATGTTTCTGGCGTCAGGGGTGTTGATATTTGACACCTGTGCCAGCGGGGTCATGGTACCGTAATAGTCTACGTTAATACCGTCAAGCAGCAGCGGGGTGGCTCTCCCGGCGCGAAGGTGGGAGAGTTCGTACTCGAGATACTTGATAGCTTTTCCCATCTTATCTTCAGCCTCGACTCTGATCAGTTCCAGTGTTTCAGTCATATCGTTGTTTTTATTCTGGTGTAAACAAAAGTAGGAAAAACTTTTCAGAGATTAATAACGGTACCGCACCGGTTACCCTTTGCAACAGCCATCAGGTTGCCCTCCCGGTTCATGTTGAAAACAATCAGCGGCATACCGTTCTCGGCGCACATTGAGAATGCTGTCTGGTCCATCACCCTGAGCTTTTTTTCGATGGCTTCGCCGAAGGTGAGTGAATCATATTTCACTGCGGAAGGATCCTTTTCCGGGTCAGCGGTATAGACGCCGTCAACCCTGGTGCCTTTCAGGAGGACATCGCAGTTTAGTTCCACGGCACGAAGGGCTGCTGCCGTGTCAGTGGTGAAGAAGGGGTTTCCCGTTCCGCCGGCCAGTATGGTCACGCAGCCGCAGTCGAGTGCAGCTGAAGCCCTGTCTCTGCTGTACAATTCTCCCACAGGCTCCATGCGTATTGAGGTGAACACCTTTACGTTGCAGTCTGCCCGTGACAGGAAGCTCTCCAGTGCGAGGCTGTTGATCACGGTGGCAAGCATACCCATCTGATCACCCTTGACGCGGTCATAGCCTTCGCCGATGCTTCCCAGTCCGCGAAAAATGTTTCCGCCGCCGATTACTATGGCTACCTGGCATCCTGCATCAACCACATCCTTTATTTGCCTTGCATAGCCGGAAAGCACGGCAGCATCCAGACCGGTACCGTCAGGGCCGCCTGCGGACTCACCGCTGAGTTTTAGCAGAATTCTTTTGTACTTCATAATAATGTTCCGTTTAATGATGGAAACGAAATTAGCAAAAAATGTATCCGGAAGGTCATCCGTGAAAAAAAACAAAGCGGCGCTCCCGCGAGGATACGCCGCTGCATGCCCGTAAAGCGGGAAATGCCGTTACTCTTTCTTATCCAGTGTGTCTGTCCTGAATATGTAATACAGCGGGCAGGTACGGGTCAAAGCGGTAACAGCCAGAATGATGGCAAGGACAATAAATATCAGTCCTGTGATCTTGCCTACGAAAAAATAGAGAATAACCAGCAGTACTGCCAGAATCAGTCTGACAGACCTGTCTGTTTTACCGATGTTCATTTTCATCATAGTATAATTTTGATTTTTAAGGTATTATTGAGACCACATGACTGAATATAATGCAAACAGGTGCTTATATATTTGATACATGTGGGTTTCATCTATCATCAATAGTTTTAGCGACCGAAAATTACTAATAAATAAGAATCATTGTTCTTTATATGTGACTGAATTATTCTGAATTAATTCCTGGCTTTAAGGCTCCTTTTCCTTGTCACACTGATGGCAGGACTCAGAAGTTATATCTGTATGCGTTGGTTTCCCTGAGGGTAAATCCTATTGATTTATACAATCTGTTTGCCTCGGTCCTGAAAGGTCTTGATGTCAGGTTAACATTTTCGGCTCCCTGCTGCCTGGCAAACTCAATTGCATAATTGATGATTTCTCTGCCGAAGCCCTTTCCCCTTACCGATTTATCAATTACCACATCCTCAATCCAGTATTTGTCAGTCGTCGGAATAGGATATGTCGCCAGAGTAAACATCCCGATAATCCTGTTCCGGTATTCGGCCACAAAAAGGTGAGTCCCTTTAGTTCTGATTATTTTCCTGAAATGTTCTTCTGAAAGTGGGGGCGATTCGGGTGAAAGCTGAGGAATGAGATCTGATACGGCTTTGAAAGCCTCCCTGCTGTATCTTTTTATTTCCCTGATTTTCATCATAATAGAATTTTAGTTTTAATGGTATGATGCCTGCCCCGCTCAGGCGGGGGAACCCCTTAAAAATATAAAATCCTCAGAATATCTGAAATTTAGTTAGTTGCATTTGTTTTCCGGTCAAACGGATTTCTATATTTTCAGACCGCATCAACAAGTTCGTGTTGATCAACAGAGGGAACTTCCAGTTGTGCATTCCTGATCATAAAGTGTAACCGGTTATAAATGTTGGCTTCGCTCATTCCACTGTCAAAATCCAGAAACAGCAGATTCATATTTGGGAAGAGCTCTTTTGTTCTTTTTTCTATTCCTTTGGAAATAATATGATTAGCTATACATCCAAAGGGTTGCAGACTGATCACATTGTTTATCCCATTGTGTGCAAATTCAGAAAACTCTGCCGGAATTCTCCACCCTTCGCCAAACTGAGCATTGGTGCTGATTATTCTTGATGCATCTCTTGCACCTTCATGAACGTTGGAAATGGGGAAGTAATACGGATAATGGAGAATTCCGGATTCCATTTTACGAATTATTCTGTAAGCCAGATTTTCAACGAAATTCATTGCAAATTTAGGAATAGTGCGCTCTTTGACATTTCCCTGAATCCGGGCTTCCTGACTTGCGAATGTACTGATAAAAAACTGTATCAGTGGAGGCACGACAGCTTCTACACCTTGCTTTACAAGCCAGTTAACAACGTGCTTATGGCCAAAGTCATTGTATTTTACATAAATTTCTCCCACTATGCCTATTCTCGGGATCTCTTTAAGACTGTTTATACTCAGGAAATCATCAGCTGCCTGCTCCGCCAGATGAAAGAAGCGGTTGGCCTCATTATTTTTAAGAGCTTCTATCCCCAAGTTTAAATACTTTTCTTTCAGGCGTTTTGCACCGCCGATTTCGGTTTCACGGGGTGCTGTGGAATAGTAGAACTGCGAAATGCAGTCAGCATAAACAATTGCACAGAATATTGCCCGGATGTATTTTTCCCACTTCACCCTAAAACCGGGTTGTTCATTCAATCCTGCTGTGAAAGACATAGTTACCACAGGAATGTCTTCAAATCCCGCAGCTATCATAGCCTTTTTTATCAAAGCCACATAGTTTGTAGCGCGGCATTGCCCGCCGGTTTGTGTTATTCCCAATGCAACTTCATTTCTGTCATACCTGCCGCTTTCCAGAGCTTTCATTAAATCTCCTACTACCAGAGTTGCCGGATAGCAGATCTCATTATTTGAGTATTTTAATCCATATTCCACTGATTTCTTGTCGCTTGGTGGCAGGTTCTCCATTTTATAGCCCATTAATTCAAAGGCGGCAGGGATAAACGGCGAATAAAAATCTCCAAACCACGGTCCGAGAATTGTTCTTCTCCTGTCTTCTTTTTCGAAAGGCGGCGTATGTACAGCAATATCCTTTTCGAAAACTTCATCTTCTTTTTTGAACTTCAGGCTCTCGATAAGCGAACGTATTCTTAACCGGGTAGAACCGATATTATTAATATCATCTACTTTTATTATCGTTGCATTTTTGCCTTTGCGGTGCAAAATATCAATCACTTCATCCAGAATAAAGGCATCAGGACCACATCCGAATGATGTTATTTGCACGTAATGCACATTTTGAGGTGCTTCATTCGCTGTCCAGAGTGCCGATTTGAAAATCCGGTTGGTGTAAGCCCACTGCATTACGCTCTGCACTTCTTCGGGGTTGGCTTGCAGGTGGCGCACAACATCTTCAGTAATTACATCAGCACCGAAATCGCTTACCAGATCGGAAATTTTGTGCTGTATCAGCGGATCAATATGGTATGGTCGTCCGGCAAGCAGTATAACCAGGCGGTTTTCGGCAACAGCCCTCTCTAATATCTGATTTGAGCGTCTGTTCAACTGCTCTTCATAGCTCTGCTGAGCAACCAGGGCATTCCTGAAAGCTCTCTCAATTGTTTTTGTATCTGTTCCGGGAATAAGGGTTTTGATATACTCCACACATGATTTACGCATCAGTTTTTTATTGGCAAATGTAAATGTCGGAGCATCAACAGGAATGCCAAATTTATGCTTTGGATTGACAGCACTTTTAATTACATCAGAATAGCCTGTAATAATCGGACAATTGTAGCTGTTACTGGTTTTGTCGTCTTCTTTGTCTTCAAAAACGACATAGGGCATAAAAATCCTGTCCACTTTCTTATCTGCCAGATTATAGATATGCCCATGCACAAGTTTTGCAGGAAAGCAGATATTGTCAGCCATTACCGTGCTGATCCCCGTTTCGTACATTGCCATGGTTGATTTATCGGAAAGGACGATCCGGATTCCGCACCCGGTCAGCAGTGAATGCCAGAACGGATAGTTTTCATACATTCCCAGAGTACGCGGAATACCAAGTGTAATTTTTCCTTTTTCCAAAACGGGGCGGTTAAACAGCAAATCATATTTTTCGGTGTGCAGATTTGCCCCTTTTGCTACGGTTTCTCCTGAATTGTTGAAGACCTTTTCGCATTTATTGCCAGAGTAAAACACATTGTCATTATCAAATCTGAAATGAGTTACCGTACAGTTATTCTCACACCCTTTACAAACTGTTCTTTTTTGTGAATACTCTCTCGATTCTGCCATGGCAGCCAGCCTGACAGGCCTGGTTTGACCTGTTTCAAACTTTTTGCGTGCATAGAGAGCTGCTCCGTAAGCTCCCATCAATTCGGGATAATCGGTAACCATAATTTCCTTTCCCAATTCTATCTCCAATGCACGGATAACCGATAAATTTCTAAATGTGCCGCCCTGCACCATAATATGACTGCCCAGCTCTTTGATATCCTTCAGTTTCAACACCTTATTCAGACAGTTTTTCACTATGGAATAGCCCAGTCCTGCTGAAATATCCTCTACTGAAGCTCCTTCCCGCTGTGATTGCTTCACTTTGGAATTCATAAATACCGTGCAACGTGTACCTAAATCGCATGGGTGTTTTGATTTCAAGGCTATTTTTGAGAAATCGGAAACTGAATAGTTGAGTGAATCGGCAAAAGTTTCAATAAAAGAGCCACAGCCTGAAGAACACGCTTCGTTGATTTCCACGCGTTTAATAACTCCGTTTTCAATAAAGGCGGCTTTCATATCCTGTCCGCCAATGTCTAAAATGAAAGAGATGTCTTTGTTGAAATGGCAGGCACTCATATAGTGAGCAATTGTTTCAACCATTCCTGAATCAAGATGAAAAGCCTTTTTGATTAAATCTTCACCATACCCGGTTACACAACTTCCGAGTACATTCATCTCTATTCCGGCTTCCTGTGTCAGCTTGAACAGTTTTTGCAGCCCTACAGTTACAGCCTGCAGTGAAAATCCCTTATTCTTAGTGTAATAGTGATAAAAAACCCTGGCATTTTCGTCAGTGGCGATGATTTTTGTTGTGGTTGAACCACTGTCGATGCCGATAAAGCAGTTTGGATTTTTAATCTCCTTTATGTCTATCGCGGGGAATTGATACTCTTCTTTGGATTTTAGCCATTCGGTGTACTCCTGTTTATCTTTGAAAAGAGGTTTTAATTGATTATGAGCATCTTTTGGATTTTCTTTGACCTCTTCACCAAAAAGGGAAAGATATTCGGAGAGTAATCTGCTCTCTTGCCGGTCGCTCGCGATGATAGCTGCACCCCAGGCCGGGGTTACTTCCGGATTTTCAGAAATCACAACTTCCGAATGGTCCATTTTTATTTCATCGATAAATACCTTTCGCAGATATGGAATAAATGTGAATGGACCACCACAAAGAAAGACTTTCCCCTCCGGCTCGTATCCTCTTGCCAGGGATGTGATTACCTGCATGCTTACTGCCCTGAAAACCGATGCGGCTATATCAGCTTTGCTTGCGTTTCGGGCAAGCAGATTCTGTACGTCTGTTTTTGAAAAAACACCACAACGGGAAGCTATCGGATAGATTGTTTCGGCTTGTTCAGCCAATGAATTGAACTCATCCATAGTGACATTGAGCAATGTTGCCATTTGGTCAATAAATGAGCCTGTGCCGCCTGCACAACTTCCGTTCATCCGGATATCAGGCGTTTTGCCGGATTTGAAAAAAATCATTTTGGAGTCTTCACCGCCAATATCTACAAATGTCTTTATTTCAGGGAATTGACGCAAGATAACTTCGCAGGAAGCTACTACTTCCTGGACAAATGGGACTTCATACCGTTCAGCTATTCCCATTCCGGCTGAACCGGTTATACAAAGTTTGACGGGGCAATCGCCAATTTTATCCAGCATATCAGATAAAATCTGTTTCAGATTGCCTAAAACATCAGCATAATGCCGGCGGTAATCTTTGTAAATGATTTTATTCTGAGGATCAGAGACTACTACCTTGATGGTTGTAGAGCCGGCATCCAATCCTATGTTGATTAAGGGTTTTATAGGGTTTTGTGCTGAAGAATTTATATGTGAGAGTGATGAGTTCATAAAGTTTATCTCGGGCAATAGATGCGTTTTTAAAGCAATTGATTCAGTTTACAGTCTGGTTCAGGGATTTCACACTTAAAAACAGGAGTAAAACCTGTTTCATATTCTCCAGATGATTCTGGTGATAGGCTTCTATTTTGCTCTTCTCGTTAAGAAAGAATTCCTGTATAAACGGGTCTACTAAATAGGGGACAAAGAGCAACCCGTAAAAAAGAGTAACCAATTCTTCCATTGGCAGTTGTTTGATACTCTTTTCTTCTGCTTCACGGTCGAGCATGGCATGAATAAGCTGAAGGTATTCTTTTACTTTCTGATTTGTATTGATAAAATCGAAAAGTGTTTGCGGATGCCGTTGCATCTCCATCATAACAAAGCGCGGCACTGCATTGTTACGGCTTAAAAAATCAGCATAAACGTCAATAATACCCAGAAGACGCTCCTGAAAACTCAGAGTATCTTTGCTTAACAGGCTCTCAAAGTGTGGAATAATGCCTTCTAAAATCTCTTCAATAATCTTGTAAAACAGATTCTCTTTGGTGCGATAATAATAATTCAAGGCTGTTCTGCTAATTCCGGCCGTATCTGCAATGTCCCGCATTTTTGCATTTTCAAGCCCCTTCTCCAAAAATACTTGTTTCGCAGCTTCAATTATTTTCACCTCCGAATCGCTTAACTGGCTCATTTTATATTATTTAATTGTTCTGACGTTAGTGTTTGACACTAATGTCAAAATTAGTCTGTTTATTTGAATTGACCAAAAAGAAGACTGTCTAAAAGGAGCAGCCCCGTTTTTTGGGGGGATATAACAATTATTTACTTACTGAAGTTCCGCAGGCAAGAATGGGTTGAAAAGTGGCACATAGAAAGCTTTAGGATTTTTAAATCCTTCTGAAAATCAGTATACTTAAGGTAATTATAACAAAAACGACGTCCGTGGGGACGTCGTGAAAGAGGGTGCCCTTTTGAGACACCCTCTTCGATTATTTTAAGTCATTATTGATCAGACATTAAGGGTATAGCGGAGGAATCCGGTTGCTCTGAGGCTCTTGTCATGGCTCTCGAGGTACTGCCTTATGTTGATCTTGCTCTCCTTGATGAATTCCTGGTTCATAAGGGTGCTCTCCTTGAAGAACTTGTTCAGTTTGCCCTGGGCAATCTTCTCAATCATTTCTTCAGGTTTGCCTTCACGGCGTGCCTGTTCCCTTGCGATGTCAAGCTCCTGGGCAAGTATCTTCTCAGGAACGTCATCCTTATCAACTGAAACAGGGTTCATGGCTGCAACCTGCATGGCCACATCCTTGTAGACCTGCATGTCAATACCTGCCTTGTTGAACCCTACCAGTGTGGCAAGCTTGTTACCCTGGTGGATATATGGCTGTACGGCTTCTGCTGTTATTGTACCGAAGTATGTAAGGTCAAATTTTTCTCCGGTGATACCGCTTTTCTCAAGTACGAGGTCGCTGACTTTTTTGCCGTCGATGACGGTATTTTTGAGAGCTTCAAGGTCAGCCGGGGCTGATTTGAGGGCTCCGTCAAGGATCTTGTATCCGAGATCAATAAAATCAGCGTTTTTGGCAACGAAATCAGTCTCGCAGTTCAGTGAGATCATCATTCCTGTTTTGCCGTCAGCTGTTGTTTTGGCCAGTACAACGCCTTCTGTGGCTTCGCGGTCAGCGCGCTTGTTGGCGATAGCCTGACCTCTCTTGCGTATCAGTTCCTGGGCTTTTTCAAAATCTCCTGTTGCCTCTTCAAGGGCCTTCTTGCAGTCCATCATGCCGGCGCCAGTCATTCTTCTCAGTTTGGCGACATCGGCAGCACTAATATTTGACATTTTATTTAAATCTGTTAATTGGTTGATTTGACTATTCTTCCTCTTCGATGCTCTCTTCGACTTCCTCTTCTTCGTCCTTGTCAGCTGAATCCTCTATGTCGTCGTCATCCTTCATTTCAGGCTTATCCTCCTCATAGTCGGCAGCCCTGAACTTACCTTTGCGGGAGCCTTCCGGCATCTCTTCCCGGTCAGTCTGTGAACTCTCCTTGTCCTTTTCTGCCTTGCGCTCATTGAGTCCTTCAGCGATAGCCTGGCACATGATGTCAACCACCAGTGAAATTGACTTGGCGGCGTCATCATTTGCCGGTATCACAAAATCGATATCAGACGGGTCTGAATTGGTATCAACCATTGCAAACACGGGTATACCGAGTCTTTTTGCCTCATGAACGGCGATAAGTTCCTTGCAGACGTCAATCACGAAGAGTGCGGAAGGCAGCCTGGTCATGTCGGCTATTGAACCGAGGTTCTTTTCGAGTTTGGCTCTCTGGCGGGTGATCTGCAGCTTTTCCCTCTTGGAGAGGTTGTCAAAGGTGCCGTCTGTAGCCATCTTGTCAATTGAGCTCATTTTTTTGACCGCCTTACGGATGGTGGGGAAGTTGGTAAGCATTCCGCCCGGCCATCTTTCGGTCACGTATGGCATATTAACCGCTCCCACCTTTTCAGCGACGATTTCCTTCGCCTGCTTTTTGGTTGCCACAAAGAGAACCTTGCGGCCTGATTTGGCTATCTGCTTGAGTGCAGCAGCAGCCTCTTCAATCTTGATCAATGTTTTTTCAAGGTCAATGATGTGAATGCCGTTCCGCTCCATGAAGATGTAGGGAGCCATCGCCGGGTTCCATTTTCTCTTGAGGTGTCCGAAGTGCACGCCGGCATCCAGTAATTCTTTGAAATTGGTTCTTGACATTTTGATAGTGTTGTTAAGTTTACGTTCTGTGAAGTCAATTGCAGAGTAGTTCCTGGCTGGAAGTCAATGCAATTTAGATACTAAACCTGCATCTATAATAATTGCTGTTGAACTCCTAACGCTTGCTGAACTGGAATCTCTTGCGGGCCTTGGGTCTGCCGGGCTTCTTTCTTTCGACCTCGCGCGGATCACGCGTGGTGAAGCCTTCAGCCTTAAGTTTAGACTTGAACTCCGGATCAACCTTGATCAGAGCCCTGGAAATCCCAAGACGAACCGCCTCTGCCTGACCTTTTGATCCACCGCCGTCAAGGGTGACTGTGATGTCAAATTTGTCGGCAACATTGAGAAGGTTAAGAGGCTGGAGGACAACATACTGCAGGATCTCGTTCTGGAAATACTGTTTGTACTCCCTTTCATTGATCATGATCTGTCCCTTACCATCTCTGAGATACACTCTGGCGACAGCCGCTTTCCTTCTTCCGATAGCGTTGATAACTTCCATGTTTCTTACTTAATGGTTTTTAAATCAATGGGTTTTGGTTTCTGAGCCTCGTGTTTGTGTTCGGGGCCTACATAGACGTAAAGGTTCTTGAAGATGGCGGCGCCAAGCCTGTTTTTCGGAAGCATACCCTTGACGGCATATTCGATCAGCCGTGCAGGATTCTTCTTCATCAGAGCATCAGCCCTGACAATTCTCTGGCCTCCGGGATAACCAGTGTGCCTGATGTACTCCTTGTCAGTCATCTTCGCTCCCGTCAGCGCAATTTTTTCTGCATTGATAACAATTACGTTATCACCACAGTCAACATGAGGCGTAAAGCTTGTCTTGTGCTTCCCCCTCAGCATCAGGGCAACAACAGATGCCAGACGCCCGAGTGCCTGACCCTCCGCATCTACAAGTACCCACTCTTTCTCAACAGTCGCCTTATTGGCTGAAACTGTCTTGTAGCTTAAGGTGTTCACTTTGTACTTAAGGTTTTGTTAATTAATCTGTTTTTAAAATAAAAACCCCATTTTTGGGGTCTGCAAAAATACAATATATTTTTATTTCGAGCAATATGTTGTACTTTTAATTTCTTTAATATCCGCATGTTCAGCAGAAACATCCATCAGACCGTACATCTGATCTGCCTCCTGTTGGCCGCGTTCATGATGCCTCTCTCCGTCTGGCTCCTCTCCGTGGTATCTATTATCATGTCTGTCAACTGGTTGCTCGGAGGCGAATACCGGCACAAGATCAATATTTTAAGATCACGCCCGGGTGTCTTGATACTGTCCGGACTCTTCGCGATGTACCTGGTGTGGCTGCTGAATACAACCGACTTCCATGGAGCAGTTGCTGAGCTCAGGCTTAAGCTTCCGCTGCTTTTCTTCCCTGTTGTGGCCGGATCAACCGAAAGTGCAGAGAGGTCACTTCTCCGGATGGTTCTGCTTTCCTTCATCGCAGGATGCCTGTTTGCCACTGTTGCCGGCTTCGCCGCACTCGCCGGACTGACGCCCGGAGAGATACACTCTTCCCGCGAACTTGCACTGTTTGTACCGTCAATACGGCTCTCCATATTGCTCTGCTTTGCGATTTTTTCCTCTTTATGGCTTATCATTTATGACAGTGCGGGGCAGGGAAAGGCAGGGTCTCATTTGCCAGAGTGGTGGCAGCGTCTGAATAGCCGGCTCCTTCCCGGCACCGGCGGGAGGCTGTACGTGGTGATGCTCGCGGCCGCAGCCATGAGCTATTTCCTGTTCAGGCTTCTCTCGGTGACGGGGCTTGTTATTTTTGTGCTGCTGCTCTTCCTGACAGCTGTTTTTCTTATCACCGGGGGCAGGCGCGTACGTTGGGGCATAACCTTCCTGGCTGTGGCCGCGACGATAACCGCTGCATTGACAATCGTGTCACTCAGCGCATGGAACAGACTTCATAACCCTGCCGATCCGTCGGTGAACGGGAAGCGGCAGCTCACATTGTCGGGCAGGGCTTATACCCACTATCCTGAGGAGACCCTTATAGAGAACGGCTACCTGGTCTGGGTAAATGTGTGCGAGGAGGAACTTCGGCAGGAGTGGAACCGGAGGAGTCTGAAACCATACGATGGCGCTGATGCAGCAGGCAATGAGCTGCGTGTGACCCTGGTGAGATACATCACCGCGAAGGGAATGGCCAAGGACTCGGCAGCAGTTGCAGCGCTTACAGACAGAGACATTTTCAATATTGAACAGGGGTATGCCAATCCTCTTTATGCGAGGAAGGGGAGCCCCATGGCCAGGGCGTATGAGATTGCCTGGGAACTTGACCGTGCAGCCAGCGGAGCCAATCCCTCAGGCCACTCACTCACGCAGCGGCCGGAATTCTACCGGGCAGCGGCCGGAATAATCAGGAAACATCCCTGGACAGGAGTGGGAACAGGTGATCTGGCCCGCGCCTTCAGTGATGAGTATATATCAATCTCCACCCCGTTGGAGCCTGAATATCGCCTGAGGGCGCATAATCAGTATCTGACCTTCGGAGTTACCTTCGGCATTCCCGGGATGATACTGGCTATTACCCTGCTGCTCATACCGTGGCTGATAAACGACGGCCGCTTCTCATACCTGTTTCTGGTATTCATGACACTCATCCTGATCTCAATGTTTAATGATGATACATTCAGTTCATTTACCGGAGCGTCATTCTTTTCTTATTTTTACACCCTGTTAATTGTCACTTCAGCCGGTAAGGAGTATATTCATCATAGCCGGCAGTGCGGGGAAGAATGTTAATTGTCACATTTGACGGTAATGAGGCTCAATATCAAGGACAGGAAATATCTTGAACTTGCAATAAAAACTGCAGGGGAGAATATGGAAGATGGCGGAGGGCCATTTGGTGCAATAATCACAAAAGGCGAAACCATCCTTGCCCGGGCAGGCAACAGGGTTGTTCCCGGACATGATCCGACAGCCCATGCCGAGGTGATAGCCATAAGAATGGCTGCAGAGAAGCTGGGCACGCATGACCTGTCTGACTGCACCATTTACGCTTCATGTGAACCCTGTCCAATGTGTCTGGGAGCCATTTACTGGGCAGGGATCAGGCGCCTGGTATACTCCTCCGACAGGTACACCGCAGCCTCCGCAGGGTTCAGTGACAATCATATTTATGAAGAGCTGGCGCTTGACAATGACAGCAGAAGCATTGAGATGGTCCGCGGACTGAAGAAGGAGGGAGACAACGTACTGAAAAGGTGGGTGGATCTCCCTGACAAGATACAGTACTGAACAGCAGCAATGGGTAAAGTCGACAGGGATTTCTATCTTGCAGATGCAGTTACCGTCGCCCGGCAGTTGCCGGGTATGGAGCTGGTCATGGCATCCGGAGAGCAATGTCTCAGATATGTAATTACGGAGACGGAGGCCTACCTGGGTGAGGGTGACAGGGCATGCCATGCCAGCAGGGGAAGAACCCGCAGGACAGAACCGATGTTCCTCACAGGAGGGCATCTTTACCTCTATTTCGTCTACGGGATGCACTGGATGCTGAATGTGGTTACCGGCCCCGCTGATCATCCACAGGCTGTGCTCATAAGGGGGGTGTCACAATACCAGGGGCCCGGGCGCGTCACAAAGGGACTTGGGATTGATGGTTCATTCAACAGGGAGGACCTGACATCGTCAGGCAGGATATGGATAGAGGATACCGGCTTCCGCCCGGAGTTGATCTCAGGGCCGAGGGTGGGAATAGACTATGCCGGCGAGCCATGGATAAGCAAACCGTGGCGCTTCATTGTAAGAAACGAAAAAGAAAAGATATGAAAAAGGGATTCAGACTATGGAACAGCATAACGGGCTGGGCAGTGTTTGCCGTCTCGCTTGTCATCTATCTGATGACCATCGAACCCACTGTCAGTTTCTGGGACTGCGGGGAGTTTATCCTCTGCTCCTACAGGCTCGAGGTGGGGCATCCGCCCGGAGCTCCGTTCTTCATGCTCCTTGGGCGCTTCTTTACCCTGTTTGCCGGAGGCGATACCTCGAAGGTGGCCATGATGGTAAACATACTTTCCGCTTTGGCGAGCGCCTTTACAATCCTGTTCCTGTTCTGGACCATCACAAGGCTTGTCCGCCTCGCCACCGGTGATGACGAAACCGTAACCGGAGGAAAATCACTGGCCATTCTGGCTGCCGGAGCAATCGGTGCACTGGCATACGCTTTCTCGGACACTTTCTGGTTCTCGGCAGTGGAGGGTGAAGTATATGCCACCAGCTCACTCTTCACTGCTGCAGTGGTATGGGCGATGCTTCGCTGGTATGATGAAGCCGACGATCCCCGTTCAGGGAGATGGATCATTCTGATAGCCTATCTCATGGGCCTTTCAATAGGGGTGCATCTGCTGAACCTGCTTGCACTGCCGGTGATAGTCCTGATATGGTACTTCAGGAAGCACAAGGCAACGACTCGTGGCTTCATCTATGCACTTCTTGCCGGTTTTGTTATCCTCGGTGTGCTCAACTTCGTGTTTGTGCCGGGCATACCAACAGTGGCCGGATGGTTTGAGCTCTTCTTTGTAAACACCATTGGTCTGTCTTACAATACGGGCCTTTATATCTATCTGATCATCCTGACCGGCCTGATAGCGGGAGGGATATGGTATTCACTGAAGAAAGGGCGCAGGATACTGAACTACGTGATGACGGTGATTGCCGTCCTGGTGCTGGGTTATTCATCGTTCGCCATGATAATCATAAGGGCCAACGCCCACCCGCCCATGAACCAGAATGACCCGTCAGATGTCTTTTCATTCATCTATTACATCAACAGGTCGCAGTACCCGCGTGCTCCGTTCCTCTACGGCAACTATTACTCAGCCCCGGTGATTGGACTTGAGAAGAAGATCGGCGGTTACAACAAGAAGGATGGAAGGTATGAGCCTTATTATACTACCGAATACAAGTATGACAAGCGTTTCATGACCATTTTCCCGCGCATGTACAGTACTGATCAGGGTCATATCCGGGAGTATGAGTACTGGGGCAAGGTAAGGGGAAAAAAGATCACTGTCAGATCGGGCCAGGGCGATGAGCAGGTAACCCTACCCACCTTTGGGGAGAACTTGCGGTTCTTTTTCAGGTACCAGGTGGGAGTGATGTACATGAGGTATTTCATGTGGAACTTCTCGGGGCGCCAGAATGACATCCAGGGCAACGGCAACGTCATGGACGGGAACTGGATCACCGGCATTCCCTTCCTTGACAATCCGCGTCTCGGTGACCAGTCATTGCTTCCCGACGACTACCGTAACAACCCGGCCCGGAATGCTTATTTCCTGCTTCCGCTGCTTGCCGGGCTGGCCGGCCTCTACTGGCAGTACAGGCGTGACGGCAAGGGGCTGTCACTCGTGTTACTTCTTTTTCTCATGACGGGGCTTGCCATTGTGACATATCTTAACCAGAACCCGAGTCAGCCCCGCGAGAGAGATTATGCCTATGCAGGTTCATTTTACGCCTTTGCCATCTGGATAGGAATGAGCGTCATGCTCTTCTATGATCTTTTGAGGAAGACAATGAAGGATCATCCTGCAGCCATTCTCCCGTCGGTGCTGCTGCTGGCGGCGGTTCCGCTGCTGATGCTTGTCCGCAATTATGATGACCATGACAGGTCTGACAGATATACTGCCAGGGATATTGCATCGAATTATCTTGCTACGGTGGATGAGAATGCCGTGCTGCTTACCTATGGTGACAATGACTCGTTCCCGCTGTGGTATATTCAGGATGTTGAGGGCTTCCGCACTGATGTGCGTGTTGCCAACCTCAGTTACCTGCAAAGCGGTTTCTATATCGAAACAATGAGTCGCAAGGCCTTTGAATCTGATGCACTGCCGTTCACCATTCCGGTTGAAAAGTACATTGAGGGTGCGCGTGTGCAGCTTCCCGTAAGGGAGCTAATAAAGGAACCCACACCTATCCGTAAGGTAATGGAGTTTGTCGGATCGGATGATCCGAAGGCCATGGTAGATCTTTCGGGCCGGGGTGATTACTTCAATTTTATCCCGGTCACGGAATTCATTGTTGACGTTGACTCGGCACATGTAATTGCAACGGGAGCCGTGCGTCCGTATCATGCTGACAGGATGCTGAAACCGCTGATATGGAAATTCAGCAATGACATGGCTATCAAGGATGACCTGGCTGTCATGGATTTCATTGCCGGCAACAACTGGGAGCGTCCGCTCTATTACTCGGTGACTGTTCCGGCCTCAACCTACATCGGGCTTGAGCAGCACTTCATCCTTGAGGGTATGGCTTACCGGGTCAGCCCTATACGGACAGATCAGCCGGTCAGGGGAGAGACAGGCATGGTTGACACCCGGGAGATGTATGAGAACATGATGAATAACTTCCGTTGGGGCAATGCCGAAAAGGAAGGGGTTTACCTTGATGAGAACAATCGCCGCATGTTTGCCGTCTTCAGGCGCCAGTTTGCCAGGCTGGCCAATGCACTTGTGGAGGAGGGTGATACGGTAAGGGCTCTGGCTGCAATTGAGAAGGGTCTTGGCATAGTGCCTCCTGAAAAGATGCCCTATGACTATTTCAGTACTGACCTTGTCAATGCTCTGGCCCTTGCGGGCAGGAGGGAGGATGCAGAAAAGCTGTTCACTGAGATTGTTGACAACTCGGTTTCAGTTCTCAGCTTTATTGCCGCCCTGCCTGACGGGAAGAGTTACGGTATTGAGTACAATGCCTCTGTCTCACTTCAGGCGCTTCTTGATGTATACAGGCTGGCTGCCGGTCATGGCATGCATGAGGTGGCAGCAAGGGCTTCAGGAGAGCTAAACAGATTCTACGGAGAAATGCCGGCAAGATGATCAGGAACCACAACAGGCCTTTCCCTGCATCTGTCATTTATCCGGATGCCATTTACAGCATCAGGGGCAGGGGCAAAAAGCTCTACCTGACCTTTGATGACGGTCCTGATCCTGAATCCACACCCCGCATCCTTGATATTCTTGATGCGCATGGTGCAAAAGCAACCTTCTTCTGTACCGGAAGCAAGGTCCTTGCTTCCCCGGCTCTTTTTGCCAGGATTGCATCTGAAGGGCATCTGGCAGGCAATCACGGTTACAGCCACCTCAACGGGCTCAAGACACCTGTCAGAACTTATTGTGCTGACGCATTCAGGGGGAGGGACATCACATGCAGCAATTTATTCAGGCCTCCCTATGGCACGATACGCAGGAGACAATACAGGATTCTGGAGAGGAGCATGCAGATAGTCTTCTGGAGCATAATGCCGTATGACTTTGATCAGACCCTTACGGCAGATGAGTCCTACACCATACTGATGCGCAGGTTAAAGCCCGGGAGTGTCATTGTGCTTCATGACACCCCCTCGGGCACTGCACTGCAATATCTTGACCGTTTCCTGAAGAATGCCATGGATGATGGCTGGTCATTCGGACTGGTGGATGATTCTTTGACCCTGGCCTGAGTAATTTCATCCTAAATGTTATTTTTGAAATGGGAAAAGACCTGAATATGAATATTCTTATCCTGGGATCAGGAGCACGTGAACATGCAATTGCATGGAAGCTGGCCCAAAGCAGCAGGCCGCTGAAGCTCTTTGTCGCACCCGGCAATCCGGGCACTGCAGAAACAGCTGTAAACCTTCCGGTTGATCCGCTTGATTTCGAAAGAGTTCGTGAAGTCATCATTGCAAACTCCATCGGCATGGTGGTTGTCGGCCCCGAGGCTCCCCTGGCCGAGGGGATAGCAGATTTCATCACGGGAGACCCTGCCCTGTCCGGCGTGGAGGTGATCGGTCCGTGCCGTGACGGTGCTATGCTTGAAGGAAGCAAGGACTTTGCCAAGGGGTTCATGAAGAGGTACGGGATTCCCACTGCTGCCTATGAAACCTTCACCCCGGGCACCTTCAATGATGCTGTCATCTTTATGAGGCGCATGAAGCCGCCTTATGTGCTTAAGGCTGACGGCCTTGCAGCAGGCAAGGGGGTGCTGATAATCAATGATTTTGACGAGGCGGTCACCGGGCTGAAGGCAATGCTCGGAGGAAAGTTCGGGGCAGCAGGCAACAAGGTGGTCATCGAGGAATACCTTCAGGGAATAGAGATGTCTGCTTTCGTGATCACTGACGGCATCTCATACCGGATTCTGCCTGAAGCCAAGGATTACAAGCGCATCGGCGAAGGTGACACAGGAAAGAATACCGGAGGGATGGGTGCAGTGTCACCTGTGCCTTTTGCTTCCTCCTCGTTCCTTGAAAAGGTGGAGGAACGGATAATAAAACCCACGATAGAGGGACTTAAACGGGAGGGAATTGATTACCGGGGTTTCATATTCTTCGGGCTGATGAATGTGGGGGGTGATCCTTATGTGATTGAATACAATGCCCGCCTCGGAGATCCTGAAACAGAGGTGATCATACCAAGAATAGCGAGTGATCTGTATGACCTTCTGGAAGGAGTTGCACATCGTGATCTCGCATCGCGCGAAATAAAAATCGTTACTGATACTGCGGTGACGGTTATGATGGTGTCAGGAGGTTACCCTGACAGTTACGGCAAGGGCTTTCCTGTCTCAGGTGTGGAGAATGTTACTGAGAGCATTATTTTTCATGCAGGCACCACCATGAAGGATGGCCGGCTGGTTACCTCGGGAGGCAGGGTGATGGCGGTAACCTCTATGGGATCAACGATGCAGGAAGCACTGGACAAGAGTTATTCTTCAGTCAGGGAAATCAGTTTCAATGATATGAGTTACAGGAGGGATATAGGATCCGACCTTAAAAACTATATAATATGATCAGGTTCTTCAGGTCAACAGGAGCCGCTCCGGTAATGATTCTTCTGCTGGCTGCCCTCGGATTATGGAGCATTTATCTGATCTCTCCTCCCGGCCTGGAGAATCTTACAGACCCGGAGCCGATGCCTCTCTGGGGATTGATTGTAAAGCTCTTTTCCGGATCGCCTCAGCTGGCAGTTCTCTTTTCTTTTGTACTTGTGGTGACTGTGGCCATCGTGATGATAAGGTTTAACACGGAGATTTTCTTTATTCCGCGGCGCACTTATCTGCCTGCCCTTCTCTACATACTTCTCTATTCCGTTTTCCCCGGGGAAATGATCCTGAATCCTGCCCTGCCTGCATCACTGCTTATTCTGGCGGCACTCTGGCGAATGGTATCATCCTATCGTATGAACGGGTTGTCATTCAACTTTTTCGATGCTGCCCTGATGATTTCATCAGCCGGTTTGTTATATGCAGGATCAGTATGGTTTCTGGTAGTTGTATTCATAGGTGCCCCGCTGCTCCGAAGTCCGAATGCCCGTGAACTGACCCTTGCACTGGCAGGAGCCCTGTTGCCGTGGATAGTGATGTATGCCGTCTGGTATGTCACAGGAGCAAGCCCGGGCGAGCTGACCGGCATAATCAGTCATAATCTGTTTGACCAGTCAGCTTCTGTTGGCTGGAGCCGTACCCTGATTATTCTTCTGGCGGTGGTTGGCCTCTGTTTCCTGCTTTCACTTCTCTATCTTTTCCGTGAGATGCCAACATACAAGATCAGGTCGCGAAAGACGTGGGAGATCATGATCTGGCTGATGGTGATAAGCGCTGCAGCATTGATTTTCGTGCCATCCGTATCAGTGGAAATTACAGCTGTCGCTGCCATACCCGTTTCCTTCGTAATTGCCAACTATATGACCTTCACCCGCCGGGTGGTGATGGCAGAGGTACTATTCTGGCTGATGGTGATTATGCTCGTGGTATCGAGGCTCTGGCCCGTCTGATCACCGGATCATACAAACCACTCCCACGCCGGAGCCCTGTTCTCCTCCGATGAAGCTGTACCAGAGGGTGTATAGTCCGGTCTTGTTGCATATAAAATCGACCGAGCTGTATTTCCTGGCCGATGAGCTGTTATATGATGAGATGATCTCCTTGCCCTGGTCGTAGATTGTAATGAAAAGCTCACCGCCGGACTCCGGGGAATCACAGACACAGAACCTGTATTTCATGTTCTTCATCAGGTACATGTTGGCTTTGTAGACCGGGAAAGCTGCATCCTGTGAAGCTTTCGGGAGCTGTACCCTGAAATCCTTGAGATAGGTTGTGTTTTCACCGGCTGCAAGCACACAACTGCTTACAAGATCATCCGTAGCAGGCTGTCCGGATGCCATCAGCGGCAGGATGACCAGAACTATTGTCAGAATCAAAAGTCTCTTTTTCATTTTAGTTGCCGGATATTAGTTTGTTTCTGACTTCTTTTGACAATGCTGCAATTTCAGCAAGCTGGTCATCGGTCATCTCAACTATGCTTTCTTCGTTCTGCACCATCACCAGCCGTCCCTCCTTATCTTCCCTGGTCTCCGGTTCAGCCAGCTTGTAAGAGACTTTCACGCCAGCGTATTTTTCCCTTATCTGTTCCATCATGTCATAAAGTGACCCGTACTCTTCACTGCTTGCGCGATAAGGGCGCAGCAGCATGAGAAGGTCACCCAGGATAATCTTCTGTTCACCTATGCGGTCACGGAGTATTTCATCATCATGGCTTAGCGCCACCTGGGTTGCCAGGTACTGTCCCTCGATCCATACCCCTGTAATCATGAGGGCGGAAATGGAACCCCGGTCATTATCCCTGAGGTAGTTGTCAATCTGGTTATATGAATTCACGGAAAGAAACAACAGGGAGTCAAGGTTTGATTTGCTTGCTGAAAGTCGCTTCAGAGTCTCGAAGTCAAAGAACTGACCCACCCGCAGTCCGTCAGCCAGGCGCTTTATTGCCGAGAGTACGTCAACCGAGTTGCCTGTTTTCCCGTAAATATTGAGATAGCCCAGGTCAGCCCCGTAGATACCGAGCATCACTGCTTTCCGGAAGTTGGTTGTCAGTTTCTCAGCTTCCTGTGTGGATGCAAGGTAACCGGCGGAGAAGGGTATCTGCATTGACTGGAGGATGGCGGCTATCTCGACCGGAGATGCGATGTTCTGAACAATGTCTGCCACTGCTTCCTCACTTAGTTTTTCAGCCTCGGCGGCCGGCACCGAGTCAGCGACAGGAAAGGTCAGCCCGCCCTGGCGCACACTGCTGTTCCTGCATGAGCAGAAGCTCATCAGCAGGATCACTGTCGCAATTTTTATTATTTTCCCTGTCATCAGGAGTAAATATTTATTTCAAACTCAAAAAAAGGTCAGTTCCGGTTCAGATTTCGCTTTTTTCGCCCGCTTGTTTCAAAAGACATGATTATTCGCTTCAGTAATTCCGTGTAGAGGGTCACATACAGGACGATTATCATGGAGAACACCAGCAGGATATTGAATCTGAAGGTGTCAACCCGGAGACCCATGAACCTCTTGACCGGCGCCATGAAATGGGTGCGGAAGTTAAGCGGACCCGCTTCTGCCGGCTCAAAGTAAATAAGGTCAACATTCTGGATAAGCCTGTCATTGAACTCAAGCATTTTATTTTTCTCATATACCTTTCTGACAATATCTTCAAGCTTGTCATTATGGTAGTTATTATATAACAGATCAAGAGCCATTTTATTGCTGCTGATGTAATTATCCAGATTCATATCTGCAAGGTTGCTCAATCGCCTGTATTCCCTGTCGGCACTGGCGAGCCATGATGTCAGTCTGGCGGCGAGCTGCGGGGTGAAAAGATCAGGAGTTATTGAGTCTGTTCCGCTGAAGGGTTTGATGATTCCTGCAGCTCCGATGGTGGCTGTTTCATTCCTGAGCAGCCGCATCTCCTTCGCCTGTTCTGCTGTAATGGATGCTGATCCCTGAACAGCGGTCAGAGTGGCCAGTGCTTCCTGAACCCTCGGGATACGGTAGATGGTATTGAAGTCAGAGACACTCAGCTGCTGTTTCAGCGGATAAACTCTCCGTCCATACTCATTCCCGGTGAACTGTTTCACCATCAGCGCTTCATAAGTCCACCTGGTAGGCATGAGGTCAGCTATGACGGGGACCCTGTCAGCCCTTGCCAGGCTCCTGTTGAGCTTGTCAAACGGGAACATGGCACCACTCAGGACCATCATGGGAATCATCAGCAGGGGAATGACAATATAGATGGCTATGGCTGAATTCAGTGCCGATGAGATGTTGAGTCCGATCATATTGGCTACAAGTGCCGTGGTAAAAAGGGCGATCCAGTAGTAAAGGAACAGCCCCCTGATACCAAGGATCGTATTGGCCACGGCGAGGAACATGAATGTCTGGAGTGCAGAGATAAAAGCAAGTATCAATATTTTGCTGACGAGGTAGCTGCTTCGGTTAAGTTGAAGGAAATGCTCTCTCCGCAGCAGTCTCCGGTCATGAAAGATCTCCTCTGCGCTGATGGTGAGTCCGAGGAAGAGGGCAACGATAATACCCATGAAGATGTATATCGGGATATTTTCATTTTCCCTGAAGAGGTAGATATCTGACGAAGGATCTGCAATATACCTGATGATGTATGACAGAATCAGTCCGAGGACCGGTCCTTCCAGGAGGGTCAGCAGCAGGTATTGCCTGTTGGCTATCTTGCTTTTCAGGTCGCGCAAGAGGTAGATGAAAGTCTGTCTGAACCATCCGGGCTTTTGGAGGCCTGACCATGGTGCTGCGGTCTCCTCTTCCGGCGGCGATTCCGGCAAGGTCTTCCTGTATGCTTCGGCCCACTCTGCCGGTGAGACTTTACGCCGGTCGGTATATTTGCCGTACTCATCCACCACCTTCGTCTCCAGGATATTGAACAGTGTTTCCGGATTCACCGTACCGCATGAGGCACATTCAGCGACCCCGCAGTTGATATGTGACTCAAGGGTTTTGAAGTGTACAACTGCATCCAGCGGATTCCCATAGAATACCAGCTGGCCCATCATGTCAAGGATCAACACCTTGTCAAATCCCTTGAAAATATCTGATGAAGGCTGGTGAATGACTGTTATTACCAGCTTGCCCCTGACTGTCAGTTCGTGTAGGAGATCCATCACGTTTTCAGAATCGGCTGATGAGAGCCCTGAAGTAGGTTCATCAAGGAAGAGGACAGATGGTTCGCGGATCAGCTCGAGGGCGATGTTCAGCCTCTTCCTCTGTCCGCCGCTGATGACCTTGTTGAGTGGTGATCCTACGCGGTAATCCTTTTTTTCGTAAAGGCCCAGGCTCTGAAGAGTTTTATTTACATCTGCTGTCAGCTCCTCCCGTTTCCTGCCGGCAAAACAGAGAGATGCGGCATAGAAAAGATTCTCAAAGACAGTCAGATCCTCAATCAGGATATCATCCTGGGGCACATACCCGATTACTCCATCAAGTCTCTTGTCGTCAGTATGAATCGGGATGCTGTTTATCCTGATCTCACCGGATTCAGGTTTTACAAGGCCTGTCAGCAGGTTGAGCAGTGTGGTTTTTCCCGATCCGCTGGCCCCCATGATCCCTATCAGCATTCCTTCACCTGCCGCAAAGCTGACGTCTGTTATGGCCGGAGTTCTGTCAGGGAAGGAATAGCTGATCTTTTCGGCCACGAAAGAGAGCCTGTGAATATCCTTTCCGGCAGCAAAAGCTGAGATGACATCACTGTAATATATGCTTGGTGCAGGAGGCGCCTGCACAGAACTTCCCGGGGCAAACAGGTAGACCCTGCGGCAAACCAGGGGGAGCCCGTTGAGGAGGGTGTTCCCGTCACAGAAGCATTTCATGAAGTAAAGGTTGACACTTGCCACCTTCAGGAAGACAATGAAAGATTCAGGCCCGGGTTTGTTGTATGCCACCGGCCCGGTGTTGATTACAATCATCGACTGGTCAGTGAAGCCTGCCCGGTCATCTTCCCTGACAAACTGCATGATACTGTTGAATTCAGACGTTGATATCCTGAACACCTCAGCGATGGTGTTGATGATATTCATACGCTGTGGAGTGTACTGCCTGCCGGAATCAATCAGTTCAAAGCAGCGCATGAGTACAATGACCCTTTGTTCCTGGGAAAGGGTTTTGTTGATCTTATTACAGTTGTTGAGGATTCTGACTGAATCTTTTACCGAGGCTGACCCGGACATAGGTTTTTTGCCCTTTTGCCTGAGTGGCCCGGCGTTTTCAAGGAAGAGGTGCATGAATTCATCTGCGCTCTGGTGCGGAAGCTGTTTGGTAAGGAAGGCTGAGACAAAATCACGTTCACTCTGAAGCATGCCCCCGTCCTGCTTGACAATCAGGGCAAACAATTCCATCATGGCCCGCAGAATTTCTTCACTCATCTTTTCCGGTCAGTTTATCACATATAACGGACAAGTTAATAAAATCGGATAATAAATGCGGACTAATTGTTAATGATGGATATCCTTAATCTTTATTACTTACTTTTATAACCATGCATCTGCCGGATGCCGCTCTTTTTTTCTTATATGTCGGGTATGATGATGAAAGCTTTCCTTCTGACAGTGATTCTGGCAGCACTTGCTGCTGCGGGTGTCTCGCAGCCCCTGCCGCAGTTCAAACTCACCGGGAGCTTCGGCGAACAGCAAATGGTAATTGAAAATGCCGTTGCAGGTACCAGGGTGCTCATCAACGCCCCCGTGACAGGATTCGGCAAGGAAGACCGGGTGCTGCTGGTACTCTATGCTCTTCCAAACGGCAACACCATTGAACAGACTTTTGGGAGGAAGCTGAAAGAGAATGATGACTGGCACTATGACATCCAGCATATAGGCGCACAGACCAGGTTCCTGAGAAGGATGATAACTGACAGAACTGTGGTGGTGGCCTGTCTTGAGAATGAACTGAAGAGCTGGCCGGCATGGAGTGCCAATACCCCTGACCATAAGGAGATTGTTAAAAAGATGGTTGATGAAATCACCTCCCTGTTCGCACCCTGGAATCCTGAGCTGGTTCTGAACGGACACAGTGGCGGCGGGCGGTTTATTTTCAACTATCTTGATGCCCATGAACAGATCCCGGGCAGTATTGTACGGATTGCATTCCTCGACAGCAATTACGGGTGGGAGGATGACCGTTACGGGCCGAAGATTGTCAGCTGGCTCCGGTCAGGCAGGAACAGGTATCTCTGCACACTGGCCTATAACGACAGCGTGGTTGTTTACAACGGCAAACTGCTGGTGTCACCTGAAGGAGGCACATGGTACCGGAGCAGGAAGATGAATGATTACCTCTCCGCATCGTTCCGTCTGAAGAGGTATGAACGTGACTCACTGATCTGGTATTCGTCACGTGACAGGAGGATTGTATTCATCTTCAAGCCAAACCCGGAAGGGAAGATACTTCATACTCAGCAGGTGGAGTATAACGGATTCGTTCATAGTATGCTGAGTGGCACCAGGCTGGAACAGCGGGGATACAGGTATTTTGGGATGCGCGCTTACCAGGATCTGATATCAGACACCGTCACTCTCCCCATCCGGAGACTGAATATTCCGCCCCGTGATCACTCATCCGTTACCGGTTCAGAGTTCATGAAGCGAATCAATGATCTTTCCCGGGAGGAACGGGAGAAAGAAATATACCGGGAAGTTGCCAGTGGGAATATTCCTGGTTTCCTGCGTGAAACCGTTACCCTCAGGGCAGTGTTCCATGATCTGAACGATATTCCTCATATGCTGGAATATGAGGTAATGCCTGATTACCTGGCCATAGGGAGTGATGATGATTACTGCCGGATTCCCATGAGTCCGGGAACAGCCCGGCGGCTGGCTGACCTGTTTGGGGCTTCATTGCTGACAGCAAAATTGAGTGATCATATATGGTCTGTAGCTGAAGTAAAGCCTGAGCCGTTCTTTTACAGACCTGTCGGTAATGAAAATGAAAAGGCGGCGAAGTTTTTTGAACACAATGAACAAATTGAGAGGCAACTGGCTGATGCCGGCTGGAGGCCCGGTCAGCTTGTGGCAGGTATAAAGAAGGATGTTATTATTTCATCACATATTGCAGACCGGCCTGACAGGGTGGTGATATACGGCTGGCACCGACATGACGGAAGCCCCATCCAGCCTGTATACAGCGGCCATATCTGGTGGTATGTTGATTACAGCCATGGAATAAGGTTTATGAACGCTCAGGTACTGGTTGACGGCAGTCCTGTTAAAGTCTCTGATCTCCTGAAAGATCCGGTGCTTTTCAGGATTGTCACTGATGAGGAAAATCCTCTCAGGCTCTCTTTTTATCCTGAGAATATGATATTGTAGATTCTATTCAATAAATTTCCGGGCCTTTAAAGTTGAATCCTAAAACTGATTGAGATGGAAATAGTGATTTCACTTCTTATCGGAGCCGTAGCAGGCTGGCTGGGCAGTGTAATTTACAAGGGCAGCGGTCTGGGTCTGCCGGGTAACATCATCGTGGGTCTGATAGGGGGCCCGGTGGGTTACTGGATTCTTGGCAAGCTTGGTATTACCCTTGGCGGCGGCTGGTTCGGTGCAATTCTGACGGGTGCAATCGGTGCAATAATTATCCTCTTCCTTATAAACCTTGTTGTCAGGAAGAAATAGAGAGTCAGTCTCTTTATTCTAGACAAGGTCGGCAGATTATTACATCTGTTTGCCGAAACTTTTAAAAACAGTGAACCTCAGCAAGCGTTATCTGGCTTCCGTCCGGAACCCCGGGCCACGTACAACCCTGCCCGGGGTGGCGCCGGTATGGACTCCATCACGGAGCACCTGGACTCCATTTACAAAAACATGTGACATGCCGGTTGAGAGCTGGTGCGGGTCCTCAAAGGTTGAGTGGTCCTGAATATTCTCCAGGTCAAAAACAACCACATCAGCATAGTAACCTACCCTGAGGGCACCACGCTTTTCAATTTTCATATTGGCAGCCGGAAGGGTGGTAAGCCTGTAGACAGCTTCCTCCAGCGGGATGACCTTTTCATCCCTTACATACCTGCCCAGCAACCGGGCGAAATTGCCGTATGCCCTCGGATGGGTAGCCGATTTCAGAAAAACGCCCTCCGGTGCCATCGATTTGCCATCTGAACCGAAGCTCATCCAGGGAATGGCAATCTCCTTCCTGAGGTTATCCTCTGACATGGAAAAGAATACAGCCGATACATTGCTTCCGTCATCGATGATGAGGTCCATGATGGTCTCCTCCGGTGATGTGCCCCTCAAGGCGGCTATTTCGGCAACTGTTTTTCCCTGCAGGTATTTCAGTGAATCAGTATCGAATCCGATGACAATAATCTTTTCGGGTGTACCCTGTTTTCTCAGTATCGTCTTCATTATTTCCGGTCCGATCACCTTTCTTACCTTCGGATCACGGAGCCTTGCGACCCATTTGTCAAATCCGCCCTCCTGCACCCATTCGGGCATGATGATACCCAGCCCGGTACCGCTTGCCGGGTAATTGTACATGTCTGCCGTGACATGGAGCCCGGCCTTCCGTGCCGAATCAATCTTCGCCACGGCCTGATCAAGCTTGTGCCAGTTGGTCCGCCCAACCTGCTTGAAGTGGTATATCTCAGACCTGATGCCTGTTGCAGCAGGAATTTTTAGGAAATCATCAATGGCTTCCAGGAAGGTGTCATCCTCGTTCCTGATATGTGAGATGTACATTCCGTCGTATTCTGCAGCCACCCGGCAGAGTTCGGTCAGCTCTCCGGTGGTGGCGAAGCTGGCAGGGACATATTCCAGGGCCGAACTGACACCGATGGCGCCCTCTTCCATGGCCTGCTTTACGAGCAGTTTCATCGAATCCATCTCCTCCAGTGATGGCGGACGGTTGTCATATCCTACAGTATGGATTCTGAGGGTTGCAGTCCCTACAAAAGATGCCACATTGGTTGATACCCCCTTCTTTTCGAGATATTCGAGATATTCACCCAGCGTTGTCCATTCTATATCATATTTTATGTCGCTCTGTGATGCCTTAAATTCCCTCTTCATGCTTTCACTCCAGGGGCCCCATGAGTCACCCTCACCGAGTACCTCAAGGGTCACACCCTGAACTATGTCACCCATTGACCTGCCATCTTCTATCAGTGATTCCACTGCCCAGCTGAGCATGTTGATAAACCCTGGTGCAACGGTCATTCCGTTGGCATCTATCTCTGTTTTGCCTCTGGCCTTCCGGAGGTCACCAATGGCAGCAATGGTGTCAGACATAATACCAATATCTCCCCTGAAGGCTGGCGAGCCTGATCCATCTGCAATATTTCCGTTCCGGATGAGTACGTCATACGTGTCAGTGGCATTGCAGCCGAAGAATAGCAGCATCACCGGGATAAAAGCTTTGAATAATTTCATTTTGAACAAGGATTTGAGTGAAATCTACTCAAAAGTGAAAAAAAAATGACTATCTGAAAAATTTTTAAGCAGCCTGAAAGAGCATTTTGGCTCCGCAGATATTATTTTTAACATAAATTTCCGGAAAGAATGGTTTCTGTTCGGAATCTTCCGGATGATATCCGGTAACCTGGTAATGGCATTTAATGCGTTTTTCAGTTCATTCAAAATGTTGCTTCACCTCTGTTTTTTAAAGCAGTATGATGTAATACAATTTTTTTTTAATAAGAATAAATTTCTCAGTAACTTGTGAGAGTTAACTTTAATCAAACTAACGCTCTTTTCCATGAAAAAACTAATCTTCATTTTCCTGTCGGTATTGTTAGTCAATGCCGGCATGGCGCAGACCCGTGTTACCGGGAAGGTAACCGATTCTGAAGATGGTTCTCCGGTCCCTTATGCAGTAGTAGTGATAAAGGGGCTACGGGGAGTTGGAACCAATACTGATGCTGACGGAAATTATTCTCTCAGCAATGTTCCTCCCGACGCTGTACTGGTGTTCAGCTATGTGGGTTACAAAACGCAGGAGATCCCGGTTTCAGGGAGATCGGTCATCAATGTTGAGATGGTCACTGATGCTCTTGCGCTTGATGAGGTGATTGTTGTTGCCTACGGTACATCCACAAAGGGAACCTTTACCGGTGCTGCCAGCGTGGTGAAGGCTGATGCCATCAAGGATGTCCCGACGCTTTCATTTGAGAATGCCATGGGTGGAAAGATCGCCGGCATGCAGATTACAACCCTTTCAGGGCAGGCTGGTTCCACCTCCTCGATCAGGGTGCGCGGCGTAGGTTCCATGAATGCTTCCAATGAGCCTCTTTATGTTATTGATGGTGTTCCGGTGATATCGGGTAACGTCACACAGATGGGTATTTACACCTCCAGTAATGTGATGAGCTCGATTAATCCAAATGACATTGAGTCAATCACCGTTCTGAAAGACGCTGCTGCCTCAGCCCTTTACGGGTCAAGAGCTGCCAACGGTGTAATTGTCATCACCACAAAACAGGGTAAGCAGGGCAAGCCTGTGATTAATTTCAAGGCTTCAGTGGGTATAACCCCCTCTTTTGCAACTGACAACTACGAGGTTGCCAGCACTGAACAGCAGGTGGAGCTCTATTATGAGAACTTCTGGAATGCAGGTGTTCTTTATGACGGCATGACCAGTGAAGAGGCCAGTGCCAGTGCCCTTGCACAGCTGAACAAGAGGTTCAACAAGCATGGTTATACCTTCTCGGCTCCTGACCATACGGTCAATTCGCTTACGATAGGAGGTGATAGAGCTGGTCAGTATTTCGACTGGGAGGATGTTCTTTTCCGCACAGCGGTGTACCAGGCTTATGATCTCTCTGTCAGTGGTGGTACAGAGGCTTCAAATTACTACACTTCATTCTCCTATACAAATGACCTCGGCCGCAGTGTCATCAACGCCTTTGACCGTATAACGGGAAGAATGAATTTCGGTCAGAAGATAGGGAAATATATTGAGCTGAACACAAATATCAATGTCAGCAGCAGTAACAAAGAGGGTTTCAATGACAGCCGTGCCCTGGGAAACAACTACTTCCTGCAGAGCCGTAACCTGCTGTGGGGGCTCTACTGGCCGACTGACTATGGTACGGGGTTGCCCTGGACAGCCAGGTATGGAAGCTATGCATATAATCCGGTTTACTACAACAATGAGTGGGAAAACTGGTCAAAGACCCAGCGGGTATTTGCCAATGAGACTGTTACCATAAAGATACTTCCTGAGCTGATTCTCAAGTCTATCTTCTCATTTGACAATACCCAGACCCTTGATCACCTGTATTACAGTGCTCTGCATTTCAGTGGCACAGCCACCCAGGGTTCCGTTTCCGAGAACAGCACAAAGATCAGTGAGCTTGTCTCTTCAACCACTCTCAACTACAGCAAGACTTTTGGCGGAGTACATAATGTAAGTGCCCTGGTTGGCTGGGAGGTTGCAAAAAACCAGACTGACTACCAGAGATCTACCGGCACAAATCTTCCCACCAGCGCCCTTCATACCGTAGCCACGGCAGGCAAGCTTGATGCGAGCGCCTACTACTGGGGCCATACGTTGGCTTCAATGCTCTCACGGGCCGAGTACAACTATGACAACAAGTATTATGCTTCGGCTTCATTCCGCCGTGACGGCTCATCAAAGCTTGGCCCTGATTCACGCTGGGGCAACTTCTGGTCAGTAGCCGGATCATGGAGAATAGATCAGGAGAGCTTCATGGATGCTCTGTCTGTCATCAGCAGCCTGAGGCTAAGAGCATCATACGGTGTTAACGGTACTCTGCCAACCAGCAACTACGGATGGCGCTCACTTACCAGCTATGCCAACAAATACATGGAGCAGCCCGGCAGCAGTGTAAGTACCATTGCAGATGCAGACCTGTCATGGGAGACAAGCTACACCTCCAACATTGCACTTGAATTCGGGTTATTCAGCCAGAGACTGACCGGTTCACTGGAGTACTTTAACAGAGATTCGAAAAACCTTCTCCAGGATGTTCCTCTCTCAAGGGTGACAGGTTTTTATACAACGCTTGATAATGTTGGCGAGATAAACAACCGCGGACTGGAAATTGAACTCTACGGTGAGATAATGAGAGCAGGAGATTTCACCTGGAGTGCCGGGCTTACAGCCTCGCATATTAAGTCAACTGTGACCAGGTTGTATGGAGGGCAGGATATAATATGGTATGAACCTACCGGCGATGATAATCGGACAAAATTTATTTACACTGAAGGTCAATCGACGCTGGCCATCTACGGACTTGAGTGGGCCGGTGTTGAACGGGAGACCGGGCTCAATCTGTGGTTCCTGAATAATGATAAGGAACCTGACCTGATGGTTGACGGCAGGCCTGCCACATACAACTACAAGAATGCCAGCGAAATAGTTCTTGGAGATGCCCATCCGAAACTATTCGGAGGTTATAATACCGATCTGGCCTGGAAGGGTATTTCGCTTTCGCTCAACTTCATTTACAAGCTTGGCGGTTACACCTACGATGCTCCGGGCAGGGATATCAATGACGACGGCTACTACTGGGAAAGGATAATGTCACTTGACGCCTATGAAAACCGGTGGACACCACTCAACAAGGATGCGCGTTATCCTCAGCGTGTGGCCATTGACATGGAAGATGTAAACCAGAAGAGCAGCCGGCACATGCACCCGGCCGACTTCACCCGCCTGAAGAGCATTACTCTTGCTTACAACCTGCCAAAAGATCTTCTGAGCAAGATCAGAGTATCAGGGGCCAGGGTCTACTTCAACGGAGCCAACCTCTGGACACTTGCTGCCTGGAAGGTGTATGATCCGGAAGTTAATGAATACGGCTCCAGAGGCTGGGAAATGCCAATTGGCAAGACTTATACTTTCGGCATTGATGTCAGTTTCTAATCCTAAAAAGGCACAACGATGAAAAAGATAACTATAATACTTATGGTTCTGGGCCTCATGCTGATCACCTCATGCGAGGATTTCCTCGATGTCAAGCCCAGCAACTACGCGGCTTCGGAAACTTCCATCACAAATGCCGCTGACGCCAAGGTGGCCATCAACGGGCTGATGAGAAAGATGACTTCTTCGTCCTATTACGGGCGGAACTTCGTAATATATGGCGATGCCAAGGGGGGCGATTTTGCCATTCGTTCACAGGGCAGGGGCCTTGATTACTACTATTCATTCAACCATTCTGCCACATCAGGTTCCGGTTCAGGGTTCTGGGAGCAGATATACAACTGTATCCTGCAGGCCAACAACCTGATTATGAACATCGAAATGATGGAGGCAGAAGATAGGGGAAGCGCTGCTCTCAGCGAGTATAAGGGAATGGCATTGACCGCAAGGGCACTGATGTATTTTGACCTGGTCAGGCTGTACGGCAAAATGTACAACATGGAAAAATCATCATACGGTGTTCCCCTGGTGCTTGAACCCCTTGATGCCTCAGCCCAGCCAACAAGAGCATCGGTTGAGGAGATATATACCCAGGTACTGAGTGACCTGACCGCTGCGGCACCGCTTCTCTCGAAGAAAAAGGCAAACGGCTACATTAACTACTATGCCAACAAGGCCATCGAAGCACGCGTGCACCTCTTCATGGATAACTTCAGCGCCAGTCTGGCTGCTGCCGAAGAGGTCATCAACAGCGGGGTTTATTCACTCTACTCAAATGATGCCTGGGTTGGTTCCTGGGCCACACAATTCGGTTCGGAATCGATCTTTGAACTGGGCGTATATCCTGCTGAAGGAGACCTTAGAACCGGTTCCCTCGGGTACTATCTGCTTCGCCTCGGCAAGGTGACAGGAGCAATGGGGTGGTTCATGGCAAGTGATTACTGGATTGACAGGATGAACCAGGACCCGACTGACATTCGCTGGGCAGTGATGGACTACGATGAATCTTCTGACACGCGCTTTGGTTCATGCCTTAAGTATGTTGGAGGATCATCAATGAATGGTGACAAAGCTTCAGCCTCGGCAGTAAACATTAAGGTGATTCGGCTTTCCGAGATGTACCTCATTGCTGCCGAAGCTGCCCTGAAGCTTCCGACGTCTGACAAAGCCAGGGCTGCAGGTTATCTTAATCAGATAAGGAAGAGATCTCCGGGCCTGGCAGAGGCTACTGAAGAAACTGTGACTGCTGACATGATCCTTGATGAGAAGAGCAAGGAGTTCTTTGCCGAAGGGCTCAGGTATTTTGACATGCTCAGGCTCAACAAGACCATTGAGTTCAACGATGAGTTCATCTATCCGGCAGTTGTAATAACACACCGTGAGAAGACCCTTGACAGGACATTCTACAAGACTATCCTGCCTATAGATAAGGGTGAGATTGATGCCAACCCGGCAATAGGCAGTCAGCAGAATCCCGGTTACTGATACCTGGCTGTAGTAAGGCTTTATGCAAATAAGGAGGCCGCCCCGTTTGTGGGCGGCCTTGATTTTTCATTTATATGAGTGAATCTACCTTCTGATATAGAGATAACCACTCAGTGAAAGACCGTTCTCAGTTTTTATGACATAAAAATAAATGTCATCAGGCAGGGGTTCACCATTGTAGTTTGTTCCGTGCCAGAGATTGTCATAGTTGAGATTCTCAAAAACCAGCGCTCCCCTTCTGTCAAACACAGTCAGTTCAACCCTGCCGAGAACAGCTTTATCCCTGATTACGAAATAGTCATTTTTATGATCCATATCGGGGGTAATCAGCGTTGGGATCACTACTTTCTTCACAGTGACAAGCATCTCATCCGTTGCAGGTGGACAGACATTGTTCGATACGGTCCATAACAGGAGGTTTTCGCCCATGGAGAGATCTGTCACGGTTGTTTTTGCAGAATTCGGATTTGCGAAAGTTCCGGTACCATTCAGCACAGACCATGTTCCCGTGGAATTCTCATCAGGTTCGGCAGCGTCAAGGGTGGTGGTGAAGACAAATGTCAGCTCCTGGTCTACTCCTGCATTTGCTGTGGGTTGCCGGTATGCCGTAACGGTTACCGGGCTCACGGCGGAACAACCACCGGGGATTGTACCCCTGATGTAGTAGGTCCCTTCAGGGGCTGCTGACGGCGTGTTCAGAGGATCAGTAGCATGAACATCCATCCAGTAGGTATAGGTGAGGTTTGGTGTAGATCCTGCAGTTACGGCCGGCCGCGTCAGATCAACGACACCCGGTGAACAGACCGGATCAGGATTATTGATTACCAGCGTTGGTACGGGACCGGGCTGGGGATTGATGTGAACATCAGCAGATACCGGTGATGTACAGCCGGCGGCATTGGTCACGGTAAAGTTATATGAACCGGGATTCAGCCCGATTACATTAAAAGTGGTGCCCGAGGCGTTGATGTTGATACTTCCGGGGAAACGGGTGAGTGTCCATGTGCCTGTAGCGGGGAGACCGCTTAAGACAACACTTCCCGTGGGAAGGTCGCATGTGGGGTGTGTGATTGCTCCCGGCACCGGTGCGGTGGGGATGGAAGGTTGCGGATCAATTGTAACCTCCTGTGACGGCAATGAGGTGCAGCCGATGGAATTGGTGACCGTAAATGTATATGTGCCGGGCTGAATTCCGGTTATGGTTGTGCTTGTACCGGATCCATGGAATGTGGCTCCGTCAGGCTGCCTGGTCAGCGTCCAGTTACCTGTGCCGGGCAGTCCGGAGAGGACAAGGCTTCCGGTGGAGACATTGCACGAAGGCTGGGTAATTGTTCCCACCACCGGGGCACCGGGTATGTCAGGGCCCTGTACGATGCTTATGTTTGCCGACGGACCGGAAGTGCAGCCTCCATCATTGGTAACCGTATAGTTCCATGTGCCTGGCATCAGACCCGTAACAGTATATGATGTACCGCTGCCTGTCACCAGATCTCCGTCCTGAACGCGTGTGAGGGTCCATACACCTGTTCCGGGCAGGTTTTCGAGCACCACGCTGCCGGTCGGGGAATGGCAGGAAGGTTGCGTGATACGGCCTACCCGCGGAGCCGGAGGATTTGCACATCTGATATTCACAATATAATCCTCCACTTCACCGAAATTTGCCGAACCGGCAGGAGAATCAACGCGCGGGCCCAGCCTGAACCTTGCGAAGGTGGGTCTGGATGCTACAGCATTCTGAGGCACAGTTACATCCAGGCTGTAGGTGCCACTCCTTAATCTCAGCACATTGGTTGCCACCCTCTCTCCCGAGTCATTGAAGTCTCCGTCTCCGTTCCAGTCGATCCAGGCGCTGAAGTAAACATATCTCGATATGGAGGAGTACGGGTTTATCGTCACATAATACTGAATAGTAGCTTTACCCCCCTGTACCATGTCGGGAATCTTCACTCCGTCCTCGTCGTCAATTCCGTTCAGGTCATCACCGTCTGCCTCGTCAGAGTAGTGCTGTGAAGCTTCAGCATCCGGCGGCACAGAGCCAAGATAGATGCGTCCGTCAATCAGATGATCAACTGATCCGTAGCTGGCCGGGGCATCCCCAAAGTCACGGTCAGCAACCTGCATGAGCATCATGGATGAGTCAGACAGGTTTGGAGGGGTGGAACCATCATCCCTTCCTATTCCCGCCGGGAGGGCAAAGGCTGTCAGAAGGAGCAATGCAAGGGAGACTGTTCGTGTTATGTTTCTTTTTTCCATTCTGCTTTTTTAACAGACCCGGTTGACAGTTACCGGACCTGAAATGCTACAAGTTAGAGACTCAGAAAGGTATATGCAAAGATAATTTGATTGGCAGATTATCCCTGTTCCGGGCTGAAGTTGCGCGTACTTGCATTTTTCCGGCCTCTCACACCATGTGTTCATGCTGTACGACATAAATTCCGATTTGACGAATAAATGAAATTAATTGATCAATAAACGGTAATTATGACATGGTAAAATCCGGCTGATCCCTGGCGTGGTTACTCTGTACCAGGCTCCTGCTGGGCTTCGCCGCAGAAACGGCATATCTTTGCAACAGGCTGTATTTTCTCACCGCAGTTGGGACACTCCTTGAATTCCCCGGTCCCTGAAATCAGTTTCTCCTTCTCATCGGCAATGATGCCCTGGAAAAGGTTGAGTTCGGTGTCTGTAATGAATTTTACCGGATGCACCATGCTTCCTCCGTCATATTCAATGACAAGGTATCTTTTCCTGAGCTTTGTGATGAGCCAGATGCCTGCGGCAATTGACACGGCTGCGATGACCAGCATTATATAAGTTGACTGGTACACATCAGAGAGAATGCCGAGAATGGCTGCCAGCAGGCCAAATGCTATCAGGGCTCCTCCGGGAACGGGTCTGGTTATCTCCTTGCAGGCAGTGCCTGTAATATCCAGGAGACTGACAATCTTCTTTCCCCTGCTGGCCCTTAGTCCTCCGCCGTAAATGCGGGAACGTGACTCATACAACCGGCCTATCTGGTAAACCCTCTTGTCTGAAATGATAATGGCAGAATCTGACAGATCATCTTCCATCAGAAGCGACGAGAAATAATCCTGACCCAATATCGCAGTAAACTTTTCGTGCTGCGACGCAAAGAGGGTTTTGTAGTTGTATCTCATCGTTATTGTCAGTTGTTCAGCAGGTATCTTGTAGCCTGCAGTTTTACCATCGCCTGCCCAAATTTCGTTAATAAAGCTCATAGTGTAAGCGCTACAGGCCTGAAATAGAAGATAATTTTGACCAACAATGGCACAAAGAGGATTAATGGACTAAGTTCTTAGATTACCCGTCTGCAGCTCTATTACTCCTGCCGCACTTATTCAAAATGAAGAGACAACACCCAGATTCGTGACTTTAGTTTCTCAATCGTATTGCAGTATTCAGGATAGTCAGGATGAGGGTCATGGGCAAGTATATCTGCAATACCGTTTGACATCTTCAGTTCCAGGGCGAACCTTATTTCACTCAGGTAAAAACTGACCCCCGCACCAGCCTCATAGTACAGGTCTGGTTTGTTCAGCCTCAGGTAAACAGGACGCTCCAGGCGGTATTTTTTCTGGGCGTAGAAATCATACCTGTAATTGATGCCACCAACAACATAAGGCTTGACATTCTGCATCCTCCAGCCGTACTTCAGTTGCAGGGGGACCTCAATGAAACTCGATTCAACCTTTTGCGGAGTAAAGAGCGTGTCATGTACCCGGTCAGATGAATATTTCACATTTCGCTGTCCGAAAGATATGCCGGGCAGGAGCCTTATATCAAAAAACTGGTTCAGCCTGAAATTCAACGACAGGTGTATATTCAGCCCGGGAGAGAATGATCCCCTGGCCGGATAAACTGAATCGGTGAGGGTAAAATGCTCCGAGGGATCAATGTCGAAAGTCATCACATTGAATCCGAGGGTGTATCCTGCATTGAAAAACTTTTCATCCTCCCATGGGCCGTTAAACGGGATCTGATTCTGTCCTGACATGCCAGGCCCGAACAGCATCAAAACCATCGCAAGACAAACTGTTTTCAGACATGTATTCATTGCCGGATAATTCAACAGGTATAGGGTACCAAGATAGTAAAACCGATCGAATTCGGTCATGCTGATTTTTAGTATTAATAATTATTTAAAATTATTAGACCTTGAAGCCGTTTACTGATTAAGGGATAGTTGAACCATGAATAAGAACGACATTTTACAATTCCTGAAGGGGATTGAGCTCTTAAGGAATCTGACGGACGGGGAACTGAACGAGCTTGCCGGACACATCCACGGGAAGCAATGCAATGCACAGTATGATTCAGAACGCACACGATCTGAAAATGACCTCCTGGGTGAGCGTGAGGTGCCGGCTGAGGCTTATTATGGCGTGCAGACACTCAGGGCTATGGAAAATTTCAATATCTCAGCTGTGACGCTGAACTCTTTTCCATCACTCATTGAGGCACTCTCAATGGTTAAGGAAGCGGCTGCAGAGGCAAACCATGAGCTGGGGCTGCTTGACCGGAGCGTCAGGGATGCAATTGTTCTGACATGCCACGAAATCCGGAACGGCAGATTTCATGACCAGTTTGTGGTTGATATGATTCAGGGCGGGGCCGGCACGTCAACAAATATGAATGCCAATGAGGTGATCGCAAACAGGGCGCTTGAGATGCTGGGATATGAGAAGGGCGACTATGCCTGGTGCCACCCGAACAATCATGTGAATCTTTCTCAGTCTACAAATGATGCCTATCCCACCGCGGTGAAGATAGCGCTCTATAACTTAAACCGGAAACTGGTGGCGGCGCTTGAAACGCTTGTTGAGTCATTCCGCCGCAAAGGAGAGGAGTTTTCACATGTTCTCAAGATGGGGCGCACCCAGTTGCAGGATGCCGTTCCCATGACCCTGGGTCAGGAGTTCGGGTCATATGCCGTCACCCTGGAGGAGGAGATTGAGAGACTGAACATGAATGCAGGTCCTTTTCTTGAGATTAACATGGGTGCCACGGCAATCGGTACAGGCATCAATTCGGAGCCCGGCTATTCAGAAAAGGTAACCCGGCATCTGAGGAGGATCACCGGTCTTGACATGGTACTTGCTCCCGACCTTGTGAAGGCAACACAGGATACAGGGGCATTTGTCATATATTCATCTGCCGTGAAGTGTCTGGCCATTAAGCTGTCGAAGATCTGTAATGATCTCCGTTTGCTCTCCTCGGGCCCCAGGACAGGTATCCATGAGATCAACCTTCCCCCGATGCAGCCCGGGTCATCAATCATGCCCGGGAAGGTCAACCCGGTAATTCCCGAAGTGGTCAACCAGATTGCATTCAAGGTGATGGGAAATGACCTTACGGTTACCATGGCTTCGGAAGCCGGCCAGCTTGAACTCAATGTCTTTGAACCAGTGATGGTTCACAGTCTCTTTGAGTCGGTTGAGCTGCTGATTAACGGAATGAACACACTGAGATACAGGTGCATTGATGGTATCACTGCCAACGAGGAACACTGCCGGTCTATGGTTGAGAAGAGCATCGGACTGGTGACGGCACTGGTGCCCTGGATAGGATACAAGTCGGCCAATGAACTGGCAGCGGAAGCCCTTTCATCGGGTGAAAGCGTATATTCACTGGTGCTCAGCAAAAATCTGCTGTCAAAGGAAAAACTTGATCAGATTCTTGTCCCTGAAAACATGTTGAGGCCGGGAAAGATGAAGGATGAGTGACCGGGCACATCCGGAAGATCAGTACGGAGTACAGACATAACCGTATGACTCAAGCTTGCTTTTGGTCATGGCGTTACAAACGTTCTGTCGCTCAGTCGGGTTATGCGGATTCTCGCAATACCAGCAGATAGGTACCGTATCGCATGAAGCAAAGCTCAGCATGTATGCCATCAGCACAACTCCCGCTATGCGGAAGGCCATTTTCTTCAAGGATGATCCTATACCGGTTTTAAAATCCATTTATGCAAAGTTAATCAGGTACTGAGCAAATTTCAAAATCATTTTTTCAGGTTCCGGGGTTACAGATCAGCCTGATCGCTGTTCATGGAGATCACTACCTCTCGGGAATGTATATAAGTTTTGTCATGTATGAAACCCCGGCGTGCCAGGCGGTAACGGTGTAAACTCCCGGCGCGAGCCCATGCTCTGACAGGTCAATCAGTGTTGTGCCTTCAACATCGCGTACGAGAGCCGTTGCACCGGTAACAGATGTGAACAGGAGTTTCATCGGGCCGCTGATCTCCTCGTCAATATCTATCACTAACATGCCGCTTGTCGGGTTGGGCCAGATCCGTAGTTCGCCCCTCCTGCCATTGATAAATCTTTCTATTGCCGTGGATACGGGGTCATCGGCAAAAGGAGACCCTCCCTTGTTCATCGAGCGCTTCCAGTAGGTGGCGTCACCCGGATTACCGGACGGATCTGCAGCACTTGATACCAGTGAATACCCGTCGCCGTCTGCCTCTACGGGCCAGGGGAAGTCATCCGAGAAGGTGAACCCAAGAATCTTGTTACCACTTTTATCTGTTATCAGCAGGTATTCTCCGGCGTTCGAAAAATGTCCACTGTAGTTTCCGCTTGGTTTCATACCATAATATGAATAAAACTCTTCGGGCTTGGAGGCAACCACCCAGAATCCTTTCGGGGGGAGCATGGTCCCGTCGGGAACCCTGTAATATACTGCAGTATCAAGTGTAATGCCGGATATGTTCATCGCACCCTTGCCCGTATTCTTCAACTCAATGAATTCAAGGTCCTTGCCGTCAATGGTATCTCTATCCCTTATCAGGTCAGCGGGGTGGTAATGCAACTCAGTCACCTTGAGGTTGCTGTAATCCTCCATGAAGGCGCTGAACCTCACCTCCCTGAGTGCACTCCAGGTCTGTCCGTCAAGTATGCGTGACCTGAAGATCATTGAACCTGAAACTCCCAGTGATGAGCCGTTTTGCGCCTGAACTGCCTTTGATGAGACTGTCCCTCCCGGCTGGCGGGGGTCACTGCCGTCAGTGGTGTAGTAAATCTGTCCCCTGTTGTTGGGATTCTCAAGCGTTATTGTCAATGAAGTGTAGACAATCTTCTCCTCCCATATTGTAAGCCCCGACTCTTTTACAACCACAGGTTCCAGTGACGGGTAAAGGTTTGCAGACCTGAGCTGGCTCATAACGATGTCTGATCTGTCAGGGAAGAAATTGTTCACAATGTCATTTACCTCCGGGAGCCAGTGGTCAATCTTGTTTCTGGGCTGTGGGGTTTTTGCGTCGCCCCAACGGGCGGATTCAGCTATAATGGCCATCTCTACCTCCGCCTTTCTGGCATTGAACCTGTTGATGCATTTTCCCGGCGAGAGGACTCCTCCGGCTGTAAAACGCTTATAGGCCCTGTCAGCAAAGCGAAGCCTGTATTCGGCATTTGATGTCAGTTTGTGGTGCAGCCACTGGGGCTGGAAGTTGCTGATTCCCGACACAGTCATTGCCGGATTGCTTATTGACACCCTGTTTTCATTGATGCCGCTGCTCAGCGAATAGGGGCGAACGAACATGGAGTGTTCGGAATCATGTGCGATGAATATAAATCCTTCACCCTTGTTTTTCCGGTTCAGGATGGCAAAGTAGTTGTTGGCCATCGCATTGCCGTAAAAAGCAGAGACAGGGGCGTCAAAATTCCCGGTATAGAAGATGACCAGCATGTAATCAATCAGGTTGTCTATATCAACCCATACCCTGGTGTTTTTAACCGGATTACCGTTCTGGTCCTTACCTTCCAGGGCGAAATAGTCACTGTTGGATGCAAAGCCACGGTTGCACCGGTTGTAGAGCTCCTGCCATGATTCCATGGTACCATCGGTTGCCTCATTCAGGTAAGGCCATGTTTCGACAGATACCTTGATGACGTCATAGTCGTCGTCTCCGTCTCCGAAATAGGTTTCGGCATAGTCTGCATCGGGCCGCTCTTCGGTCTGGAAGAGACCCCAGTACATGCCGTTGAGGTAGAGGTGATAATATCTTCCCCTTGTATAAGGCTGCCCCATGTCGCGCTGAGTATCCCTTGAAAAGATATCTCTCAGAAAGGTATTATGAGTATCTCCCTCCTTGCTCCATGAATAGTTCTGTTCTGTTCTCAGGTCAACCTTATCGAACTCAGCGGCTCCTTCATCGCCGAAGAGCGGATAGAGGAGCTTGCCCGGGCCGTACTCCTTTCTGAAGAAGAGCCGGAAGGCGTGTTTCGGATTGTCAGGAGATCTGCTTGCACCTCCTCGTATGCGTACCCCCGCGTTTACCCGGAACCCTATGGTATTGTCAGGATTGATGAGTTCCAGCGAACACTGTCTTTCCCATTCCTCGCCATGCTGGTAAGCATTGACGTATATGCCCCGTGAAGCGCCGAACATATCAGCAAGATCAGTCACGAGGGATATCGAAGGTATATCCGTCAGACTTGCCTTCATCTGCTGACTGTATCTGGGGTCATTCACCACGCCGGGGTCCATTCCGAGGTCAATTACCTGCCCATTGACCGGTGATGAGGGCCACTCTCCCCCGGGATGACCCTGGGTCAGTACCTTGTCAAGAAAAATGAATGACTTTGTAACGGGTCTGGAAGGCGAATAGCCGTCAATGACCAGCGAGGCACGCACCAGGAACACCGGCGTGGCAGGGCGGCCTGCCGATATGGCCGGGTCAATTCTCAGCGTGACAGCCGTGTTGCTTCTGGTTGCAGTTGATGAGGTCTGCGGGTTGCTGCCATCAATGGTGTAGATGACATCATAACCAGGCTGACCTGATGAGATGACCAGATCAAACGGAGTTTCACAGAATCCTGCCTCATGGTCAAAATTCAGCGGCAGTGTCTCCGGCACCTCAGGCAGGGAGAGTGACGCATTAACAGCCATGTCAAAATAGAAGTCGGAACTGTTCAGTGACACGTTGAAGGCCTGAATGCACAGCAGATTTGTCCCTTCAACCAGCTGTACGTCGCTCGAATCAAGCTGGAAGGTCTCAAATGTACCCGACTCATGGTTTGCTGTTGCCAGGGCATTGTAAGAGAGTGTGGCCGGAGCATTGCGGGCCATAACCCTGGTACCGTTGACCCATATTACGAAACCGTCATCATAATTGACCCTGAAACTTATGGTCTTGATCCTGTCTATGGAAAAGGCATTGAATGAACTTCGCAGGTAAAGGGTAGAGTAGCTGTTCATCATGTCAGTGAGTACTACTCCGCCCGTTCCGTCTCCATAGCGGAAAGGGGCGTTCCCCTCGCTCCATTCAGAGTCATTGTATTGGGAAGTCATCCAGTCTGCCGGAAGGTCTGAAGCGTTGATACCTTTAAGGTACCTGTATCCGGAACCGGAACTGAATTCTATCTGTCCCGCAGCAGAGGAACAGATAAGGATGACAAGACTTATTGCGGGAATCCTCAGGCGCATCTCTTTACAACAATCCCGGGCATCAGGTCATTCTGCATCAACAGCCCGATTTCCCGGGAAAAACAAAGGTAGCTCATTTTTCTTTATACGCCCCGCGCCAACGGATGTTACCATATGTTGTACAGAATGTAAAAGCCGGAATTTAAAAAAGCTGCAGAGGGCTGCATGGAACAATGCCCCTTCAGGTGCTGCACGGAACAACGCCCTTCAGGTGCCGCATATCCTTAATGATCCGTCTCTCAGCACCTGCCGTGCTGACAGGGCGAAATCAGAACTGAGCATACTCCACCCTTGTGATCTTCCTGGCTGCCTTGAGGGTATCCTGCAAAAGGGCGCTCAGGTGGTTAAGCTCAAATTCCTTCCCGCCTTTTTCCTTTGCATAAAACTTTCTGAGTTTCCCTGGTGAAGACCTTACAACAATGTTCTTAGTGAGGTTCATCATGTAGGTTCTCCCGTGTGGCAGACTCATTATGTGAAAATTGTAGTCCATATTGAATGAAATACCTGTTGTTGGTCAAATCACGTCAGCGTTTTACGGATGCCTGCTTCCGAAATCGGTTACATTTTCTTCATCCGTAATTATTTAACGTCAGATATATAAAAAGATTGTTTGCCCCCTCTATTTTGGATACGAATTGAGACAGCCGGGAGTTATATATCATATAATGAAAGTCACCTTATCATAAACTGATTGAAATAAGATGAACAGGGGAAGTGGCCGGATCTCGTGCATTATTGCGGTGGCAGCACTTATGGTGCTTATTACGCCGTGCGTCAGGGGCCAGACGGTGAATGAACCGGGCGCAATGCCGGGAAGTGCTGATGACAGCCTTGGTTGCGTTGATTACATCTCATGGTACAAGGCTGCCATGAATGAGGGCAACATCAGTGAAGCGTTACACCCCTGGAGGAAGGCGCTGGCCGGATGCCCTGACATTTCTGAAGAACTTTATACTGACGGTGAACTGCTCTACAGGTCACTCTTTGACAGAACGGGCGAGCAGGAGTACATTGACACCATAATGCTGATCCTGACACAGAGAACCTACTTTTACAACAACAAGCCGTCAAATGATCTTCACAAGACGGAAATTCTCCTTGAACTGGCGGGTGATGACCCGGCATACCTTGGCCTGTGTTACAACATCCTTGCTGAGGCTGCAGGGAGTTTCCCCGAACAGATTGAATGCCGTCATTATGTGCAGATGGCTGCCCTGGCGGCAAGCCTGTATGTCATGGAGGTGATTGACGGTGAAGAGCTGGGCAATGCCTTTGTCACGGCCATAGGAACCGTTGACAGGCGGATGGAGAACCATATCGCCGGCTGCAACATTGCAGAAGACCTGAATAATATGGAAACCTTTTATCGCACCAGCGGTGCGATGACCTGCGAAGGGCTTGAGACGCTCTATGGCGGGAAGCTCGACCGCAATTTCAGGGACACGGCTTTTGTCAGCAAGCTGTTTTCGATGACTCAGGAGGCAGGATGCACCCGGTCGGATCTCTATTATAATGTTGCAGTAAAGATGTTTGCCAATGACCGGTCAGCGAAAAACGCCGTCAGGCTGGCTGAGCTGAACGCTGATGCCGGCAATAATGACAAGGCCATTTCCTACTTCACCGAAGCATATAACCGTGACACAAACAGTGTGGTTCGTTCAGATGTCCTTATCCGTGTTGCAATGATGGAGCTTGGCCAGGGGAAAAGACAGGAGGCCAGGGACCGTGCGGAGCATGCGTGGCAGCTGAACAAAAAAAACGCTGCGGCGCTGATGCTCCTCGCAGAGTGTTATGCCGGCGCCGAGCTGGGCAACACGTTTGACAATCATGCTGCCTACTGGGTGGCGGCTGACTATCTTGATGCAGCCGTTAAGGCTGATCCTTCACTGAGGAAGGAGGCTGAAATAAAGATAAAGGAGTACATGCAGAATTTCCCCACGAGGGAGGAGTGTTTTTACCGCAGGATACTTGACGAGGGGAGCATCTTCACTGTGGGAGGCTGGGTCAATGAGGTGACCCGAGTAAGGTTCAGGAGAGAGTAATGAGGCAAATGGAGGGAGACAAAATGCCTTTTTGAAAGGCACCTTGCTGTTAAACTGTTATTTCTGTATAGAGTATCGTTATTGTTTTTGTATTTTTACGGTGAAAGAAAATATTCACTGTCAAAATACTATTTAGATGAAAAGAATTATTGCAGTTCTGATATTCAGCCTGGTCATGTTCCCATCCTTTTCCCAGAGACAGGGCGTTGAACTCTCTCATTACGTTTTTCCTGATTTTACAGATGGTTCTGTTCTGATGAAATCCGGTAACCGGCTTCAGGCTCTGCTTAACTACAATGCCTTGTCCGAGGAGATGATTTTTGTGGATAAAGACAGAAAGCTGGCCATAAGCAGGGAGGAAAAGGAGAAGGTTGACACTGTTTACATAAAGGGAAGGAAGTTTTTTGTGCTTGACAGCCGTTTTCTCGAGCTGTTATACCAATCGGGATACGAGCTGTACGCTGAACACAAGTGCGATGTGAAATTTCCAGGCCAACCGGCAGCCTACGGAGGTACTTCTGAAACCTCATCCGTAACAGCAATTTCCGGTATATACAGCGGGGGAGTTCTGTATGAGCTGAAATTGCCTGAAGATTTCAAGATAAAACCATACCTCGTCTATTGGCTTAAAAAGGATGGGAAGATTAATAAATTTGTCAATCTCAAGCAGCTGAATAAAATATTCAGAGACAGGAAGGACCAGATTCAGGAGTATGTCAGCAGCAATAAGACAGACTACGTTGATATGGAGAGTATGGTCCGGCTGATCAGGTATCTGGATGCTGACTGACGGGTTTTCAACCTGCTGCGGCAGCCCTGAATACAACGCTGCATACATTGATGACCCTGACAGTACCAATGGCGCCACACTGCCGGTATATCATACATACCTTCTGACAGCAGACCTGGAGACAGGGGAGATAGTTCTTGACAAGGAATTTGACCTGGGCGAAGGTGTTTTTCTCTGCACTCATTTCTTTGACCCTGTGAATAAACTGTACCTCCTGCAGAGAGATGATAATAAGCTGCTTCTTGTCAACCCTGTCACAGGCACAATTACCAAAACTGTTGATATCGGCAAACCCCTGATAAATGTTGTTTTCAACTCTGATGACGGGCACCTGCTGTCTCTGATACCGGCAAGTGAACCTGGAATATGCCTGATTGAGGTCTACGAGCCCTCCACCGGTGAACTGATAAGTTCCAGGCAGGTGAACGGCATCGACAGCTATCATTTCTGTATGTCCGGTTATGATCCTGACTCGAAATGCTATCTGTGCGTAACTGATGATAATAGAGTGCTTTTCATTGAACCTGAAACAGGAACAATCGCCAGAACAATCAAGCTCGACTATCAGCTTGATGATATCAGATTCCTTCGAAAACAGGCTGAGTCTTTCTGAGAGACAACCCTTTTTATCAGTATTTATGAATAATTCAGGCTGATCAGACCGGATGAACGAATCAACAAACTCTGTTATCAGAAGAGTTCATTAGGCAAAGGAGATACAATCCGTTATAAAAACTGCAAAAGGAAAGCATGTAGCCTTATTCGGTATACCGGATTATCAAATCGATATACTTTTCTGCCCGGGAGACAAAAACTAAAAGCCCTGCAAACGTCAGATTTGCAGGGTCTTGTGCCGAGTTGCATTGTGGTTTTGTGGAGATAAGGGGAATCGAACCCCTGGCCTTGTGACTGCCAGTCACACGCTCTAGCCAACTGAGCTATATCCCCATACTAATAATGAACTGCTCCGGTGCAGGAAAAGAGTTCTTTTCGCCCAAAGCGGTACAAATATAGAAATTTTCCCTAAATCAGTTAATATTCCCCTTTCGGAGATTACAAACAATTTTGTAACTTTGAACTGCCATAACAGCATTACAATGGAACTGAAGAAATCAGAAAAGGCAAACCTCGAGAACAAGAAATCGTTGTTCATCCAGATAGGCCTTATAATTGCCCTTATTGTCTGTATCGGTGCGATGGAATGGACAAGCGGACAGAAAAAGGAATCGGTCTTTGACGGAATGACCGAGGAGGTAATTGAGGAGGAACAAGTTCCCGTGACTGAAGAGACTCCCCCCGAAGAGATGCCTCCGCCTGAAGTGACTGTGACTGACATTTTCGAAATCGTTCAGGACGACGTGGTCATTGACAGAGAGGTAAGATTCGAGGATGATGAAACATCCATAGACAAGGTGGTTGAGATTTACGCCCCTGTCCTTCAGGCAGAGGCGGAAGAGGTGGAGGAAGAAGTATTCGTCATTGTTGAAGATATGCCCAAATTCAGGGGTGGTGATATTAACAAGTTCCGCGAGTGGGTACAGAAACGGGTCCGTTACCCTGAACTGGCATCCGAAAACGGCATACAGGGAAGAGTGTACATCACCTTCGTGGTTGAGCCAAGCGGCAATGTCAGCAACGTTACCGTCTCCCGCAGCGTCGACCAGCTCCTTGACGATGCCGCAAAGGAAGCAGTGATGGCATCACCCAAATGGGAACCTGGCATGCAACGAGGCCGGCCGGTGAGGGTGAGATATTCAATACCAATCATATTCCAGCTAGAATAATCTGACGTTTCCAGCGTTATATAAGAACCCCGCCTTCAAAATGAATAACGGGGTTTTTAAAAATCTGGAAATATGAAACGGACCATCGGTATCTTATTTATTGCAGCCATGCTCATGTCAGGCTGCGGATCATCGAAGAAACAGCTTGAAATCGGCAACTATGACGCGGCCATAAGTAAAGCTGTGGCTGAACTCAGAAAAAAGCCCGACAGTGAAAAAGACATCGAGACCCTCGAACGGGCCATGAACATCGCCCTCGAACAGGACAATGAACGGATTCGTTTCCTGAAGATGGAAGGCAGAGCCAACGCCTGGGATGAGATCTACATGATTTATCAGAAAATGAACGACCGCCAGTCGGCAGTGCGCACGGTGACCCCCATAAGGTACCAGGGTAGAAGCATCGAATGGCCTTACGTTGATTACATGCAGGAGATGGTCGATGCCAAGAAGAAGGCGGCTGACTTCTACTACGAACACGGCCAGGAGCTGATGAAAAACAACACCAAGGAATCATACCGCCAGGCTTACGCCGAATTTGCACGCGCCAGGGATTACATGGGTGACTATCCGAATATTGACCAGATGATGCAGGAATCACATTACCTCGGTATCAGCCGGGCCTGGGTCACGGTTAAAAACTATTCCGCCATCCAGTTTCCCGAAGAATTCGAAAAGGAACTGCTGGCCCTTGACCTTCCACGGCTCAACAGCGAATGGGTGGAATACCACACCACCATGCCCGGTAATGATACACAGATCGATTACCAGATCAACATCAACCTTCGCATGATAGCCGTCACTCCCGACAGGCAGTACCAGCGTGACACACTTGTGAAAGCGACTGTAGAGGACGGTTTCGAATATGTCAAGGACGCCAGGGGTAACGTGATGAAAGACTCGCTTGGCAATGACATCAAGGTAAAGAAATTCAAAGAGCTTCAGTGTGCTCTTATCCAGACCGTGCAGGCCAAGGAATGTGTCATACAGGGTGATGTGGAGATGCTTTCGTTCTACCCTGAGAGGACAATAAAAAAGGAGCCCATCGGAGCCAGGTCGAATTTCGAACATATTTCGGCCAGGGCCATCGGCGATGTCAATGCACTGTCAGAGGAGCAGAAAAAAATGCTGCAGTCTCAACCGGTTCAGTTCCCGATGGATATTGACATGGTAATAATGTGTACTGAAAATCTAAAGAGTGCTATCAGGGGCTTCATGCAGGCCAACCGAAGGTATATTAACTAGATTGTATTATTTTTGACGCCCCGGCCCTCACAGACCGGGGCGGTTTCTTTCCGTCACTTTTGTTATGGCCTTGTATTCACCCTCAGGCCACCGGGTCAGGGGAGCGCTTCCCGGCCGGACAAGCATGAAGTGCAGGAATAATGATTATTGATAAACCTTCTGAAGAATAGAAAGAGCGGTATTGATAGGGGTGATCACCCCGGAGATCAGCGAGGCCCGTGCCCGCGATTACCTTGACGAGCTTGCGTTTCTGGCAGAGACAGCCGGCGCAGTGCCCGTCAGGAAATTCCTGCAGCGCGTTGAACATCCCAATCCGAGAACCTTTGTCAACAAGGGGAAGATAGAGGAGATAGCTGCCTTTATCGCTGCCGGAGAGATCACACTGGCAATTTTTGATGATGAGCTCACTCCCAGCCAGATGCGCAATATCGAAAATGATCTCAACTGCCGTATCATTGACCGCACCAACCTCATACTTGACATTTTTGCGGGCAGGGCCCGCACCTCGCATGCCCGTACCCAGGTGGAGCTGGCTCAGTACCAGTACCTTCTTCCGAGACTCACCGGCATGTGGACTCACCTCGAACGGCAACGGGGAGGTATCGGGTTACGCGGTCCGGGCGAGACTGAGATTGAGACTGACCGCCGTATCATTCGTGACAAGATCACGAAGCTCAAGGAGCAGCTTAAGAAGATCGACACCCAGATGAGTACCCGCCGCAAGGGGAGGGAGAAAATGGTCAGGGTTGCCCTTGTCGGCTATACCAACGTCGGGAAGTCGACCCTGATGAACCTGATCAGCAAGAGTGACCTGTTTGCGGAAAACAAGCTCTTTGCCACCCTTGACACCACCGTGAGGAAGGTGGTGCTGGGCAACCTGCCCTTCCTGCTTTCTGATACGGTGGGTTTCATCCGCAAGCTGCCGCATGATCTGGTTGAGTCGTTCAAGTCAACCCTCGACGAGGTCAGGGAGGCTGACATGCTGCTTCATGTCATAGATATTTCACACCCCGGTTTCGAAGAACAGGTGACAGTGGTGAATACCACCCTCCAGGAGTTGGAATCACTCAACAAACCGACAATTTATGTCTTCAACAAGACAGACCTGTTCACCTTTACCAGGAAGGATGAGGATGATCTTACCCCGGTGAAGCGCGAGAATCTCTCTCTTGAAGAACTGAAGAAGACCTGGATGGCAGGTGCCGGTGACCAGCTGACTGTATTCATCTCAGCCAGAAACCGTGATAATCTTGATGAGCTGAGGCGGATACTGTACACGGAGGTAAAAAAGATTCACGTACAGCGCTATCCCTACAATGATTTCCTGTTTGAATCTGAGGAGCCTGTCATTTAATAAGGCCGGCAGACATCATGTATTCAGCTGTCTGCACCGCGTTGGTTGCGGCGCCCTTGCGTAAGTTATCAGCTACAATCCACATGTTGAGGCTCTTCTCCTGTGAGAAATCGCGCCTGATACGACCCACAAACACCTCGTCACGATCATGAACCGTGAGCGGCATGGGGTATTTGTTCTGTGAGGGATCATCATACAGCACCACACCGCTGGTTGAGGCAAGCAGCGCTCTCACCCTGTCAAGGTCAAATTCGCGGGCAAACTCAATATTGACAGACTCTGAATGCCCTCCCGTCACCGGAACTCTCACTGCCGTGGCCGTGATCCGTATATCTTCATCATCCAGTATCTTGCGTGTCTCGTTCTCCAGCTTCATCTCCTCCTTTGTGTAACCGTTGTCAAGGAAGCTGTCGCACTGCGGAATGCAGTTAAGGTCGATGGGGTAGGGGTATGCCATTTCTCCGCCCAATCCACGTCTCTCGTTTTCAAGCTGTGTTCTGGCTCTGATACCGGTGCCGGTCACTGACTGGTAGGTTGAGATCACAAGCCTCCTTATGCGGTATTCCTTGTGAAGGGGTGCGATGACCATCAGCAACTGTATGGTTGAGCAATTGGGATTGGCAATGATACGGGTTGCAGAAGTGATTGCAGCAGCATTTATCTCGGGTATCACCAGAGGTATTCCCTTCTCCATTCTCCAGGCGGAGGAGTTGTCAATTACCGTTGCGCCATTTTCGGCGAAGACAGGAGCCCACTCTTTTGAGACCGATGCGCCGGCTGAGAACAGTACCACATCAGGAGCAGACTCAACAGCTTCCATCACGCTCACAACCTTTACCGGTTTGCCCCTGAACATCACCTCCTTGCCCACTGAACGCTCTGATGCTGCAGGAAAAAGCCTGTCAACCGGGAATTGTCTCTCTTCAAGAACTTTCAGCATCATTCTGCCAACCATTCCGGTTACACCAACAACTGCTACTTTCATTTCTTTCGTGTTTAAAAAAAATGTTCTAACTTTATAAAGATAAAAGTGCGACAAATCTAATCCTTTTTTAGTCCCGCTGCATGAAAAAGATTATACTGTTGCCGCTATTGCCATTATATCTGTCTGTTACGGCACAGATCGGCAATGATGCCTTTCCCTTCCCGGCCACAGGCAACATTGTCATTACCGAGATAATGGCAGATCCCACCCCGTCTCGAGGCCTGCCTGAACGTGAGTATCTGGAGATATTCAACCGGAGCAGTGATACCCTCGGGCTTAAGGGGATCATGCTTATTGCAGATAAAGATACGGCGTATCTTTCTGACGGTCTGATAGCTCCCGGAGAGTGGATCATACTCTGTTCCACCGGAAGCAGGACTTACCTTCTTCCGTTTGGGAGGGTTATGGCTGTGAAATCATTCCCTACTCTGAATGATGCCGGGGAGCTGATATCCCTGCGTACCCCTGACGGCTCACTGATACATTCTGTCAGCTACAGCCCGGAGTTTCTGGGTGACGGACCCCGCTCCGGCGGAGGCTGGTCTGCAGAACTTACCGACACTGACAATCCGTTCCACGAGCCTGATGCCTGGAGTCCTTCGACGGATCCTTCAGGAGGCACACCGGGAAGGGTAAATTCAACCGTCACGTCTGTTGCAGACACGAGATGCCCTTCGGTAATCGCTGCCTGGCCCCTGTCAGAAGAGGTGGTGGCAGTGCTTTTTGACGAAACGGTTATTCCCGCAGAATCCGGGCCATGGCTGGCCGACGGCGTTGAGACCATGCCTGCATTGTCAGGAGACCCCGCTGACCGCACCCTTCTGGTGACCCTGGCAGGGAAGATGGACCCTGGTATTGTACTGACCCTGCAGTTCCCCCCGGGGCTGACCGACTTTGCCGGTAATCAGCCCTGCACAGGCGATATCAGAACAGGTCTTCCTTCTGATCCTGCACCGGGCGAGATCATGTTCAATGAGCTTATGCCTGAACCTTCCCCCGGATGCAGCGAATACCTGGAACTGTTTAACAATTCGGATAAAATATTTGACCTCTCTGCCCTGTTGCTTGCCGGAAGCAGCAGGGGTGCGGCAACAGCTTTTACCGCTCTGCATCGTCAGCTTCTTCCCGGAGCCTTTGTGGCACTCACGACAGGAAGGGAGGATTTCGCTTCGATCTACCCCTGTGGCGATGATAAGTCAGTGTTCCGGGCTGACCGGCTTCCTGCGCTGCCTGATGGCGGCGGCACACTGCTGCTCTATGACAGAAGCCTCAACGTCATCGACCGGGTCAGCTACACTCCCGATATGCATATGATCTTTCTTTCAGGGACCAAAGGGGTGGCGCTGGAGAAAGTCTCACCCGGCCTGCCATCCGATGTTGCCTCCAGCTGGCATTCAGCTTCCGGGGTATGTGGTTTCGGCACACCGGGAGCACCAAATTCGGTTTTAGCCGGTGATACTGGTGAAACCGGCGGTCTCTCCCTCTCATCAGGCAGGATTTCGCCTGACGGCGACGGATTTGAGGATGTGATCTCAGTGGGTGTTTTCCCGGGAGGGGAGGGAAATGTCATTACAGTGACGATATTCAATGACCGGGGTTATCCGGTGAGGCGGCTGGCAGAGAGGGTCACTGCTGATGCAGGAGCACGGTTTGTCTGGGACGGGGTGTCAGACAGTGGTGCCAGGCTGCCGGCAGGTTTATACATGATAGTTGCTGAATCATTCAATACCGCCGGCTTATCGCGCCGGTGGAAAAAGGTATGTGCCCTGCTTTACAGGTAACAGTAAAATTAATGACTTAATTGCCTATCAGAGGGCTGCGATGAGCTCCTTCATGATCTTCGTCATCTTCTCTTCGCTGTGTTCTGCTGCTGCCTGGACCGATTCATGGGTGGTGTACTCGATCTTTCCTTCAACGCCCAGGTCGGTGATGATACTGACCGCAAAAACAGGAAGATTCATGTGCCTTGCAGTGATCACCTCCGGCACTGTTGACATACCAACAGCGTCTGCTCCGATGATCCGGAAGAACCTGTATTCGGCAGGAGTCTCAAATGTCGGACCTGTGGTTGAGAGATAGACTCCCCTGCTGACAGGTATATTCAGCTCTGAAGCAATTGTAATTGCCTTCTCTATCAGCTTTTTGTCATATGGCTGGCTCATATCCGGGAAACGGGGACCGATGCGGTCATCATTTGGGCCGATAAGGGGATTGTCAACAAGGCATATATGATCATCTATTATCATGATATCGCCAATCCTGAAGTCCGGGTTGACTCCTCCTGCTGCATTGGAGAGGAACAGTGCCCTGATTCCCAGCTCCTTCATGACTCTGATGGGGAATGTGACCTGTTCGGAGCCGTATCCCTCGTAATAGTGGAAACGGCCCTTCATGGCAACCACCTTTTTACCGCCGAAATCGCCATAGATGAGCTTGCCGGCATGGCCCTTGACCGTAGAAACGGGAAAATCAGGAATATCCTCATAGGGGATTTCAACCTGGATGTCAATCTCTGCCGTCAGACCGCCCAATCCTGTTCCTAAAACAATTCCGGCATCAGGATCCTTCATCCCTTTTGAAACCAGGAACTCAGAAGTTTTGATAATCTTTTCCAGCATAAGAGTAAACTTTATTTAGAAATAGTTTTTCATCTTCAATGAAATGCACCCTGACGGGCAGGTAATACAACGCCTGCCTGACATGGTCTGCAATATTAGTGATTTCTTTTAATCTGACGCCATCCTTGGCAGTTGTGACAATTAATTTATCCGGACCGCTCAATGAATCATATGCCGAGCTTATTCTGCCGATATCAGCCTGTGTGTAAGCGTGGTGATCAGGGAAGGCAATACCGGTAACCTGACCTGCAATGCTCTCAAGGTACTCTTTCAGTGGGGCCGGGTTAGCTATCCCGGTCACAAGCAGGACGGAGGTGGTTTGCCGTATTTCACCGGTACTATTGCTGCAGAGGTGGAGGGGTTGCCCGTATGCGAGTGAAGTGAAGAAGATTGTTTCGCATGCACCTGCTGCCATCAACTCTCTCCTGATCTCCTCTCTGGCAGAGGGTGATGCTACCCCCGGGGTTTTTGTAACTATCACCGCATCAGCCCTATTAACAGCCCTGATATTCTCACGCAGCATTCCCAGGGGCAGCAGACGGTCACGGGTCATCAGCCTGGTCCAGTCTGTCAGTATGATATTCATTCCGGCTCTGACGGCCCTGTGCTGGAAGCCATCATCGAGGATCACCACCCTGATGCCGGGCTCTTTTCTCATGATCTCCCTGATGCCGTTTACCCTGTCACGGTCAACAAAGACCTGTGCCTGCGGAAGGTTCTGTGCCATGAGCAGCGGCTCATCTCCCGAGAGGGCGGTGGTGCTGTCAGCGGTCACTTTCAGGAATCCACGGCTTTTACGCAGGTACCCGCGGCTGAGTATCGCCACTGAGGCTATAGAGGAGAGCTTTTCAGCGAGGTAAATAACATGAGGTGTCTTGCCTGTACCTCCTGCAGTTATATTCCCCACACAGATAACCGGCAGGCTGAATGAATGACTGCGGAATATTCCAAGGTCATAGAGCCGGTTCCTCAAGGCCACGGCCATGCCGTAGATCTTTGAAGCGACCCACAGGAAGAGCCTCCCGGGTTTTATCATCCTAACGGATTTCCAGGTAATAGGGCATTGCTGCCTGTATTCCTCCGGAGGAGATGATCTCCTTCAGATCAAGGTAATACCTTGAAACCTCTCCCAGTTCCCTGCGGATGGCCTTCATCCTGATGTCACCGGAAAGCTGCTTCAGCCTGGTGTAAAAATCTGATGTTTCCGGCTTTTCCATGGTCCTGTACTCTTCCAGTCCGGCAAGTGAGGCAGCTTCACTGATTGCATCACGGAGCCCTCCGAAAGAGTCAACAAGACCGATGGGAATTGCATCGGCGCCGCTCCATACATGGCCCTGTCCAATGCTGTCAACTGCAGTCTGGCTCATCTCCCTGCCTTCGGCAACAACACCGGTGAAGGTGCTGTATGTCCGTTCCACACTGCCCTGAATGGCATTCCTTTCAAATGCGCTGAGCGGGCGGGTCAGCGAGGGTGAGTCAGAGTATGCGTTTGTACGTACCACATCATAGCTTATTCCCAGTTTCTTGTCGAGGAGTGTCTTTGCGTTGGGGATAAGGCCGAAGACTCCAATTGATCCGGTTATGGTAACTGGCGATGCAATTATCCTGCGCGCGGCGGCGGAGATATAATATCCGCCACTGGCGGCATAGTTGCCCATGGATACCACAACAGGCTTGACTTTATCAGTCAGCTCTACCTCCCGCCATATCTGGTCGGAGGCTATGGCGTTGCCGCCAGGTGAGTTGACCCGGAAGACGATTGCCTTTACAGTTGAGTCAAGCCGGAGCTTGCGCAGCTCCTCCGCATACCTGTTGCCACCTATGTTTGTATCATTACCGTCACCCATGACTATGCTGCCCTCGGCAAAGAGAACAGCTATCTTATCTTTCCCTGTTGCCGCGCTGTGCTTCACGGTAACATTGGAATACTTTGACATAGAGACATAATTAATCTTCTTGCCACTGTCAATACCTGCTGCACTCCTGATACTGTCTTCGAGCTGATCACGGTAAATGGTGCCGTCAATCAGCCCTGCGGTTGTCATAAGAGCAGGGTCATACCCTGCAAGCGAATCGGCAAGGTTCATTATCCTTTCGGCGGGTATGCCGCGGGAATCAGATATCGACTTCACCACATGTTCCCATATCGAGCCCACGTACCTGGTTATCTGGAGGCGGTTCTCGTCGCTCAGCCTGTCGAGTATGAAGGGTTCCACGGCACCTTTGAATTTGCCATGTCTTATAACCTGGACCTCAACGCCCAGCTTTTCCAGGGCATCCTTGTAGAAAGTGACTTCAGCGGCCAGCCCCTTGAAGTCAAACATTGAGGTGGGGTTTATCCAGATGGCGTCAGCGGCAGTTGAGATGAAATAGCTCTCCTGCATCAGCATGTAGTCTGAATAGGAATAGACAAATTTCCCGCTCTTTTTAAATTCCAGCAGGGCGGTGCGCAGTTCGTCAGCCGTTGCCCATCCGGAAAGCATGGTGCCGTTTTCGATGAGAAGACCGCTCACCTTCTCATCTTCAGCTGCCTTTTTCAGGTTTTTGAGTATCTCGTTCAGACCGGGAGTCTGGGTAAAAGACCTGGTCATGGGGTCAATCATTGTAAACGGATTGTTCTGTGTACGGTCTGGAATGAGCGCCCCTGTTTTCATTACCAGTACGGTTTTTTCGGGAATTGTTGCCGGTTTTTTTCCTGCTGCTGCCATCCCGGAGAGGGCTGAGAGCATAACCACGAAGAAGAGGAGGCTGGTGATTATGAGTCCTGCAATCACAGCCAGAAGCATTTTAAGGAAGGTTTTCATCTCTGTAAAGTTGATTTAAGTGACCAAATTATAAAAAAAACAGGCATCTTTATAATGTCTTAACGGGATGTAATGAAATTGTCACTCTGTTCAGAGGTCATAGCGGGCCTTGGAAGCAATCTGGGAGAGAGGCATGCCGCCCTTCAGCGGGCGCTGGCGCTGCTCAGGGAGGAGGCAGGAGAGATTACCGCACTGTCTTCTGTCTGGGAGACTGAGCCATGGGGTTTTGATGCCGACGAGCAGTTTCTGAACATGGTGGCCGTTATCAGGACGTTCCACAGTCCGGTGCAGCTCATTCAGCTTTTCAGGTCAATTGAGGGGCGCATGGGGCGAAGGCGGAGCGGGGGCGGCAGGTACGAGTCGCGCGTCATTGACCTTGACATTCTCTTATGGGAGGAGCGTGTCATATCCATTCCCGGGCTGGAGGTTCCCCATCCGAAGATAGCTGACAGGAGGTTCGTCCTGAAACCGCTCTCGGAAGTGGCTCCTGCAGCCGTTCACCCGGTAACGGGGCTGACGGTGGCAGAGATGCTGCAGCTCTGTGCCGACAATTCTGATGTAAGGCTGGCTGCCCGTCAGCTTTAAGGCATATACGGGAACAAGCCGGCACCCTGCCGGTGCAGGACCGTATGCCTGCCGGTTCTACAACGCCCCGTTGTCAGCAAAACTGTAATAATCCTTCCCGGCCACGATAATGTGGTCAAGCAGCTGGATATCCATCAGTGCACCAGCCTCCTTTATCTTCAGGGTGATGCGGATGTCAGAGTCGCTGGGGCTGGTGTTCCCCGAAGGGTGGTTATGGCAGATGATAAGCCCGGATGCGAGTGTCTCAATTGCTTTTTTCATGACTATGCGTACGTCGGTGACCGTACCGCTTACTCCTCCCTGGCTGATTTTCATCCTGCCTGTCACCCGGTTTGCCCTGTTGAGGAAAAGAATCCAGAACTCCTCGTGAGAAAGGTCTTCCATCAGGGGGCTGAAAATACTGAACACATCGGCTGATGAGCGTATCTGCGGATTATCAGCGGCTTCAGCCAGTTTCCGCCGCCGGCCCAGTTCAAGGGCTGCAGCTATGGTGACCGCCTTGGCTTCACCCATCCCTTTGATTTTCTTGATCTCACCGGCGCTGAGTCTCCCCAGCTGGCTGAGTGAGTTGCCGGCCATAGCCAGCAGTTCGCGTGCCAGGTCCAGAGCTGAGTTATTCCTGGTACCTGATCTTATGAGAATGGCTAACAGTTCAGCATCGCTGAGACTTGCAGGGCCCTTGTTCCAGAGCCGTTCACGGGGCCTGTCCTCGACAGCCCAGTCTGTAATCTTCATTGACATGCAGCAAAACAATTTATCCCGCTGCAATATAAAAAAAACAGCCGTCACCCGGAAGTGATGGCTGTGAAATATGTGGAACAGAACCCTATTTCAGGCTCTGAGCGTGCTTAGTAATAGAAGACTTGAGGTTGGAAGCCTTGTTCTTGTGGATGACGTTTTTCTTTGCCAGCTTGTCAAGCATGGCATTGAGTTCGGGAAGCATCTTTTCTGCCTCTGCTTTCCCGGTGGTGTTGCGCATCCTCTTGAGTGCGTTACGCATCGTGCGGGCGTAGTACTTGTTGTCTGCCTTCCTTGTCTCAGTCTTTCTTACGGTTTTGAGTGCCGACTTATGGTTAGCCATTTTGTTGATAATTGTAATTTGGTAGTCCATAGGGGAATCGAACCCCTGTTACCAGGATGAAAACCTGACGTCCTAACCACTAGACGAATGGACCTTAAAGAACTTAAAAAAGCGGATGCAAAGATGGCATCTATTTTTCAATCTGCAAAATAATATGCAGAAAAAATGTCTCTTATTCTGACCGGCTTCAAAATGACATTGAAAGGTATTCTCAGAAGATGTACCTTACTGAGAATCCGCCGTTCCAGTAGAAGAAACCCGGTCCGCTGGTGACCTGTAATGATGGGCCTACTCCAAAGCCGAGGTTCAGTGGTATGTCATCAAAGGTGTACTCCAGACCTATTATTCCGTCAAAACCGATAAGTATCCCGGTATTATATTCATCCTTCCAGTAATCATTCCAGAATCCGACATGTGCTCCGGGGCCGACGAACCAGTCGAGGTTGGGAGCCCAGTTGGTAGGATTCTGCCACTGGTAGAATCCGGTTACGGCAAAGTTGTGACCCCAGTAACCTGTTCCTGCAATCAGTTCAAGAGCGTTGGTGCTGTTGATGAATGTCTTGAAGGTAATGCCTGAAGGGTCCCCTAACCTGAGGCCGATGGCTGATTTATAACTCTGAGCCTGCACTCCGAAAGTCAGTGCTGCCAGTACCAGAATGACAGTCAGTGTTCTTTTCATCATATTCATGTTTAAGTTGTTTTGGACTTGCAAAGATATATTTATCTGTCAGATTAGAATAAGTTTTGTTTATTTAAAGAGCAACAGACTGAGCGCCATCACCGCCATACCTGATACAAGGCCATAGATAGAAAGGTGGTGCTCGCCGTATTTCTCTGCTGCCGGAAGCAATTCGTCAAGTGAGATGAATACCATGATTCCGGCAACGAATGAAAAGAGTATGCCCATAAGTACGTCTGACATTACCGGCAGCAGCAGCAGATAACCTGCCAGGGCCCCTACCGGTTCGGCAAGGCCGCTCAGAAAAGAGAGCCTGAATGCTTTTCGCTTGCTGCCTGTGGCATAATAGACCGGCACTGATATGGCGATGCCCTCAGGGATATTGTGTATTGCCACTGCCACCGCAATTGCTATACCTATCTGGGGGTCTGAGAGTGCTGCAGTGAATGTTGCCAGCCCTTCGGGAAAGTTGTGTATCCCTATGGCTATTGCAGTCATTGCTCCCATGCGTAGCAGCCTGCCGCTTTGCCTTTCCTCTTCGCCTCCTTCTATCTTTTTGAACTCATGGGGGTTTTCCTGTGAAGGTATGAGTCTGTCAATGATGCCTATGAGGGCTATACCGGCAAAGAAGGCAATTACGGCTGCCCACCATCCCTGGCGTATGCCCATTGCTTCTGTCAGAACCTCGCGTCCCTTGACAAAGATCTCGACAAAAGCCACGTATATCATTACACCTGCCGAGAAGCCCAGGCTAATGGTCAGAAATTTTACGTTGGTCTTCTTTGCGAAAAAGGCGATCGTACTGCCCACGCCAGTGGAGAGCCCGGCAAACAGAGTAAGCAGGAATGCAAAAAGTACTGTGTTGAAGTCGGGGTTCATTGCTGTCTCAGCATTGCTTTATCACAGGTCAAAAGTACCAAAATTGGTTATCTTGCATCCGCTAAAGAGCAGTAAAATGAAATTATCTCTTTTCAACATTTCAAATTTCCGGGTTGACGGCGGGGCCATGTTCGGGGTGATCCCGAAGGCCCTCTGGAGCCGGCAGACAGAGTCAGATGAGCTGAATACCATAGTGATGTCGCTCACCTCACCTGTCATTGAGACCGAAGGGAGGGTCATACTTGTTGATGCCGGGTGGGGCGACAAGCAGGACGAGAAATTCTTTCGTTACACATATCTTCACGGCGGGTCAGGGCTTGCCGGCGGCCTGGCGGAATGCGGTTACACTCCTGATGATATTACGGATGTGATAATCACCCATCTGCATGCCGACCATTGCGGAGGCTGTTTTATAAATTCTCCCGGAGGCGGCACAGTGCCTTTTTTCCCCAATGCCACCTGGCACATAAGCCGCGCCCAGTGGGAATGGGCAAACGAATCGAATCTCCGCGAGGAGGATGCTTTTCTTCCGGAGAATATCAGGCCATTCGGCGAAAGCGGAAAGCTGAACTTTATTGAGGAACCCGGCGAACTTTACCGGGGAGTGTCTCTGAGGATATGCTACGGCCATACCCCGGGAATGCTAATACCCATTATAAACTGTTATGGGAGGACGATGGTTTACACCGGAGACCTTATCCCCACGGTTGCGCATATCCCGTTGCTGTGGAACATGGCTTATGACCTCCTTCCGCTTGTAACCATAGCCGAAAAACAGGAGATTCTGCAGGAGGCCCTGCAGAATGACTGGTTGCTGTTGTTCCAGCATGATCCGGCTCATGAATGCTGCTCACTTTCAGAAACACCTAAAGGGATCAGGGCGGGAACAAGGGGAAGGCTGTCCGATTTTATCTGAATGAAATTATTTTGATGAGGAAGAGCCCCGTATCACCAGGTCGGAGGTGATTATCTTTTTCTGAACAGGACCGTGGCGGTTCTCGATGCGATCAATCAGCAGCCTTGCAGCCATCTGTCCCATCTCAAAGCCCTTCTGATCAACGGATGTCAGGCCGGGATCGGTAAGGGTTGCAATCTGGCTGTTGGTGAATCCCACTATGGCAATATCCTGCGGAATCCTCAGTCCGTGTCTCTTTACTATCATGAGTGTCTGTGCGGCTGTCAGGTCATTTACGGCAAAAAAAGCATCAGGACCCGGGGTTTGTTTCAGCAATTCAGGGATTATCCTTTCGGCGCTTTCGATATCATCGCACTTGACAATGTAATCATCCTGAGGGGTGATCCGGTACTCCTTCATTGCCTTCAGATATCCGTTAAGCCTGTTGCGGGCTATTGCCAGCCGGGGAGGTCCTGCAAGGTGCACGATGCGCTTCTTTCCCATGCGGAGGAGATGATTCACCGCCCTGTATGCTCCGGTCTCGTCATCAATGACAACACTGTCGGTATCAATCTCTTCAGCGGCCCTGTCAAAGAAAACAAGCGGAATATCCTTATCCGTTATGCTCCGGTAATGCCCGAAGTCTGTAGTGGTCTTGGCAACAGATGCAAGGATGCCGTCAACACGGCTTGAGAGAAGAGTCTTGATGTTCTTTACCTCATGCTCCCACATCTCGTTGCTCTGGCAGAGAATCATGTTGTAATCACGCTGGTAGACCACATCCTCGATGCCACTGATGACTGTTGAGAAGAAAAAATGCACGACGTCAGGGATGATTACCCCAATAGTTTTTGAGGATCCGCTCTTCAGGCTGAGGGCTATGGGGTTGGGCCTGTAGTTCCAGCGTTCGGCAAGCTCATTGACGGCATCTCGGGTTGCCTGGCTGATATCAGGATGATCCTTGAGCGCCCTTGAAACAGTTGAGGGAGAAATTCCGAGTTCGCGTGCAATATCTTTTATGGTGATGTTTTCCCTGCTCATTTTAGTAAGGAGCTGTCAGATGCTAAAGATAATAAAAAAAAGTGCTACCCGGTTAATCATGAAAACATACCTCACCCTCAATTCAAACGTTTGCGGCAACGTTTGCGTAAAAAAGCTGAAAAAGAATTGGTTAACTCTGAAAAAAGGTCGAATTTTAACATCCCAAACCTGGACAATTTAATCTAGCGATAACAACAATTCTGAAAAGTAATTAAACTATCAATTTATGGAGAAACTAACTGGAAAACGGCTCTTCATGCTGACCTTCGGCATAATGATGAGTCTTGTTGTCTTCGGGCAACAGGTAAGAGTGTCAGGTACAGTTACCGACGCAGCCGACAGACAGACGTTACCCGGCGTTAACGTCGTTGTCAAGGGCACGCTGACGGGAACCATTACCGGCATAGACGGGGAATACTCCCTGATGGCAAGTCCCGGGGATGTTCTTGTGTTCAGCTTCATTGGTTATCTTCCGCAGGAGATTACCGTAGGTGAAAGCACTGTCATCAACGTGGCCATGCGTACTGATGTTCAGGCCCTCGATGAGGTTGTTGTCATCGGTTACGGTACTGTCAAGAAGAGTGATGCTACCGGATCGGTGTCAGCTATCAGCTCGAAGGATTTCAACAAAGGTGCGATCACTTCAGCTCAGGACCTGCTTGTAGGCAAGAGTGCCGGTGTGGTTATCACCACCTCAGGCGGAGCACCGGGAAGCGGCGCAACAATACGCGTTCGCGGGGGATCATCACTTAATGCATCAAATGATCCTCTCATCATTATTGACGGTGTGCCAATCGACAATAATAATGTTTCAGGAAGCTCAAACATCCTTTCGTTTGTAAACCCGAATGACATCGAGACCTTCACGGTGCTCAAGGATGCTTCCGCAACGGCCATTTATGGCTCAAGAGCATCAAACGGCGTCATTCTCATAACCACCAAGAAAGGAACTGCCGGCAGCCCACTGACAGTCTCGTATGACGGCAGTGTATCGGTTGCCAACGCTATCGCCTTTGTTGATGTTTACTCAGGTGACGAGATAAGGCAGCTGGCTCTGGAGAAAAAAGAACTCTTTGGAATAGATAACCTTAATCTTCTCGGAACCCAGAACACCAACTGGCAGAAGGAGATCTTCCGTGCAGCCGTATCTCATGACCACAATCTGAGCCTCGCCGGTTCAGTGAATGCTCTTCCCTACCGCTTCTCAGTCGGATATACTGACGAGAACGGTATCCTGAAGAACACTGACATGCAGCGCTTCACCGGGTCACTGAGCCTTAATCCCACCTTCTTCAATAACCGGCTTAAGGTTAACATGAACCTCAAGGGAATGAACACTCATCATAATTACGGTGATGCAGGAGCTATCGGATCAGCAGTCAATATGGACCCGACCCAGGTTATTTATGACGGCAATGTCAATTCAGCAGGCTACTTCCAGTGGGCCAACTATGGCGCCAACCTTGGCACGGCAAACCCCGTTGAGCAGGCTCTTGCAGCTGACAACAGGTCAGTAGTCAACAGGGTAATCGGTAATCTTCAGTTAGATTATGCCCTTCCTTTCCTTCCGGAACTGAGGGCAAACCTCAACATGGCAACCGACTATGCTGTCAGTGACGGTCATAACAATCGTCCCAGGACGTCACCATCAGTTCTCACCTCCCCGCTTTACGGAAGGCTTTCTGACTACAGCGGAACTAACTACAATAATCTTCTTGATTTTTATCTGAACTACAACAAGGGACTGGAGAGCATCAAAAGTGTCATTGATGTGACAGCCGGTTATTCGTGGCAGCACTTCAAGAGAGAAGGAGAATCATATACCAGGGGCAGGGTTGATGCCGGGCATCCCCTCTACCAGATGTCAGACAGCTCATCCTTCGTAACTGAGAACTACCTGGTTTCATTCTTTGGCCGGGTTAACTACACCCTGGCTGACAAGTATCTTCTTACATTCACCCTTCGCGAAGACGGCTCATCACGTTTCGCAAAAGCCAACCGCTGGGGTACCTTCCCGTCAGTGGCTCTTGCATGGAAAATCAAGGATGAATCGTTCCTGAGGAATGTCAGAGGCGTGACTGACCTGAAACTCAGGCTCGGATGGGGTATCACCGGTCAGCAGGATATCGGTAATGATTATCCTGCCATGGCTCTCTACCGCCAGGCATCTGAAGGCTCATACTATTACATTAACGGGAAGTTCATCCCGACATTGAGGCCTGATGCCTATGACCCGGAAATAAAATGGGAAGAGACCACAACCATGAATATCGGTCTCGATTTCGGGTTCGTCAATGACCGTATCACCGGCTCAATCGATCTTTATAAAAGAGTCACCGATGATCTTCTGAACTCGGTCACCATCCCCAGCGGAAGTAACTTCTCAAACACATTGCTTACGAATGTGGGGAGTCTTGAAAACAAAGGGGCTGAGCTTTCGCTGAACTTTATCCCGGTCTCAACCACTGACAAGCTTCTTTCAATAGGATTCAATGTCACATACAATGTGAATGAGATCACTAAGCTGCTGATCACTGATGATCCCAACTACATAGGTATACTCTACGGTGATGCCTTCACGGGTCAGAAACAGGTCACCAGGGTTGGCTACCCTGCTTACTCATTCTTTGTTAACCGCCAGGTTTATGATACCAATGGCAACCCCATAGAGGGGCTTTATGTTGATGAATCAGGTGAAGGAGGTGTGGTCAACGGTGACAATGCTGACAAGTACATCTATCATAATCCTGTGGCAGATTATCTTCTTGGCTTCTCCGCAAGGTTTGAGTACAAGAACTTTGATCTTTCCGCATCTGCAAGGGCAAGCATAGGCAACTATGTCTACAATCAGGTATTGGCCGGTGCTTCATTTGATCAGATGCAGCAGATTGGCTACTGGAAGAACTTCACCAGGGCGCTCAGCGAGACCAACTTCGTAAAACGCCAGTTTACCAGTGATTACTTTGTAGAGAATGCCTCATTCCTGAAGCTTGACAATGTGAGTGCAGGTTACAGGTTTGACAACCTCTTCGGTACTGTTGGCGCCCGCGTCAGCTTCACCGTGCAGAATGCACTGATACTTACCAGGTACAGCGGCATTGACCCGGAGGTCCCGGGTGGTGTTGACAACAACTTCTACCCCAGGCCCCGCACCTTCATGCTCGGTATAGGGCTTACCTACTAATAAAATAAAGATAAGCAGATATGAATAAGACAATTTTAATATTCGGAATTATACTTTCAGCGCTGATGATCTCATCATGCGTGAAGGATCTGGATGTCGCCCCGCAGGACCCGACAAAAATCCTTGCAGGTAACCTCGGTGATGATCCTGCCTATATGGACCAGGCCCTGGCTAAGATCTATGCCAGCTTTATAATCTCGGGTCAGGGAGCCAACGGAGGCGATGACATAGCAGCTTCTGACGGTAACTTCTTCACTACAATGAGGGCTCTCTGGAACCTTCAGGAGATTACAACTGATGAGGCTATATGTGCATGGGGTGATGTCGGTATAGCTGACCTCAATACCCAGACATGGAGCCCGACCAATCCTTTCCTGACTGCTCTTTATCAGCGTCTTGCCCTGAGCATCACCTATGCCAATGACTTTATCAACAATGCTCAGCAATATGGAACAGAGAATGTTGAAAGGTATGTTGCTGAAGCTCGTTTCCTGAGGGCTCTTGCCTATTACTGGGCAATTGACCTGTTCGGACAGTTCCCGTTCACCACAGAAGAAGATGGTGTGGGCAAGTTCTTCCCGAAGATAGGTAGCAGGCAGGAGATATTCGCCTATATCGAGTCTGAACTGCTTGACATTGAGAACAAGCTTGGTGCCCCAAGGTTTTCATACCCGCAGGCTGACCAGGCTGCAGCATGGATGCTTCTTTCAAGGCTTTACCTTAATGCCCAGGTATACACAGGCACACCCAGGTGGAATGATGTGGTCACCTACACCGGCAAGGTTATCGGCGCCGGTTACTCACTGGCTTCTGATTACAGGCAGAACTTCAGTGCAGACAATGATGGCCGCCACAACCCTGAGATGATCTTCGCATGGGAGCAGGATGGAATGAATGTACAGGGGTATGTTGGCACTACCTTTATTATTGAATCATCCAGTGATGCCCAATATATCAGGGCCGAAGATTTCCACGGTCTGACCTCAAACACCAACTGGAACGGTAACCGCGCAAGGATACAATTCCTTGATATTATGGTTGATACAATTGCCACTTATGGCAATGTGCCAATACCGGCAACTGATCCGACCTTTTCTCAGTGCCCTGATAAGAGGGTCTTCCTGAAGATGAAGAAGGACAGGAATATCCCTTCACCTTCAGCCAGCGGCGACTATGGCATTGGCGTTTACAAGTTTACCGCACGTAACACAAATGGCTCACTGCCTGCAAACTATAACACTGCATTTGCATGTACTGATTTCCCGGTCTTCCGTCTCGCTGACGCCTACATGATGAGGGCTGAAGCTCTGTACAGAACAGGAGGAGATGCCAACATTGACCTGGCCGTTGCTGACATCAACAAGATCAGGGAGCGCGCCTATGGTAACACCAGCGGCAATATCACCGCTGCTGATCTTAACCTCGACTTCATCATTGACGAGCGTGGACGCGAATTCTACTATGAGGCCCAGAGACGCACTGACCTGATACGTTTCGGCAAATTTACCGGAGGCGACTATCTGTGGCAGTGGAAGGGTGGCGCATATAAGGGCGCCAGCACATCGGAGCACCTCAATCTGTTCCCGATTCCCGGTGATGAACTTTCATCAAACCCGAATTATAACGGGGTAAATAACCCGGGCTATTAATCCTTAATGCAAAGAAAAATGAAGAAGAATATCTTAATATATCTGACATTCATCGGATTGGCAGCACTCATCACTTCCTGTGAAAAGGACGGTGAGAAAGTGATCATGCTTTCAAATCCGACAGCTCCGGCGCTTACCACAATTCCTGACCTTACGTTTCAGAGAGTTAACGGAATGAACGTGCTTGAATTCGTCGGTACACCTGTTAACCCTGGTTTCCAGGCTTCTGCAACCTATTATCTTGAGGCATGTGCATCAGGAACATCTTTCGCTGATCCTGTAACCCTCTGGACAGGGAGCCAGTGCAAGTCAATGAAGGCCACCGTAAGTGACCTGAATGGTATCCTTATCAAAAAGTTTCCCGCTGATGCATCCTCTGCTCTTGACCTGAGACTCAGGGCTGTACTGGTGGTTGACGCCGGTACGGGAGCTCCCGGCACAGGAACCAATACCTTCACTTACAACTCTGATTTGAAAAGTGTTACTGTAACATTGTACGGTCTGCCGCGCCTTGACCTCATCGGATCGGGCATGACCCAGAAGATCGAGTCAACCCTCGGTGACGGCAAATATACAGGTCTGGTCAAGCTTAACCCGGCCAATGCCTTCACTCTCACTGATCCTGATGCCGGCACGAATTACGGCGGAGCCGGCGGTGTGCTTGCAGTCAATGGCGCAGCCATCGTTCCGGAGAACGCCGGATGGAACAGACTGAACGTTGATGTCAATGCCCTGACCTATGACATCTCGGAATACAGGATTGGCCTGGTAGGTTCGGCTACGCCGAATGGCTGGGATACTCCTGACCAGCCAATGGAATATGATCCTGCAACCGGCACATGGTCAATTACAATAGATCTCATAGAGGGAGAGATCAAGTTCAGGTTGAATAATGGATGGGCATGGAACCTCGGCGGCACACCCGATAACCTGACCCATGACGGGCCTAACATTCCCTTGACAGCAGGTAACTATACCATTACGCTTACCATCACGCAGCCCAACGGTCCTAATGAAGCCGGTTCATGCATTATTGTGAAGAATAACTGATTCAGGGACATTATAAAAAGTAAATATTTATGAAAATGAAATCAATTTTGAAGATAATGATGCTCCCTGTAACAGCGGTACTTTTGCTTGCCGGTTGTACACAGGAGACATCTGAAATAAGACTTGATCCTAAGCTTGGAACCACCAAGGTGTTCAATATCACTTCAAATTCAGCAACGGTAACAGGATTTGTCGTGGCTGAAGGCGATGGATTCACCATGAGGGGCATTTGCTATGACAAGCAGCCTGCTCCCACCACTTCAGGCCCGACGGCTCAGTATACCGGTGCTGTGACCAATGCTGCCTATGACGTAACACTGACAGGCCTGGATTTTGCCCGGACCTATTATGCACGTGCATTTGCCACTGGACCCGCCGGCACTGTCTATGGTGAGGAACTCACATTCACCACCCTGCCGATAATTCCAACAGTCACAACTGCAGAAGCAACCGATGTAGAAGGAACCACAGCAGTATCGGGTGGCAGCGTCACCGCTGACGGAGGGTCTGCAGTTACCGCCCGCGGTGTCTGCTTCGGCACTTCAACCAGGCCCACCATTGATGCCCCCAACGGGAAAACAGTTGATGGTGAAGGTCTGGGTGACTTTGTAAGCAACCTTACCGGCCTGAAAGGACTGACCACGTACTACGCACGTGCATATGCCACCAACAGTGCAGGTACAGCCTACGGTAACGAAATAACCTTCACCACCCTGGTGAGCGTTCGCGAATGGTACGTTCCGGGGGACTATGTAGGTGCCAGCTATCCGAACTCCGGCATGGCCGACTGGTCGCCTGACAAGTCACCCATGGTCAAGAGCAACGAGGCCAATCCGAACAATGTGGAAGGGTATATCTATATGGCCAATGGCAGCAACTGGTTCAAGTTTGCAACACAGCCCAACTGGGATGGACCGAATTATGGAGTTGACCCGACCCCGGGTGTTCTCAATCCTGCAGGTGATAACCTAAACCTGCCCGCAGGGTACTATAAGATCAACATTAATGCCGGAGTTGAACCGATGACCTATACCGCAGTGGCAATGAACTGGGGTGTGATAGGTGATCTCAATGGATGGAGCGCCCAGGTGCCACTGACATATGATCGGAATGTTCGTGTCTGGAAAGGCGGTATGCATATGCCTGCAGGCGGATGGAAGTTCAGGGCCAATGATGATTGGGCCTACAACTACGGAGCACCGGCAGGCAGCGAGAATCTCGTAGCCGGAGGTGATAATATTGCCACCGCCGTTGAGGATGATTATGCCATTACCCTTGACCTCAGTACTCCTCTGGCATATACATACAGGGCTGACAGGTGGGGCCTCATCGGCGATGCCACACCGGGCGGCTGGGATAATGACACCAACATGACCTGGGATGCCGTCAACGGATGTTTTACAGTGACTCTGAACCTGACTGCAAACTCATTCAAGTTCAGGGCCAATGACGGATGGGATTATAACCTGGGCGGAAGCCTTACGGCTCTCACCCCCGGTGGTGACAACATTTCTGTGACAGAGGCAGGAAACTACACCATCACCCTGGATCCCTGGACAAAGGTGGCAACCATGACCAGGAACTAAGCGGAATAGTTCACAATGTTACGGCTGCGGCCGTAGCGTTCCTTGAAATCAAAAACCTCTTCTGTGACTGGAAGAGGTTTTTGATTATATTTAGCAAGATTCACACTATCAATCAGAAACAATGAAAATCAAGATCCCGGCACTGGTACTGATATTTGCAGGGTGGAACCTGGCCGCTTCGGCACAGGTGGTCACTACTGATCCTGTCTTCCCGGTGGCATCAGGCCCTGTGGTAATAACCTTTCATGCTGACAAGGGTGACATGGGGATGAAGGACTATACGGGAGATGATGTCTATGCGCATACCGGCCTCATCACCAGCCTGAGTTCAGGCCCGTCTGACTGGAAGTATGTTGTCTCGGGAACCTGGAGCACCACCGTGCCCCCACCTGATAAAGTAAAGCTGACACGGGTTGGCACCAATACCTATACACTAACCATATCCCCGTCAATCAGGGCATATTACGGTGTCCCGGAATCGGAGACGATTCAGAAACTGGCTTTTGTGTTCCGCAACGGCAACGCCTCGCGGACCGGTCGTGATGTCAACGGCGCAGATATATTCTATGACGTCACGGAGGAGAGCAGTTATGAAATACTGCTTTCCGAACCAGCCAATTATACTTCCATAGTAAATGCCGGAGATGTGGTGCCTGTTACATTTTCTGCTTCTGTATCTGATTCACTCATTCTCTACCAGAACGGAGTGCAGCTTAAGAAAGTGACGGAGACAACCCTGACCCATTCCGTCACTGCTGCCGGCTCAGGGAGCTACAAGCTGCTGGCAAAGGCCTGGTACAACAATGTCATGAAAGCTGATTCCGCATACTATTTCATACGTACTCCAACGGTGGTGACGCCCGTTCCGGCAGGGCTGAAGCCCGGGGTGAACATCACGGGAGACAATTCGGCAGCATTCCTTCTTTATGCACCCGACAAGAGCAGTGTGTTTGTCATTGGCGACTTCAACAGCTGGGTATACAGCAGTGAGGGATTCATGAAGAGAAGCCCTGACGGCAACTGGTACTGGCTTGAGGTGACAGGACTTGACCCTGACGGGGAATATGGATTTCAGTACCTTGTAGATGAGACGCTCCGCATACCTGATCCGTACACCACAAAGGTACTTGACCCGTGGAATGACAAGTACATTGACGAGTCGGTTTACCCTGAACTGAAGCCCTACCCGGAGGGAGTGACAAGTGAACTTGTGTCAGTCTTCAGGACACGTCCTCCGGAGTACACATGGAAAAACAACGATTTTACGCCTCCTGCCAGGGACACTCTGATCATCTACGAAATGCTGGTTCGTGATTTTGTGGAGACACACACTTTCAGGAGTGTTCGTGACACGCTTGATTACCTGAAGCGCCTGGGAGTCAACGCCATTGAGCTGATGCCCGTGAATGAGTTCGAGGGCAACAGCAGCTGGGGTTACAACCCTTCAATGTACTTCGCGGTTGACAAGTATTACGGCACTCCTGATGATCTGAAGGAACTGATAGATTCATGCCACGGCAGGGGAATAGCTGTAATCATGGACATAGTTCTCAATCATTCGTACAACTCGAATCCGCTCGTAAGGCTCTACTGGAACAGTGCAAACAATCAGCCTGCAGCCAACAATCCATGGTTCAACGCCACAACTCCCCATTATTACAGTTTCGGAGGCTCTGATTTCAACCATGAGAGCAATGACACAAAAGCGCTCATTGACAGTATATGTCATTACTGGATTGATGAGTTCAGGTTTGACGGTTTCAGGTTCGACTTTACCAAAGGGTTTACCAACAAAATCAGTAACAATGATTACTCGGTATCAGCGTATGACCCCTCGCGGATAGCCATCCTCAAACGTATTGCAGACAGGATCAGGGCTTACAAGCCTGATGCTCTGCTGATACTGGAACACTTTACCGACAACGCCGAGGAGAGGGAACTGGCAGCATATGATTTTCTCCTTTGGGGCAACGGGAAGTGGAGGTACGCAGATGCTTCAACCGGCAACTCTTCAGATCTTTCCGATGCATCGTGGAAACTTCTCGGTTTTGACAGGCCGGGGGTGATTGATTACATGGAGAGCCATGACCAGGAGAGGATTATGTATCTCAATCTTACCCGGGGGAAGGCTGATGGAGGATATAATATAAAAGATTTCAACACGGCTATTAAAAGGGTTAAACTTACGGCCACATTCTTCCTGACAATACCAGGCCCGAAGATGCTCTGGCAGTTCCAGGAGCTGGGGTATGACGTTATCCTCGGTGATGGTTACCAGAGGCTGGAAGAGAAGCCCATCCTGTGGAATTACTACACTGTACCGGTACGAAAGAACCTTTTTGACAACTTTGCTGCCCTGATAGAGCTGAGGAAGAAATATCCGGCCTTCTCCTCGGATAACTTCACTCTCTTCCAGAGCGGGATGACCAAAAGGCTGAACATAGTTCATCCTGATATGGATGTTGTTATTCTGGGCAATTTTGACTTTTTTCCCCGCACGATCGATCCGAATTTCACCCGCACCGGCCCATGGTATGAGTTCTTCCGCGGCACCCAGATAGAGGTTAACGCTTCCAACCAGAATACACCCCTCTCCCTTGTGCAGGGAGAATACCGCATCTATACCTCGAAACAGGTTGACAGGCCCTCTTTCCTGCTTGGTATGGAGGAACCGCTTGCTGACAACGATGAAGGACCGGTGTTTGACGTCGGCCCGAATCCTTTCCGTGAAAGGACGGTGATAAAATTCACCGGTGATGATCAGTATAAACCCCACACGGTTGAGGTGATCTCTGCCAACGGAGCCGTGCTGCAGATAATGAGCACACCTGCGGGCATAGATAATGTCATCCTCGATGGTTCTGCATTTGACGCGGGTCTCTACTACCTGAAGGTGACAACCGGAAGGGTGTCTGCCGTAAAGAGAGTGGTAAAATACTAGTTTACAGTTCTGAAGGTCTGACGCCAGAAGTCCGTTAATCATATTGAGCTTCAGATCCCGGGGCCTGTTGCCTTTAAAGATAAAACCTTCAGACCCCGTGACCTGAGGCCTTCAGAGATAATATTTTCAGACATGAGAAAACCCGGATCCAAAGTCCGGGTTTGAAAAAGGGTGCCCTTTTGAGACACCCTTTTTGTCTGTGGCAAGTCTGTATGATTATTTAACCAGTACCATATAACCCCATGGCCCGAGCTGCATCTTCCCGCCCCGGGTGATCTCCATGCTGCCATCAGTGAAAAGGTCCCTGTAGGTTCCTGCTGTGGCTCCGTCCTTCAGTGCCACAGTCACCGGTTTATTGCTGATATTGAGGATAGTCAGAACCTCATTTTCATCTCTGACCCTCTTGTATGCAACCACATTCCTGCTGCTTGTCTTCAGCACATCATATGATCCGCCTTCAGTGCCATGACGCAGTGCCGGATGTGATGTACGCAGGTGAACCAGCTTCGTGTAGAAGGGAGTAAGTTCGGTCTCCTTCCACTCAATCGGGTCACGCCTGAAGAACTCCAGCCTCTTGTCAAGATCAGCCTCCTGGCCGTTGTAGAGCAGAGGCACGCCGGGAATGGTGAAGAGATAGCAGGCGAATGCCTTCTGTGCTTCACCCATCTTTTCTTTGATAGTACCGTTCCACGAGTTCTCGTCGTGGTTGGTCATGAAGCGCAGCCTGTATGATTCGGGAGCATAACGCTTCAGTTCATACTGAATAATGCTGTCAAGGGCAGCAGGTTTGCGCTGGCCTCCCGCCACAGCATTCATCAGGTGATGATGCGCCCAGCCGTAGTTCATGTCAAAGGCACGCTCCAGCAGGTATGAATGCTCCTCATCCTCTGCAAGCATCAGCACCGGCCTGATTGAGTTGAGTTCGGTAGTGGCCCTGAACCAGAACTCCTCAGGAACCAGTCCCGGGAAATCACAGCGGTAGCCGTCAATGCCAACCTCTTCAACCCAGTACCTCATTGCACTGAGCATGTAATCCCACAACGGCTCTGCAGTGTAGTCAAACTGGATCACATCAGTCCAGTCAAACGGCGAGATAAAATTCCCCAAAGAATCTTTTTCATACCACTCCGGGAATTCGGTGGCAAGAGGATTATCCCATGCCGAGTGATTGCCAACCCAGTCGAGAATCACGTGGAAGCCCATGGCATGGGCAGTGTCAACAAGCACTTTAAAGTCGTCTATTGTTCCGAACTCGGGATTGATTCCTTTGTAATCACTTATTGAATAGTAACTGCCGAGTTCACCCTTCCGGTTCAATTCGCCAATGGGATAGATTGGCATGAACCACAGAACGTTCACTCCCAGCTCCTTCAGCTGTGGGAGTCTCGCCTGCACTCCGGCAAAGGTTCCCTCTTCGGAGAACTGCCGGGTGTTAATCTCATACAGAACCATGTTGCGGGTCCAGTCGGCATGGACGACAGTGGTTTTCAGAGGCTCAATTACCGCAGCCGGTTTCGGCCGGCAGGCAGCCATCAGTGTTGCTACACCAATGAACAGAATTAAGATTTTAAAAATGTGCTCTTTCATTGTGATCAGGTTATTTTAGTTCAATTATCATTGCTGTCTGAGGGGCTATGGTAAATGATTGCAGATTGTCAATCTTCCGGCCAGAGATGATATCAGTGCCGAACGTGAATCCTTCCAGTGACTCAGCATATTTCTCACCGCTGATGGTACGGCTCTCCTTGCTGTTCGCATTGATTATCACCATTACGCTTTCGCTGCAGTTATATCTGAAATAGACATAGACGCCGTCTGAAGGTATGTAATGTTTCAGTTTGCCGGTATGTATCACCTCCTTATTCTTCCTCCAGTTCAGGATATGTGTTGTAAAATCAAGGGCTTCCTTCTCCAGTGAGGTAATACCGGCGCCTGTGAATACATTTCTTGCATCGCCGGGCCATCCTCCCGGGAAGTCATCTCTCAGGCGCCCGTCACCCTGGCTCTTGTCGCCCTCCATGACTATCTCCGTTCCGTAATATATCTGGGGTATTCCCCTTGTGGTCATGATGAAGCTCAGTCCCAGCCTGAATGCTTCGGGGCTTTGGCCGGTCTGGGTGAAGAACCTCGTCATGTCATGGTTGTCAAGGAAGATGACATTCCTGAGTGGTTCGGGGTAGAGGTAGTCCTGTGACAGGGTATTGTATAGCTTCGAGAGCCCGTCGGTCGGATTGGTCTTGCCTTCGAATGCCCTGTGAGTTGCAAAGCAGACGGGGAAATCGGTCACCGATGGCAGGTTTGACCTGTACCCGTCGCTGTTTTTTTTGTTATATGCCCAGTAAGAAATCTGGGCTGGTTCATCATACCACACTTCGCCTACAATGAAGAAGCCCGGGAACTCATCGGTGACCCGCTTTGCCCATCTTGACATCATGTCAGGCTGGGGGTAACTGTACGTATCCATTCTGATGCCGTCGAGATCACTGAAGGCGATCCACCACAGGCTTGTCTGAATAAGATAGGTCTCCACAAGTGGATTGCTCTGGTTGAGGTCAGGCATGGTCACATCGAACCATCCCTTTTCCATCAGCATCCTGTCGCTCTCTGCGGCGTACGGGTCCATATAGGTGGAAGCCCTGTAATTGGTGCGGGTAAACTCGTCAAACTGATGGATCCAGTCCTTTGAGGGGAGATCATTCATCCACCAGTGGAATGATCCTATATGATTGAATATCATATCCATGATAACCTTTATTCCTCTCTTGTGAGCCTCAGTCACCAGGCTTTTGAAATCATCGTTTGATCCGTAGCGCGGATCTGATTTATAGAAATCAGTAGTCGAATAGCCGTGGTATGAGGAGTGCTGCTGGTTATTCTCAAGGAACGGATTCAGCCATATTCCTGTAACACCCAGCTTATACAGGTAATCGAGGTTATCCTCTATTCCCTTCAGGTCTCCTCCGTGCCTGCCTGTGGGGTTGCTGCGGTCAGGCTGTTCTGTCATACCCGCAACGTTGTCATTGGAGGGGTCTCCGTTGGCGAAACGGTCAGGCATCAGCAGGTAGATCACGTCTGAGGAGTTGATTCCCCTTGCCGGTCCGGCCGGCCTGGCCAGGAGGGGATAGCTGTGTGCAAGCTTCTGTCTGCCGCGGGTGAATATCAGGTTCACGGTTCCCGGAACAGCCTCATCTGAAATATTCAGGTTGACAAAGAGATAGTTCGGGTTATCAGTCCGTACGGTAGTCATGATCTCTACCCCCGGATAATCAGTTTTCACGTCGTATGATCTGATCTCCCTGCCATAGACCATCAGCTGAAGAGCACCATTCTTCATCCCTGTGAACCAGGAGGGCGGGTCAATGCGTTCAATAACCTGTCCCTTCACCGGCAGCAGTGCCGGGATCATGAATAAAACAAGCGTCTGGAATACCTTTTTTATCATTTTTCAAATCTCCTTTCTTCACCTGATTTCAGCGTGACCTGCTCTCCGTAAACAGCAAGTGGTATATCAGCCTGTGAGAGGTTCACCACTATCACCTTTGTTCTGTTGACCTCAACCCGGAATGGATTGTTTCTGTATCTGATTATAAATGAGTATGATTCCCATGCAGCCGGAATAACCGGATTAAGGCAGACACGCTCATTGCGTATCCGCATCCCGCCGAACCCCTCCACTATGGCGAGCCATGTTCCGGCCATGCTGGTTATGTGGAGTCCCTCCCTCACCTCGCAGTTGTAATCGTCAAGGTCAAGCCTTGCGGTGCGGAGGTACAGTGAATAGGCCCTCTCCGTGTCATGCAGCCTGGCAGCAATCACTGAGTGGATGCTTGCCGAGAGTGATGATTCATGCACGCAACGCGGCTCATAGAAGTCGAAATTGCGCCTGATGGTATCCTCGTCGTAATCATCCTCGAAGAAATAGATACCCTGGAGCACATCGGCCTGTTTGATAAAGACCGACCGGAGAATGCGGTCCCATGACCAGTGCTGATTCAGAGGCCTCTCCGCCGGGTCAAGGTCTTTAACCGTCTGCTGCACCTTGTCCATGAATCCGTCCTGCTGCAAAAAAATCCCAAGATCATGATGCACAGGCAGGTACATATTTTCAATTATCTCCTTCCAGTGATAAGGTTCTGCCTCTGTATCGAGATGGGTCCGGGCAACAATGGCGTTATATTTCACCCTGCTTGATGACCTGAGCCAGTCGAGCATGTCAGAGGTGTATTTCAATGTCCAGCATGCCAGGATATTTGTGTACCAGTTGTTGCTGACATTGTTCTCGTACTCATTCGGGCCGGTAACACCAAGTATGACATACCTGTTTTTTTCCTGTGACCAGTTGGTTCTCTGCGCCCAGAAGCGCGAAATGGCTATAAGCACCTCAAGGCCATATTCCGAAAGATAATCCTGGTCTCCCGTGTGCCTCACATAGTTGAAGATAGCATAGGCGATGGCGCCGTTACGGTGTATCTCCTCAAAGGTTATCTCCCATTCATTGTGGCACTCCTCGCCGTTCATCGTGACCATCGGGTATAGTGCTGCCCCGCCCGTGAATCCCAGTTTCTTCGCATTCTCAATGGCCTTGCCCAGGTGTTTATACCTGTAAAGCAGCAGGTTGCGTGCCACGTGTGTGTCTGCCGTGCTCAGGTAGAAGGGCAGGACGTAAGCCTCGGTGTCCCAATAGGTACTTCCTCCGTACTTCTCTCCGGTGAATCCCTTGGGCCCGATGTTCAGCCTGGGGTCCTCACCGGTATATGTCTGGTTCAGCTGGAATATATTGAACCGTATTCCCTGCTGTGCTGCTATATCACCACGGATGACGATATCACCATGTTCCCACTTTTGGGCCCATGCATTACGATGTGCATCAAGCAATGCTTCAAATCCCTTTGCGGCGGCCTTGCCGGCCGAAACCATTGCCTTCTCAGCGATCCCCTCCACGGGATGATTGAAAGAGGAGAGTACCGCGGCATATGTGGTCACTGTAAAGATGTCTCCGTCAGAACAGGCAGATATGAATGCGCAGTGAGCGGTTTTGTCAGTTGTTGTAATGACAGGTTCGCCCTTTAGCGGCTTTCCGTTCAGGGTGAAGCTGTTTTCCATCGCGGTGGCAACCACGAAAGCTGTTTTTCGCGTCTGCGCAACAACTACTGAGCGTCTGCCATCATGGGAAGATGATTCGTTCTCCCAGAACTTCTCATCATAATTGGCATCCTCATTATATACGTCGGCGTTCAGCCAGGGAATAAGCTCAACCTTTGCGCCATTCCCTTTGATCCGCACACTGTACCTGATTGCGGCCAGTTCGGGCTCATCCATCGAGAGGAACCGCCTGGCGGTTACCTCAGCCTCCCTGCCCGAGGGCATAACTGCGGTAAAGATTCGCGTCAGCACCCCTTCCTTCATGTCAAGCTCCCTGCGGAAGCTCTTCACTTTGCATTTTGCAAGGTCAAGCTCCTCACCGTCTATGCGTACTATAATGTTTGTCCATGAAGGCGCGTTGGGCACCTTGGCAAAGTATTCCGGGTAACCGACTTTCCACCATCCGACAACGGTCTTGTCAGGGTAATATACACCGGCTACGTAGTTGCCCCGGAGTGAATCACCGGTATAAGTCTCTTCAAAGTTAGCCCTCTGTCCCATCATTCCGTTTCCCAGAGCAAAAATGCTCTCGGAATCGCGGCCTCTCACGGCGTCAAACCGTGTCTCTATGATTTTCCACTCATCGGGCTGAAAACGTGAATCAGTCATTGTGAATTATAAAGCTCTCAATTGTTCCAAAGTAATTTTATTCAGACCGGGAATGACGAGATCAGCCCTGCCAAGCAGTTCGGGGCTGCCTACTCCCACACACTTCATTCCGCCGGCGATTGCCGCCTCTATTCCTGCCTGCGCATCTTCGAAAACAATGCAGTGCGGTGGCGACAGCTTCATTTCCTGTACAGCCCTGAGGAATATCTCCGGGTCAGGTTTGGCCTTTGATATCTTGTTGCCGTCAATGATCACATCAAACATGTCACGGAGGTTTATTTTGTCAATGATTGTCCCGGCGTTTTTGCTTGCAGAACCAATAGCGGTCAGGATGCCCTCCTTCCTGAGACTCCTGAGGAGCTTCACGCTGCCCGGAAGGATCTCATCAGGTTTCATTCCGGAGATGAACTCAACATACCAGCCGTTCTTCCTTGCTGCCAGCTCCTCCTTTTCCTGTCTGGTGGCATGAATGTTTCCCTTGCTGAGAAGTATCTCCAGTGAAGCCATCCGGCTTACTCCCTTGAGAGCCTCATTATCTTCAAGCGTGAATACAAAACCGAGCTCCTTTGCCAGGCGCCTCCAGGCCATATAGTGATACTTGGCGGTGTCAACGATAACTCCGTCGAGATCAAAAATGCACCCTTTCAGATCCATCATCACCTCCTGTCATCAACGTCTTTGACGAAATTGACCGCCAGAGCTGCAATTATCATTGAGATCCCTCCGGTCACCAGCGCCAGCATCGTATTGCCTGAGAAAAGGTGCTTGACCATGCTTCCGAGGATGCTGGCTGCAATTATCTGCGGGATAACGATGAAGAAGTTGAAGATGCCCATATAGACACCCATCTTGTTGTGAGGCAGTGACCCCGTCAGTATGGCATAGGGCATTGAGAGGATGCTTGCCCATGCCAGTCCGATGCCAAGCATCGGGAGAATCAGCATTTCGGGTGAGTTGAACAGACTGATTGACATCAGGCTCACTCCACCCACCAGGAGGCAGATGGCATGAGTTATCTTGCGTGATGTATGTTTTGCCAGTACCGGTAGCAGGAAGGCAACCAGTGCCGCAAATCCGTTGTAAATCCCGAAAAGCACTCCCACCCAGTTGGCGCCTTCGTTATAGGCAAGGGAGGTGGTGTCACTGGTGCCGTAGATTTTTGAGGTGACAGCCGATGTTGTATATATCCACAGGGAGAAGAGGGCAAACCATGTAAAGAACTGCACCACGGCAAGCTGTCCCATGGTAGTGGGCATATTCTTGAGGTCGGTAAGAATGCTGTTCAGCCCGTTGTTGCCTTTGCCGCCATTCTTCAGGAATCCTGCAATTATCTGGAGCAATCCGAAGAGAGAGATACCACCGGTAACGACGTAAAGCTCCTTCTCGAGATTAACCTGTGTGAGGATGAAGGTAAGCGCCAGGCCTGCCAGCAGCCAGATGATGCCGGGACGGTAAAAATTGATATTCCTGACCGTTTCTGCCTGCTCTGACACGGTTTTCTCTTCAGGAGGTTCGCCTCTGGCTATTCTTTCTCCTTTTTCAAATTCCTCAAGCTCGGCAGGCGAGTACTCCTTTGTCCGGATAATGGTCCAGAGTACTGCCAGGATCAACACCGCAGAGCCGATATAGAATGAGAGTTTCAGGTTGAAGGGTATCAGCTTGCCCTCGGCGGGAACCTCAGGTACGTTGAACCAGTTGGCAAGTATCCAGGGAAGGAAGCTGCCTATAACGGCTCCAACGCCGATGAAGAAGCTCTGCATTGCAAATCCTGTTGTTCGCTGTTCCGATGAAAGCATGTCACCCACAAATGCCCGGAACGGCTCCATGGAAATATTAATGGAAGCATCCAGGATCCACAGCATCACAGTGGCGAAAATCCAGGTGGGTGAGTTGGTGATGATGGCAAGTGCGAGAGAGGCAAAAATGGCACCGGTAAGGAAGTAGGGACGACGGCGCCCGAGACGGTTCCAGGTACGGTCACTCATGTGCCCCACGATGGGCTGTACAAGCAGTCCGGTTACGGGAGCTGCTATCCAGAGTATCGGGATATTATCAATCTCCGCACCCAGAGTCTGAAAAATACGACTCACGTTGCCGTTCTGAAGGGCGAAACCAAACTGGATGCCGAGGAATCCGAAGCTCATGTTCCAAATCTGCCAGCCTGACAACCGCGGCTTGCGTCTGTAGATCACATTCATAATAGTTTTGCTGTTACTTTATTACCCTGTTCCGTTAACTCATTCAAAATTAGTTGAAAATCTGGTTCCGCAATAGCCTCTGCGAGCTTCTAACCGCTGATTTTTCGGGCATTTGCGTTGGTTCGGTTATTTCAAACGTTTTCGGCTTTAGGCATAATTTTTACTGAGTCTGCTTATTTAGACACATTATAAATAACATATTCCATTACTGCCTCTTGATTGCTGCCTTATGCCTTCCTATCTTTGAAATGGCAAAGTCCTTAATACAACGGAACCATGGGAGATTTCAACTATGAGAAGCTATTTCAGCACGGCAGGGATGTGACAAAGTACCGCCGCATATCTGCTGATCATGTCAGGATGACCGAATGTTGCGGCAGGAAGATTCTTCACGTTCAGGCTGAAGCTCTCAGGATACTGGCACGGCAGGCTTTTATCGATATCAATTTCTATCTTCATACGTCGCACCTTGAGAAGCTCTCGATGATTCTCCGTGATCCGGAGGCCACCGACAATGACCGCTTTGTGGCATGGATGATGCTTAGAAATTCTGTCGTTTCGGCGGAAGGGAAGCTTCCGTGGTGCCAGGACACAGGCACAGCCATTGTAATGGCCTGGAAGGGTGAGGATGTCTATACCGGAATAGATGATGCACTTCATCTCAGCCGTGGAATATGGGAGACCTACAATGAAAAAAACCTGCGCTATTCACAGATAGTTCCCTCTTCGATGTTCGCCGAGAAGAACAGCGGCAGCAATCTGCCGGCACAGATTGACATCGCCTCGTGTCAGGGAGGTGATTATCGTTTCCTCTTCATCGCCAAAGGCGGCGGTTCTGCCAACAAGACTTTATTGTACCAGGAGTCGAATTCGCTTCTGAACGAAGCTTCACTCAGCAGGTTCATCCGGGAGAAGATTGAGGATCTTGGCACGGCGGCCTGTCCGCCATATTATCTTGCCCTTGTCATTGGCGGCACCTCGGCCGAGATGACTCTCAAGACCGTGAAGCTGGCCTCCACCGGTTATCTTGATAACCTTCCCATCTCGGGTAATTCTTCAGGCCGCGCATTTCGTGACCCGGAGTGGGAGGAAAAGATTGTAAAGATCTGTCAGGAATATGGTGTGGGCGCCCAGTTTGGCGGAAAGTATTTTGTGCGTGATGTCAGGGTCATCCGCCTGCCCCGCCATGCCGCTTCATGTCCGGTTGGCATTGGTGTCAGTTGCAGCGCTGATCGCAATATCAAAGGGAAGATCACTGCTGAAGGCATTTTCATAGAGCAGCTCGAGAGAGAGCCCGGGAAGTTCCTTCCTGAGAAGGCTCCGGAGCTTGACAAACCGGTGGAGATCAATCTTGAGCGCCCAATGAGGGAGATACTGGCTGAGTTGAGCAAATACCCGGTAAAGACGCGCCTGAGTCTCACCGGCACCCTGATAGTGGCCCGCGATATAGCCCATGCACGCATCAAACGGATGCTCGATGAGGGCAAGCCGATGCCCGGCTACTTCAAAAATCACCCGATATACTATGCAGGTCCGGCAAAGACACCGGAAGGGATGGCATCAGGCTCGTTCGGACCCACGACAGCCGACCGGATGGATCCTTACGTGGACCTCTTCCAGAGTCTTGGCGGTTCAATGATCATGCTTGCCAAGGGCAACCGGTCGAAGCAGGTGACTGATTCATGCAAAAAGCATGGCGGCTTTTACCTCGGTTCTGTCGGAGGCCCGGCTGCCATACTGGCTGCTGAAAACATTGTCTCTGTTAAGGTGGTCGACTTCGCGGAGCTTGGCATGGAGGCTGTCCGCAAAATTGTAGTCAAAAATATGCCGGCTTTCATCCTGACGGATGACAAGGGGAATGATTTTTATTCAGGCAATAGCAGGTGAACCCCACCCTTCCTTTGTCTGCGACTCCCGCACCACCTCCCGTGCAGAAACCTCTGTTGACCAGAATGTAACGGCAGGTCTGAGACCTGCCGTTACCTGGTCATAACATAATTATTTCTTCAATATGGTGTCAAGGATCTTCTGCTTGTCAAGTTTTTTGGTGCAGAAGAACCAGTCGTAGCACTTCATCTCATCCTTGTTCTCCATGCGCTCTTTGGCAACCCCACATGATCCGGCTGTGGGAACGATGACATCGTCACCCGGCTGCCAGTCGGCAGGAAGAGCCACTGAGAATTTGTCCGCAGTCTGCAGGCCGATGACTACCCTGTATATCTCCTCGAAATTACGGCCGAGGCTCAACGGGTAGTAAAGGATGGTGCGGATAATTCCCTTGGGATCAATAAAGAAGACTGCCCTTACGGCTTTGGTGTCACTCTCTCCGGGCATCATCATGCCATATTTCCGGGCGACTTCCATAGTTATATCCTCGATGAGGGGGAATTTGACCTCCACATCCTTCATCCCCTTGTACTCAATCTTTTCCTTGATGGTGCGCAGCCATGCTATATGACTGTAAAGGCCGTCTACGGAAAGGCCGACGAGCTTCGTATTTGCCTTTTCGAATTTTTCTGCCATTGTGGCAAAGGTCATGAACTCAGATGTACATACCGGTGTGAAGTCTGCCGGGTGGCTGAAAAGGATTACCCAGCTTCCCTTATAGTCATTGGGGAAATTGATCTCACCCTGTGTGGTTACTGCCCTGAACTCAGGAGCCTTGTCGCCAATACGTGGCATCGAATAAACTTTTTCTTCCATAATTAATTGTAATTTAGTTGTTTAATAATTATTTTCTTTTTGGTTTCTTCTCTCAGTCATCAAATCATACTCCTCCTTCATTGCAACGGGGTTCTCTTCATGGTCAAACCTCACCGTCAGGGTCTGAAGGATGATGTTGCAGGTTTCTTGCGTGAAGTTTCAGAAATTCGTTCTGATCATCCGGGGTCTGAAGGATGATGTTGCAGGTTTCTTCTTTTTCTTTTTCATGAAATCTGGTCATAGTCTCTCTTAGAGTTTTTGTTGTTCCGGGAAAAATACCCGGGCCTGATAAATGCCAGGGTTGATATGATAGGAGCCTTATCATCTCTTCTTCCTGGTATTCTTCCTGTTATCAGTGTAATTTCCGACGATCTGCAGCTTGATATCCTCGATTCTGAAATCGGGAATACGATTGGTTTCAAAATAGTCATGGAGCATTTTCGTCAGTTCGGTGTCATAGTAATCATCTATGCGGTCAGAGTTGGTGCAGTAGATATGGTGATGACTTTCGTCAGCCGCATCATACCTGAGAAGGCCGCTGTCAGTTTTTACTCTTTTCAGCAGATTCTTTTCAGCCAGTGTCTCCAGGGTTTTATAGATGGTTCCCAGCGCTATCTCAGGGTGTTTTTTACTGATATAGTGGCTGACCTCCTCGGCGGTAGGATGGTTACGTAGAACGTCTACTGCCTCATAAACAGTGAGTCTCTGGGGTGTGACCCTCAGTCCGCTCTCCCTGAGCCTGGTTCTATAGTTTTCCATTTTCATCACCTAAGAATAATTCCTAACAAAGAATAAACAAATATAAGCTGAAAAAGTTAAATAACAAAATACTTCTTTTGCTATTCTGTTTAAAATATCACCAAATAGTTGTAATTCAATAATATAGCTGAACGAAATATGATTTGTCAGTCAAGGTAGGTAAAATCCGATCAACATTTTTTCTGTTGCTGGACACTTAAAACGGGAGAAGATTGACCCTCCTGTTCCTTGTTTAACATTTTGAAAGTGGTTATTATGATTAAAGTCAGACTATCATAAAGGCAATGTTAAGTATCTGATTTATATATTTAGTTATTTTAGTGACCTGAAAAAACGAGAGATGGCAAAGAGAAAATTATTGACACTTGCAGCGTTGCTGCTGATACCGATAGCATTCGTCAATGCACAGGTTCTTGAACCGGTGGCATGGAGTTTCAAAAGTGAAAAGATCGCGGAGAAGAGTTATGATATTGTCATGACTGCCACCATTGATGACACATGGCATCTTTATGCCATAGACCTCCCCGAGGGTGGCCCGACACCCACCAGTTTTACTTTTGACACACCCGAGGGCTATACCCTGGAAGGCAGGCCGGTGGCCGTCAATCAGCCGGAAGTCAAGTTCGACAGCAGTTTAGATATGGATCTGGGGTTGCACAGTGGCATAGCAGAGTTCAGGCAGAGGATAAGCATAAGCAAACTGCCGGTGACTGTCAGCGGTTTTGTTACATTTATGTCATGTGACGACAGACAGTGCCTCCCTTCGCGCGATCTGGAGTTCTCGGTCAATATCGGGGATGAAGTTGCAGCATCCGCCGATAAAGTTGATGAGGCTGCAGGCACCACCCTGCCGGTTGATAAACCCCGTAAGGGCTTTCTGAAATTCTTCCTTCTTTCGATGCTGGCCGGCTTTGCCGGGATACTCACCCCGTGCGTTTTCCCGATGATACCGATGACCGTGGCATTCTTCTCACGGGGTTCCGGGAAGAAGAGTTCTGCAGTAGGGCAGGCTCTGATCTTCGGATTATCAATCATATTGCTCTATTCATCCCTCGGAATAATAGTATCACTGACCAGCGCCGGAGCAGGATTTGCCAACACGCTCAGCACACACTGGATTCCCAACCTGCTCTTTTTCAGTTTGTTTTTGATATTTGCCGCTTCATTCCTGGGCGCATTTGAGATAGTTCTTCCCTCAAAATGGGTAAGTTCTTCTGACTCAAAGGTAGACAAGGGGGGAGCGCTTGCTGCCTTCTTCCTCGGACTGACAACAGTACTTGTCTCATTCTCATGCACCGGACCGATAGTTGGCGCACTGCTCGTAGAGGCAGCAACGGGTGACGTCCTTCGTCCCACAATAGGGATGTTCGGGTTCGGACTTGCCTTTGCCATACCCTTTACCCTGTTTGCCCTCTTCCCCTCATGGATGCAGAAGTTGCCAAAGTCAGGCGGATGGCTCAACTCGGTCAAGGTGGTGCTGGGATTCATCATGCTGGCCTTCAGCCTCAAGTTCGCTTCTACAATAGATACCGTCTATAACCTCGGAATCCTCTCCAGGGATATCTACCTGGCAATCTGGATCGTGCTGTTCGTGCTGCTTGGCATCTATCTGATGGGTAAAATCAGGTTCGTGCATGACAGTGACGTTCCGCATATCGGTGTCTTCAGGCTGTTGCTCATAATAGCATCATTCACCTTTGCGCTCTGCCTTGTGCCCGGTCTTTTCGGCGCACCGCTGACGCGAATCTCTGCTCTTCTTCCCCCCAGGGAGACATCAGGATTCAACCTGCTCAAGGCCATCAGTGAAAACAGGGCTACGGCGCCTGCCACCGAATTTCCGGGCATGGTGCCGGGTATTGCTGTAGCAGGCGCTTCAGGGTTTGACACTCCGGCATCAGGTGCAGTCAGCGCTGCCGGAACAGCCCTCTGTGAGGAACCAAAATATGGTGACTTTCTTCATTTTGAATATGGTCTGCAGGGATATTTTGACCTGGATCAGGGCCTCGCATGCGCGAAGAAACTGGACAAACCGGTGCTGATCGATTTTAAGGGACATGCCTGTGCCAACTGCAAGGAGATGGATGCGAGGGTATGGTCTGATCCCGCAGTGCAGCAGAGGCTGCGCAACAATTTCATTCTGGTGGCGCTGTATGTTGATGACCGGACAAAGCTACCTGAGAACGAGGTGTTTGTCTCAAAAGTAGACGGAAAGGAAAAAAAGACAATGGGCAAGAAGAACGAGGATATTGAAATCTCGATGTTCAACACCAATTCACTTCCGCTCTATGCTATCGTTGACACGGACGGCAAGCCGCTCATAGAGTCCCGCGGAACCGATTTCGATGTCCAGGCTTATATCGAATGGCTTGATCGGGGGGCGGAGGCATTCAGGAATCAATAACCTTATTTTGACATGTAGAAGACCAGGCTGCCGCCATTCATGATCTCGTCATGGGTTATATAGTGGCGGTCAAGCTTCTTGCCGTTCAACTCTGCCTTTTTAACGTAGATGTTATCAGGCCCCTGGTTCACAGCCCTCACTGTAAACTTCTTTCCATTTTCCAGTGATATGGAGGCCTCCTTTACCAGGGGGCTGCCGAGGTCATAACGGTCTGAGCCCGGCGCCACCGGGTAGAATCCCAGTGCGCTGAAGATGTACCATGCGCTCATCTGCCCGCAGTCGTCATTACCGCTAAGACCGTCTGGCGCCGGCAGGTATTTGGTATCCATTATATGTCTCACCCGGTACTGGGTCTTTCGTGGCGCTCCGGCGTGATTGTACAGGTAGGGCACATGGTGCGAGGGCTCATTGCCATGAACATAGTTGCCTATAATGCCCTCGCGGGTGATATCCTCGGTTTCCGCGAAGAAACTGTCAGGAAGGTACATGGTGAAGAGTGAATCGAGATGTTCCACGAATCTTTTCTTCCCGCCGTGGAGGCGGATCAGCTCTGCCGGATCATGGGGCACATAGAGGCTGTAGTTCCATGCATTGCCCTCGATGAATCCCTGGCCGTGAGTTGACAACACATCAAACTCTTTCCTGAAGCTGCCGTCTCTCTTCCTGGGCCGCATAAATCCTGTGGCTTTATCCCAGACATTAATGAAATTACGTGACCGCAGAAGGAATTCATTGTACAGGTCACTGTTTTCGGGGTCACCAGCTGTGAGGTTCTGGCCTTCGCCATAAATGCCCATGGTGACAGCGGATGGCAATGATGCAAGCTCTCCCGGGTTCAGTTTGCTGACAGCCTGTGCTATGCACCAGTCATCATAGGCATACTCCAGGGTGACGGAGACCGATGATCCCGTACGTTCGTCAGGTACGTATCCCAGCTTCATATAGTCATCGAGGCCGTCATACCAGCCGTTGCGGGCAGTGGTGACACAGGCGGCGGCAGCCCTTGCATGGTCAAAGCCTCCGATCTTTTTCACTATGGCATCTGCAATTACCGGCACCGAATGGTATCCGATCATGCACCAGTTCTCATTGGCATGGTGCGACCAAACCGGTAGCATGTGATGAACGCTCTGATCATAGTGTGCGAGCATTGAGTTGATCATGTCAGCCGTTCGTTCCTGCTGGATGATGGTGAAGAGCGGATGCAGTGCCCTGTAGGTATCCCAGAGTGAGAATGTAGTATAGTTGGTGAATCCCTCTGCACGATGGATGTTCTGGTCAAGACCCCTGTAGCTTCCGTCGGTATCAGTGTAGATGGTGGGAGAGAGGAAAGTATGGTAAAGTGAAGTGTAGAAGCTGGTCATCTGCCCTTCGGTCATCATTTCAACCTTCACTTTTTCCAGCTCTTTGCGCCACAATGCTTCGGCAGCGAGCCTGGCAGCATCAAAGTCAGCACGTGGCGCTTCGGCAATCATGTTGGCCATTGCCCCGGCTGAGCTCACCGGCGAGATGGCGACCCTGACGGTGATCTGCTCACCGGGCTCTGTATTGAAATCAAAGTGCCCCCTGATATTCCGCCCGGCCGCCTCGGGGAAATTGGTACGCTGGTCAAAGCGGCGCCAGAAGCCCCTGTAAACCCTGGCAGGTGAGTCGTCACGGAAACCGTATGATGTGAAAGGTTTGGAGAAGGCGATGGCAAAATAGAGTGACCTGGTGCGGGCCCATCCGCTGGTCTGCCTGAAGCCGGTAATCAGTGTGTCATTTTCCACACGTATGAACGTCCAGACATTTTTACCTGCATCATTGTAGATCCCATGAACCATGTCAAGGATGAGGTGTGCATCGCCTCCCTTGTTGAAGGTGTAACGGTGAACACCGGTACGTGTGGTTGCCGTCAGCTCGGCAAGTATGTCATGGTCTTCCAGGAGAACTGAATAATAGCCGGGTGAGGCCTTTTCATTGCTGTGGGAGAATCTTGAGCGGTAGCCCTTTTCGGGCGCATCTGCCGTACCGGGATTCAGCTGCAGCAGCCCTGTGGTTGGCATCAGCAGTATATCACCGAGGTCAGAATGGCCGGTACCGCTGAAATGGGTGTGTGAGAATCCGACGATTGTTTTGTCAGTGTACTGGTAACCGGCACAGTACCTGTAAACATCCCTGTTGTAACTGCCGTTAATCTCGTAGGGAAGTGTGTCAGTATCGGGTGAGAGCTGCACCATTCCGAACGGCACCGTGGCGCCAGGGTAGGTGTGACCCATCTTATCGGTACCGATAAAGGGATTGACATATTTCAGAATATCTGCATCCTGACCGGCGCATAGTATTGTTACCATGGAAAGGAGCAGGGCGGCGTGAATCTTTATGCTCATTGCTTGTACAGTTGCTGACCCAAAGGTAAAAATATCGTCAGCAAAAAAAAGCTATTACTTTCCGGAACCAGCTTCTGTTGTCATCGCTGTTCCTGGTATTTCAGAAGCTCCTCGTTATATTTCCTCCTCTCGGGGATGCGCACATATCTGAGCCCATGCTTGTTGCCATAGTCAGAACAGGCCTTCTGTGCCCATGATGTTACAGCCTCCAGGTTGCTTAAGTCATTACCCTTCCTGCAACCTGGCTGCTTCGCTAAAATGATCCGACGGATCTTTATTTGACACTTGTCACCCTATTCGAGGCTTCCCACGGTCTTCTCCACCTCATGCAGAATCTCGCATGATTTCACCAGTTCCTTCATGGTGGTGTGGTCTTCATAGAGCGGACGGTCGATATCCAGGAACTGCACGTGTTTGCGGATGACATCTTTGGCTTTCTGTACCCCTGTTCCGAAGCTATACTCGCTCTTCCTGAAATCAAGAGCCTGTGCTGCTGCCATATATTCGATGCCAAGAATGCCGTAAGCGTTGTCAAGTATCTGGTTGTTCTTGATGGCGGTGTTCATGCCCATTGAGACAAAATCCTCCTGGTCAGCGGCAGCCGGTATTGATTGTATTGATGCGGGTGCTGAAAGTATCCTCTGTTCCACAATCAGCATATCAGCAGTATACTGGCTGAGCATGAGTCCTGAGAACATACCGGCACCTTTTGTAAGGAATGCAGGCAGGCCGACGTTGAGAGCGGGATTGTTAAGCCTGTTCAGTCTCCTCTCTGACAACACGCACACCATGGTTATTGTTGCGCCTGCCATATCCATTGGTACGGCAACGGGTGTTCCCTGGAAGTTAGCGCCGGAGAGCTGCAGGTCTTTATCTGGGAAGAATACCGGGTTGTCACAAACGCCGTTGAGTTCTATCTCAACCTGGCTGCGGGCATATCCCAGCATATCATGTGCAGCGCCGATAACCTGCGGGGTTGATCTCATTGAGTAGGCGTCCTGTACCTTTGACTTGATGCGCCCCTCCTTCAGGTCACCGCCCGTAACACATTTATTGATTGCATTTGCGCTGCGCATGGCTCCTTTGAAACCGCGTACCTCATGAAGCAGCGGAGTGTATGGCTTCATGTTTGCCTTGAGAGCCTCGAGCGACATTGCAGCGGCTATCTCAGCCTGTTTCAGCCAGTTATTGGCATCAACCAGCCAGATGGCGCTCATGGCCGTAAGCATATTCGAACCGTTGATTACTGCCAGTCCGTCACGTACCAGCAGTCCGGGCACCTTGATACCCGCCCTTTTCATGGCTTCGGCGCCGCTGAGAAGCTCTCCCTTGTAAAACGCCTTCCCTTCGCCCATGAGAAGGAGTGCTATCTGTGACATTGGTGCCAGGTCACCGCAGGCTCCAACGGATCCTTTCTGGCAAGCATATGGTGTGACACCCTTGTTAAGCATCTCAACGTAGGTCTCAGTGATCTCAAGACGGCAGCCCGAATTGCCGTGGGCATGCACATTTATGCGACTGAGCATCGCACCGCGGACAATCTCAATCGGGGCCGGATCACCAATACCGGCAGCATGGTTATATACGAGATATTTCTGGAACTCTTTGATCTGCTCATCGTTAAGAACGATCTCGGAGAACTCGCCAATGCCGGTGTTAACACCGTACATGATCTCATTTGCGGCGATTTTTTTCTCAAGCATGGCGCGGCATTCGAGAATCCTCTTGCGGGCATCGGGATGAAGCTCCACTTTCTGTCCGTGTCGTGCAACATTGACAACGTCATTGACGGTGAGTCCTGAACCTGTAATTATTAATGTATCCATTGATATTAAGTTTTTATGTTTTCTGAATTGATGATTTATAACTGGTCAAGAAAAAGCGAAGAGAAGCGACTTCACCGTGGTGCGTCGCCTTGCGGGCGGCATTCAGTACAAACCCGAGCGGTTGATTTTGATCTTGTATTCCAGTACCCGTCTGCGTGTCATGATGCAGATTTACAGCACCAAATATATGAAAAGAAATGAATCTGCCATGTGACGTAAGTTACAGCCACTCTTTTTTGCTATCATATATATCATAATTCTGCAATAGTCCCTCTTTTTTTGTAATCTTTAGGTTTTAAATCTCTGATATATGAAAAGCAGATTTGCCATAATTTTGCTGCTTGTAATTGTTCCTGCAGCAATACTCCTTTCACTGGCAGCCTTTAACATAATCAGATCGCTTCCGCAGGAAGATCTGAAGGGCAGGTACCAGTACAAGGATTTCGAGTCGGCCCTCAAGTGCCGCTCGTGTCACCCGGGCATCTATGAGCAATGGTCCCAGGCGATGATGTCACAGGCCTACACCCATCACTGGGATGAGATTGAGTATTTTGAGCTTGCCGTACCTCATGCGGAGGTTAATCCTTCCCTGAAAGACGCTGTTGACGGTTGCAATGGGTGCCATACACCGCTGGGGTACATGATAGGGGTATTTCCACCGCCGCGTCCATCGGAAAAGAGCATGGCAAACGAGTCAGTCTCGTGCGAGGTCTGCCATCTTACCCGGAGGGCACAGGTTGATCCGCCTTTCAATTTCAGCTACTACATCGAACCCGGGCGGGTAAAATACAGCGGTCGGGAGCCGGAAATACAGTCGCCTGCACACAAGATCGTTCAGAATGATTTCTTCCGGACCACGGAATTCTGCGGCAACTGTCACAATGAGAAAAATCCTTACGGCATCTGGGTGAAAAGCACGCAGCTGGAATGGATGGAGGGGCCATACGCCAGGGAGGGTGTGCGGTGCCAGGACTGCCACATGCCCGAGGGACAGTACACCCTTGCTCTGATGGGGAAGGAGCGTGATGATGCCCGCCTCCACCTGTTCCACGGAGCTCATGACCCAGGCAAGGTAAGAGGAACCATTGAGCTTCGGATTGAGCCTGACGTGCGTCTCGCTGAGCCCGGAGAGAACGTAGTCTTTACCGTTGTACTCTTCAATCAGAAAACCGGTCACAAGTTTCCCACCGGCTCGGTGGAAGACCGCATAGCCTGGCTCGAAGTAGAGGCTACTGATGCAAAGGGTAAAACATATCACCTGGAGGTTGACAGGAAAGGTTTCGAAGACGAGGAGTACACCATCTCGGGTGATTATCTTGCCTACCAGGATATGGCTATACCGCTGAAGCTTACTGATTTCAAAGGGGTGCAGCGCGATGGCATACCATACGGGAACAGGATATTCCGGATGCCCTTTTTCGACGAGCAGGGGAATATGACAATCCTGCAGTGGAACACCTTTTCGCTGGGAGTTGATTACCGCATTGGCCCCAGGGAGACAAAGGTGGAGAAATTCACATTCAAAATACCCTGGGATGCTGCACCCGGTGAAATGAAGGTAAGAGCTGTGCTCAACTACCAGCTCCTCGTCAAGCCGGTAGCCGACTTTCTTAAAGTACCACCGGATGAGTCAGAGATCATAATGGTTAATGAACATTCAACAACAGTCGGGATTCTTCCCTGATAATCAAATCTTAAAGAAATTTATATGAAAACTTCTTTCATTACCAGAGCTGCCATACTGACCGTAACGATCATTATGCTGCTTCCATATAAGCAGATGTCGGCCATACCGGCATTCGCACGCAAATACCAGATCAGCTGCCAGGTGTGCCATACACCTGTCATGCCGAGACTGAAAGCCTTCGGAGACGACTTTGCCGGTGACGGTTTCAGGATGACGGAGTATGAATCACCACGGCATTTCATCCAGACAGGGGACGACCGGTTATCGCTTTTCCGTGAGCTGCCCCTGGCATTCAGGATTGATGGCCACGTGACTGCAAACTTCAACGGTGAGGGCAGCGTTGATTTTGCCGCTCCGTTTATGCTTAAGATCCTTTCAGGGGGTGAGTTGTCAGACAGACTCTCCTATTATTTTTATTTCATGCTTGATGAGCGCGGGAGGGTTGCCGGGCTGGAGGATGCCTTCATCATGTATAAAGACCTTTTCAGAACAGGGATAAATATATACCTGGGACAGTTTGCAGTCTCAGACCCGATGTTCAAGGGCGAGATGCGGTACACTATTGAAAACTATCACATCTATGCTACAGCGCCGGGTCAGTCATCTGTTAACCTGAAGTATGACAAGGGGATACTTCTCGACAAGGGTTTTAAAACAGGTACCACGGTGGTGTTTGAGGTGATAAGCGGAACGGGCCTTGGCAGTGCCGATCACTGGTATGTTTTCGACAAGGACAAGTACAAGAATATGCTGCTGAAAGTCACACAGGATATCGGTGAGTATGCCAGCCTGGGTTTTTTCGGTTACACCGGGAAGGAGCTTTTGTGGACCGGTACGGGTGATATCGTGAGCTCGGTGAAGATGTACGGCCCTGATCTGGTGCTCGATTTCAACGAAAAGCTGATTATCGGGCTGCAGTATCTGTGGAGGACGGATTCGGATGTTTACCTCAATCCGGGGCAGCCGGTGAGAAAGAATGTGCTTACCCATGGCGGATTCGCTGAGGTGATCTATTCCCCCAAAGGGGATATGAGCACCTGGTATCTCAACGGGCTGCTCAACTGGGTGGAATCGGACCTGGATATGCTTGATTACCGTTCTGCAACCCTGCATGCCGGATACATCATCAGACGCAACGTGAGACTGGTAACCGAATATACCAGGGTCTTCAGCGGAAATCCCTACGGCAAGCTCAGCGGTGGCTTTGTTTCGGCATTCTGATGTGCAGGTTGTGCAGCAACCGTGAAATTTTCGAGTCTTTTATTTAATAAATAATACTTTAAAATCGATCCTATGAAAAAATTCATGGTTTTTGCCGCTATTCTCTTTCTCGCTTCCTGTACCGGGAAGAAGGAGGTGAAGCAGTACACTATCGACCAGTTCTACAAAAACGTAAGCATCAGGTTTTCAGACTTCTCGCCTGATGAGACCAAAGGCCTGGTAACCAGCAATGAGACCGGGATATATAACCTGTTTGAGATTGACTTTGCTGACGGTACCAGGAAGCAGGTTACCTTCTCCGACACCGAATCACTGTTTGGCATTGGTTATGTCCACGGCACCGGCCAGATACTATATTCATCAGACAAGGGCGGGAATGAGAACGATCATATTTATCTTTTAAATGAGGACGGAACCAGCACCGACCTGACTCCCGGTGAAGCCGTTAAGGCATCATTCAGCGGCTTCAGCCTTGACAAGAAGGTGATCTATCTTCTTTCCAACAAGCGTGATGCCAGGTTTTTCGACCTTTACAGGATGAATGTGGGTGAATGGAAGGAGGAGATGGTGTGGGAAAACAGCATGGGGCTCGAATATGCCGGAGCCAGCAGGGACAGAAGCATCATAGCGATGGTAAAACCGATTACTACCAGCGAGTCGCAGCTTTTTATCCATGACCTGGCCACGGGGGAGACGAAAGAGGTTTCCGAACCCGGCATGCCCGGGATGTACTCGGCTTCCGGCTTTACGAATGACAATGCGTGGTTCTTCTATACTACCGATGCAGGCAGGGAGTTTTCATACCTCATGAGGTACTCCCCGGCTACCGGCGAGCGTGAGCTTCTCTATGAAACCAGCTGGGATGTCACCGGCAGCTGGCTGAGCAGGAATGAAAAATACCAGCTCATAGGAATCAACGAGGATGGCCGGATACAGGTAAACATCACTGACTATGCGACAGGGGAGAAGGTTACCCATCCGGAGGTCCCCGGAGCCAGCGTCAACGAGCTCGCAATCTCAGAGAGCGAGAAGTACCTGTTGCTCAGTCTTGGCACATCCAAAACACCGGGTGACCTCTATCTGTATGAGTTTGGAAGTACCGGGATAAAGAAGCTGACAGACGTCCTCAATCCGGAGATCAACCCGGCTGACCTTGTCGATGCGCAGGTGGTGCGGTTCTCCTCGTTTGACGGCCTGGAGATACCTGCCATCTACTACAAGCCACTGACGGCAACAAAGAAAAACAAGGTTCCGGCACTGGTATGGGTGCATGGCGGACCGGGCGGACAGACAATGGCATACTATAATCCGATCATACAATATCTTGTAAACCATGGATATGCAGTGCTCGGAGTGAACAACCGCGGTAGCAGCGGGTATGGAAAGAGCTTCTACAGGATGGATGACCGGAACCACGGTGACAAGGACCTGAAAGACTGCATCTGGGGCAAGAAGTGGTTGCAGGCACAGGAATATATCGACGGTGAAAAGATCGGCATCATCGGTGGAAGCTACGGCGGATTCATGACCATGGCAGCCATGACATCGGCTCCCGAAGAATTCAGGGTTGGCGTCAATCTCTTCGGGGTGACCAACTGGTTGCGCACCCTAAAGTCAATACCGCCTTACTGGGCATCATTCCGTGATGCTCTCTATACCGAGATGGGTGATCCCTTCACGGCTGACTCGGTAAGGCTCTATAATATTTCACCGCTTTTCCACGGGCAGAATGTAAAGAACCCTGTTATGGTGCTTCAGGGGGCCAATGACCCGAGGGTGCTGCAGGTAGAGTCTGACGAGATGGTTGAAGCTATCAGGGCTGCCGGTGTGCCGGTGGAGTATGTGATCTTCCCTGACGAAGGCCACGGCTTTATCAAAAAGGAAAATGAAATCAAGGCATATTCACAGATACTTCAATTCCTTGACAAATACCTGAAGGGTGCCGGGGAGGAGGGCTGACGTCATGCAGACCCCCTGAACGTGATATGTTCCAATGAAAACAGGCAAATGGCCGGCGGTCAGGCAAGATCCCCGGCCTTTGTTTTTGACTGTAGTGTACCCTGAGTTAAAGATGATCCCCGGCTTTCACTCTCAGCCTGCCGGAGATTAGATTCCTGTTCACAGATCACCTGCTTCCTGCCGTTTGCCGGTGAACGGTTCAATGGCGCGGTCGAAAATACCGTGAAGGTAAGCAATGGCCATTCCGTAGTTGGTAATGGCAACATTATGTTTTTTTGGCTCGCGCAACCTGTTAACCAGCTGCCGGTGCGTCACCATGCATCCGCCACACTGGATAACCAGGGCATAATCCTCTATCGGCCGCGGAAAGGTGTCAAGCCCTGCAACGACATCAAAATCAAGCTTCTTTCCTGTAAAGTTCGTCAGCCAGCGGGGAATCTTGACTCTCCCGATATCTTCACAGGAGACGTTGTGGGTGCATGATTCCAGCAGCAACACCCTGTCACCGTCCTGCAACTCCCCGATCTTCGGCGTTCCGCGAAGGTACTCTTCGAAGTCGCCCTTCTGCCTGGCCAGCACGATACTGAAACCTGTCAGCGGGATATCACGGGGGATAACTGCATTAACCTTTCCGAATACCTGGCTGTCAGTTACCACCAGCTGCGGCCTGATGCCGGTCTTTTCAAGGAATGACTCTATATCAGTCTCCTTGAGGATGATTGCCGTACAGTCATTGTCAAGGGTATCTCTTATGACCTGCACCTGCGGAAGAATCATCCTCCCTTCAGGCGCTTCAATATCAACAGGTGTCACAAGGAGGACTATGTCGCCGGGATTCACGAGGTCACCTATAAGGCCATGGCTCTTCATTGCAATCGGGGGCATGGCCTCTTTTATCATTTCCAGGAGGGCAGGATTGTACCTGTCAGGGAACAATGCCGAGTAAGCGGCAACCTTCCTGCCGGTGAGACTCCTGATTTTTTCGCGAAACTCATCCTTAACCGGAGAGAGGTCACTTTTGTTATGTACAATCACATAAGGAATATCGAGTCTGCCGAACTCCTGCGTAAGTTCGGCTTCATGGTCGTCAAAGCTGTTGTCAGAAAGCACCAGGATAGCCAGATCAATAAGCTTCAGGGCATCCATTGTTTTTTTTATCCTGAGCTCTCCCAACTCTCCCGAATCATCAATTCCCGCCGTGTCAATGAGAATAAGCGGCCCGAGGCCATGGATCTCGATACTCTTTTTCACCGGGTCAGTTGTTGTGCCGGCTATTTCAGAGACTATGGCAATATCCTGACCAACAAGCGCATTTATCAGTGAGCTCTTGCCCACATTCCTCCGTCCGAATATACCTACATGGGGCTTGGTATCTCTTCCTTTTGCTTTCATAATTCGCTCTCAGTTCCTTTGACTTTTCTCCCTTGAATTCCTTTCCGCGGCACAGGTTTTTTCATGATTCATCGTTGGAAACGTGAGGGGAGAGTTTCCTCGACTGCGCTTCCGCATCGATTTCTTCACTCTTTTTCTGCAGTTCGTCTATCGAGATGATCTTGGCGCGTCTTTCAGTCGGTGGATTCAGCTTTTCCGACTTTTCGAACTCGATGACCTGCTTCCTGAGATCTTCAGGCAGTTCTTTCTGGCTTCTCAGGACGATATCAATGAATTCTTCAGAAAAAAACTGGTCAACCTGTATCCGTCGCTTGGCCGTGTGGGCGAACTTGCCGATGATACGGCAGATGCTGTCACGGTCCTCCGGGCTCAGTTTCTCCGCCAGGTCATACTCCTCGATCTTTTTAAGCGACAGTATCACCGGCTCCAGGGCATCCTTTGTGATCACGAATACGTCATAGTCACCCAGCCGGTATGTCAGCTGCCTGATACTGTCGATGGTATTGGTCGGCACAACCAGGAATATCGATTTCCTGACATTATCCTGGCTGGCGTATTTCTTAAGGTTTTCAGCCTGGGTCTTGATGTAGTTCGGGAAGTTGGTGAGATCGTCGCCTGCCGGGCTTTTGGCGTCAAAGATGATATACTCGCCGCTGATCTCGATTGTGTTGTCAGGATTTCCCCTGAAGGGGACCTTTTCCACGTAGTTAACGTGGTTGACATCGCAGATGCGTATGATGGAGTTTTTCACGTCTGCTTCGTGCTCTGACCATTGCTTCTTCATGGCTTCCAGCCTTTCAGACGTCTCGCGGTGTTTCTCGTCGTTCAGCCTGCGCCGTTCAGCCTCGAGGCTCTCCTTGGTCTGGTTCAGCCGTGCGATGTTCTCGTTATAGTTTTTAACGTTGTCTTCACGTGTGGCTTCGAAACCTGCCACTTTTTTTGTGAGTTCCTGTATGCTGGCTGAGTCTTCGCGAAGGCGCCCGTTGAGCTCCTCGATATTTGCATCCTTGCGTGCCGACTGCACCTCCATCTCATGCACCCTCCGGGAGAGGTTTTCGTTGTGTGCCGACAGTTCCGTGATGCGGTTCTGCAGCCTGCCGGCGGTCTCCCTGACAGCCTCTGTCTCCCTGGCGAGTGCACGGAACTCCTCGTAGGCATCAAAGCTGAGGTTCCGGACTCTTCTCCATTGGAAGAGCCTCTGCCAGAAGCTGAGATCCTTTATCCGGTCAAAAAAGAGGTTTAGTTTTTCCATAAAGACAAAGGTAGCAAATCTGCAATGGTCATCTCTGAAAGCGGGACTATCATTCCATAAAAATGTGTCTGCCTTTTCATGATGATGCCCTTCAGGTACGGTTGAGAGTGAGGTTATTCTTTGGTCCAGATACGGGTATTGAGGTTGAGATCATCAACCACCCCGGTAAGCAGTGTCAGGAACCGGAGAGTCTCTTCAAGGAAGTCAAAGTCGGCTGCAGGCTTGAAAGGCCGGAGCTCGAAGAGGTCCCTGTTCATGCTTATGGCTATATAGACCTTTGAGTCGAGGAAAGAGAGGTACACTTTTGTCTTCCACTTCTCCCTGAAGGCAAGTATCCGTTCCATCAGGGAAGGGGTGAGGATATACCTTGACTCTATCTGGTCATCACCGTAAACGCAGAACTCCTTTTCAAAGCGGGGGTCTTCCAGGCGTATCAGTTTACCCCTGCCGAATGAAACAGACTGGAGCGACTGTCCGAATTTGCCGAAGAGCTTTTCGGCAGTGTCCGGAAGCACAACAGTATGTGTTCTGAAATTCTTGTTGAAATCTGCGATAATGAATATGCCTTTGAATATGGTAGTATAATTATCCCTCTGCTGGCTGCCCGTACCGCTGGTATTCCGGTGCATGGCGTGGACTTCAGAAAACTCTATTTCAGTCTTGCCTATCCTGCCGCGAAAATAATCCTCTCCGCTGTACCTGTCGCATGAGAGTGTAAAAATCCTGCTTTTCACGAAATCATACCTGGCAATGGATGCATCAGGCTTATATGTAAGCCCTTCCTCTGCATATCCTGCGATACGTGCTATTATCTTTTCCTTGTACTCCTTCCTGTAGTTTTTGCTGACAATTCCGGCAGCAACCAGTCCCGCGAAGGCGGTAATAATCATCGGTGCCGACTTTGGGAAATCCGTGTTGTCAGGTATAAGCAACAGCTCCGCCAGCACGGCAGCGGCTGTAACAAACAGGACGGTCAGGACCTTTTTATTGGTTGCCCTGCGCCTCATATCAATTGACTCAAGGTCAGGCAGCAGTTCCTTTTCATAAAACTCCCTGAAGGTGCCGTATCTGCTCATTCTGGTATTATGCTTTATACCATGTTAACGGGCGGTATGGAGCTGACCTCTTCCCGTTTCGCTGCGGGGATCTCAAAGAGAGATCTTCTCTTATATCGCATCATGGAGGCAATAATGTTCGAAGGGAAAACCTCAATGCTGTTGTTATATACTGTAACGGCAGCATTGAATGCACGGCGTGATGCTGCAAGCTGCTCCTCCACCTCGTTGAGGGTAGCCTGCAACTGCAGGAAGCTGGTGCTGGCCTTGAGATCAGGGTAATTCTCCACTGCAATCAGCAGATCAGTCAGACTGGTACCGAGGCGGTTTTCCACCTGCACCCTCTCCTCTGCCGTTAGCGTTTGTGACATTGCCCTGATCCTCAATTCAGTAATTTTGGTGAGGAGCTCTCTTTCATAATTCATGTAAGCCTTTACGGTTTCAACGATCTGTGGGATAAGATCATACCTTTTCCTGAGCATAACGTCAATGGAGGCAAATGCATTCTCCACGTCGTTCTTTTTCCGGATAAGGGAGTTGAAGATCAGTAATGCCGAAAGCAGCAATATAACTGCTGCCGCTATAATTACGTATATCATTGCAGGTGTATTAACAGGTTCAGCATTCCTCAGCCCGGTCAGTGTGCGGGGCTTGTAAAAATAGCTATTTTAATCTTTTCAGAGGAACAAACCGTACCGGAGCAAGCCGCTGTTCGGTTATCCTGCCCTTTCTTCTGGTCAGCACAATAAGCTCCTGAAATGTCGCAGGATTTCCTACCGGCATCACCAGCCGTCCTCCCTCTGCCAGCTGTTCCTTAAGTGGTTCGGGTATATGGTCAGCTGCGGCAGTCACCAGTATTATATCAAAGGGAGAGTGTTCAGGCCACCCCTTGTACCCGTCGCCGTACCTGACAACTATATTGTCGTAACCCAGTACCTTAAGCCGCGAAGCAGCTTCCCTGGCCAGCTCCGGCACAATCTCAATGGTATAGACCGTATCAACAATCTCGGCCAGTACGGCAGCCTGGTACCCCGAGCCTGTACCTATCTCCAGGGCTTTTTTACCTTTGGCCGGCTTTGACAGTTCAGTCATATAGGCAACAATGAACGGTTGTGATATGGTCTGGTTGTAACCTATCGGCAGTGGCTGGTCACTGTATGCTGAACCTGCGAGGGCTGCAGGTACAAACAGGTGGCGCGGGACCCGCTCCATGGCTCTCAGCGTGGCAGGGTCAGAGATGCCGCGTGCAGCTATCTGGCTCTTCACCATCCGGCTTCGGGCCTGAGTGTAGCGAACCTCTTCCTGGTCTGATGGCAGGAAGGCAACGAGGGCTAATATTATCAGCAGGTTCTTCATGTGGTTCCGACAGACACAAGTTACAAAAAAATGTCCTGACACTGTATACCCGGCAAAAGTCAGGGTATGATTTGCAGCCTCAAATACCCTGCTCTCCGGCATTTTTTATTTCCCCGTTTTTTCTTAAATTCATGACATGAAACCTGCATGTGTCAAACAGATAACAGACCTGCAAGTGTTTGCCAACAGGCACATTACCAATTAATTGGAGTGATCAATTGGAAAAGAAATGACCACTCCTGATAATCAGACAGTTATGAGCAATTGTTTGAAAATGATACCGGACTGTTGAAATACACAAACACCTTTTTATTTGATTTTCGGTCATGCAGATTCCATCATGTCGTTAAAATCAAAATTATATTATGATGAAAAAACTGGTCATCTTAACGGGAGCCGGAATGAGCGCAGAGAGCGGCATTAAAACATTCCGTGACAGCGGAGGTCTTTGGGAGGAGCACAAGGTTGAGGATGTGGCAACCATCGAAGGATGGTACCGTAATCCTGACCTGGTGCAGAAGTTTTACAATGATCGCCGGCGTCAGTTGGAGAAGGCTGTGCCTAACCCGGGCCATACGGGTCTGAAAGCGCTTGAGAAGCTGTTTGATGTGCATATTATCACACAGAACGTTGATAACCTTCATGAGAGAGCAGGCAGTAAAAACATCATCCATCTTCACGGGTTGCTGACACAGGCGCGCAGCAGCAAGAACCCTGACATGGTCATAGATATTGGCTATCGTGATATCAGCCCGGGAGAACAGGCTGCTGACGGGTCATTACTGCGTCCGAACATAGTCTGGTTTGGTGAGGCTGTACCTGCCATGGAGGAAGCGGCAGACATAGCCTCACAGGCTGATCTTTTCGCCGTGATTGGCACATCGTTGAATGTTTATCCGGCTGCCGGGCTGATACACTATGTTCCGGCAAGAACACCGGTTTTTCTGATTGATCCGAAACCGGTTTCAGTTTACACAAACCACAAGGTCGATTATATTTCCGAGGGTGCGGGCAAGGGTGTTGCCATTCTGGCCGAAAAACTTTTGGATTTCACTACTTAAGGCAGCACACCGGTCAGAATATAACTTTTTTTAACTATCCGGCATCATAATAAGGTGCTGTTGTCCTTCTATTTCTTAACCTTAATTTATAGTTTGGCGGTGCTAAAAATCCAAAAGGAGTGACATGAAAAAATTATTTCTTCCCTTATTGCTGATTTTGCTTGCTACAGGGATGCAGGCTCAGCAGAACAAGGTTGTTGACCGGATCATAGAACTGGGCCAGACAGACAACCGTACGATGCATCACCTTGATGTCATTTCCAACCGTTTCGGTGGAAGGCTTGTTGGTTCCGATGCATATGAGAATGCAGCTGAATGGTGTGCGTCACAATTCAGAAGCTGGGGCATGGAGGTGATCATGGACGAAGCCGGAACAGTTCCGGTTGGTTTCAACCGCGGCCCATGGTTCGGCAGGATGCTCTCTGAAAACGGAATGATATTGCATTTTGCCACTCCTTCATATACTGCCGGCACAAAGGGAGTTCAGCGCGGACATGTACTCCTCGAGCCCAAAAGCAGGGATGAGTTTGAAAGGATGAAGGGCGCACTGAAGGGAGCCTGGGTGCTTATCGGAGGGAAGAATGAGGGCTGGCCTGTTGACTGCTCGCCCAGTGGCGACAGCCTAAGGGCTGCCGCCATGGTTTACAATGACTCCGTCGCGTTGCTTAACAGGGAGATCATGCGTGAGAACATGATGAACAGGGATGCACCCCCGAAGGAACTCCATAAGCTCAGGGAGGTGCCTGCTCTATTTTATCGTGAGATGTGCGAGGCAGGAATCCTTGGCGTGATTCAGTCGTCTGAAGTACCCATCAGGGCGCTGTATGACAGGAAGAACATCGACAGGATCTCATTTGACAACCTTCCTACAGTTTGCGATATCAAGCTTGATGAACACCAGTATGATATAATTGCACAAATGGCCCGTGAGAGAAGATATTTTCTCCTCGAGTTCGATATAAGGAATCACTTCAAACCCGGGCCGGTGAAGTATTACAGTGTGATAGGTGTAATCAAGGGCAAGAAATACCCGAATGAGTATGTGATGATGGGCGGTCATCTTGATGCATATGATGTTGCAACCGGTGGTGTGGACGACGGATCAGGCGTCAGCCCGGTCATGGAAGCGGCACGCCTGATAATGGCTGCCGGCGGCAAGCCTGACCGCACCATCCTGGCATGCCTCTGGGCTGCCGAGGAGTTCGGACTGGTTGGTTCAAAACACTGGGTTGAAACCAATATGGAGAAGCTGCCGAAGATCTCCAACTACTTCAACCGTGACGGGGGACCGATGCCAAACTCCGGGATTACTGTTCCGCCAGCCATGTACGATGATTTTGAAAAAATATGCAAACCGCTCAACAGCATCAATCCTGACTTCCCCTTCACACTCAGGAAACGTACTGATCCGCCCCGGCCCCGTCCGGCTTCGGCAGGCGGTTCTGATCATGCATATTTTGCAATAAACGGTGTTCCCACGCTTAATTTCGATGGCCCGGATGTCAAGGGTTACAATTTCAATTACGGGGAGATATGGCATACTGAACGCGACACATATGACAAGAGCATCTCGGAGTACCAGGAACATACTTCAGTGGTAACTGCTGTAGTAGTTTACGGTCTTGCCAATCTTGATCACCTGCTGTCAAGGGAAGGGCTTTACAGGGAAGAGTAATAGTCAATAATTAAAACAAGGGAGAGGTGATGAAGCACAGATTAGCTCTTGCTGCTGCATTGCTGGCTATAGTGATTGCAGCTTCCGGCCAGACAGGAAAAGTTGAGCACTCTGTTTATGTTCCGATAGATCCGCAGGTGGTACAGGATCAGGATGAGATGACCTGGGATGACTACAGGCCGATCCCCGGCAAGAACTGGGCTGATCCGGCCCTGAAGCCTGAGCGTGGGTTCCGGATGGCACTGGTAGCCGTTGACTTTTCTGACCAGCCTTTTGTGATGACCCTGCCCAAAGGATCAGACCTTTTTGGAAATCCTCAGATTGATCCGGTAGACCGAAGTGAGATACCGCAGTTTTATGCTGATTTCTGGCTCAGGCCTTCGGCCGTCAATTATGGTCAGACCATAAACGGATACTGGATGGAACAGTCGAGGGGAAAGTTCGGAATAACACAGCTTGAAGCCTTCGGTCCATACCGTATGCCGAAACCACTGTGGGCATACGGGCTGAGCGAGTGGGGGCAGAACAGTGCCACACCTGACGGATCAAAGGTGAATTACCGGATGGAGCGCGACATTGACTCTCTCTGGCGTGCCGACAAAGGTGACATAAAAGGCAATTATGATGCCATCCTGAGAGTATATGCAGGGTATGATGAGACAGGTGTATGGCAGGAGTTTGGTGAGATGAAGTTCAACAGCAGGGATGAGATTCCGGCTGAGTGGGGCAATCCGAACCCTGACATGCCGCGCTGGGCTCCCACACGGTATGTTGAATGGACTTCCTGGAAGGCAGGCCAGATGCAATGGGGTCTTTCATCCATACGGCAGGGTGAGAATTCAGGCACCATCACCCATGAGCTGGGGCACTTTGCCTTCAGAACAGGTGACAACAACAATAATCCCTATATCAAACCTTACAGACGAGCCGGATCAGGGCCCTGGGACATGATGGACCGCGGTTCATTCAATGGCCCCGGCGGCCCTCATATGAGGTGGGTGGTGCCACCCATAGCGGGGGCAGCAATGCCGGCAGGGCTGATGCTGCGCAACAGGCTTGTGAACGGGTTTATTACCGAACATGATATTATTACCGTGAGCCGTGAAGGGCTGGCTTCTTTGGCACCTGTGATTGCACGGATCACGGCACGCGCCGTTCAGCCATTGCCTGGTGAATATGCGGGTATGATGGTACGGCTAGACGGCGCTGAGCCTCATGACCGTACACCTGTGACCGATCCGGCTACAGACCCGCTCTCTCCGGGCAAGCCAAGGTTTAATTACTACTCCCTCGAAGTGGTGCAGCGTATCGGGTATGACTCCTTCTGCCCTGACAACGGGGTGCTGATGGCAATGAACACCGACGGGGAGGGAAGCAACGGCGGCCCCAACGGATTCAATTGCTTTAACTGGGTAATTGATGCTCACCCTGAGGATATCAACATGGTGGATTATGTTAAGCCCGATGGTGAAAAGGTGATGCGTACAGTGGCAGACTACCGGCAGCTTAATGATGCGCTTTTCCACGCGGGACTGAATTCAGGCAGCGAGTTTGAATATGTTGACACCCACAACAGGCTCCATTTCTATATCATTGACATTCATAGAAATGAGCAGGAAATTCTCTCATACACAGTCGGAGTGAGGTCACTTGATTCGGATGTTGTCAGGGAACCGGTAACCGTTTCTGCCGGAAAGGCTGCTCAGAAGATAGCCGGTGAAGGAATTGTTGAGTTCGCTGTTTCAGGAGATGATCTGTGCAGGTTGTACGCCGTTGTCACGGGTGACGGATGGGAGGTTAAACTGTTTAATGAGATAGTTGCCCCCGGTGACGGCAAAACAGTGAAGGTCCCCGTTTATGTCAGGGCAAAGCAGGGCTGCAGCAAAAAGGCTGAAATAACCTTTTCCGCTGTGTCGGAAAGTGACAGTAAATACAGGTCGGCAGCCTCGATAAAGGTGAAATTGCAGTAGTTTATCCGGTTTTTCACGGAATTGATGTTTGAACAGCCTGATTTGTGGCTTCGTTCAGGTATATTTGATATCTGAAGGGAGCCTGGTATGAACTGTTTTCTGACCGGATCGAACGGTTTTATTGGCAGGAGGCTGGTTGAGGAGCTCTCCGCCGGCGGGAATAAGGTGAAATGCCTTGTACGGTCGCCTGATAAGTTCAGGGCTCTCTCCTCCCTTCCGGGAGTAACACCTGTTGTGGGTGACCTTGATGCCGTGGATGCACTTGATGAAGCTTTGCCAGGTTGTGACACGGTTTTTCACCTTGCTGCGTATGCCAAACCCTGGTCTAAGGACAGGAGCCTTCCATACAGGATCAATGTCGCCGGAACGGAGAACGTGCTGAAGGCTGCCCTGAAAGCAGGGGTCAGGCGTTTTGTCTTCACCTCTTCGGCTGCAGTGATAGGGCCTTCGCCGGGAACCGATCCCATAGATGAATCATTCCCACGTACAGTGCCATGGTTCAATGAGTATGAGGAGACCAAGGCAGTGGCCGGGGAGCTGGTAAGGTCTTTCAACCGCGACGGGATGGAATGTGTGATTGTTAATCCGACAAGAGTTTACGGTCCGGGACCGATCAATGAGAGCAACTCGGTCACGAAGATGATTTCCCTTTATGCCCGGGGTAGATGGCGCATCATTCCGGGTGACGGCAAAAGCGTGGGTAATTACGTCATGGTTGATGATGTTGTCAGAGGGCATATTCTGGCTTCTCAGAAGGGCAGGCCGGGTGAACAATATATACTGGGCGGAGAGAACCTGACCTTTGACCGCTTCTTTGAGACCCTTGCCACTCTTACCGGCAGGCGCCTGTGGCTGGTAAGGGTTCCGGTCAGCCTGATGTCGGCAGTAGCCGGGGTGATGGAATGGCAGGCGTCGTTTACGGGCATACCGCCGCTGATCACCCCTCCATGGATCAAGAAATACCTGTGTCACTGGAGCCTGAGCAGCGGCAAGGCCGAAGCTGAACTTGGATATCATCCGGTTTCATTTGCTGACGGAGCCAGGACGACTCTTGAGTGGCTGGGGGAAAGCATTACCAGCTGTTTCAAAGGGTAATAATATCGATTCTATTGTTGAGCATGTCTGCCTGAAACAGGCGGCCGGAGAGTATTTCACCGGCACCGGTTATTATCTTGATCACCTCGCATGCCTGTACTGCACCTATTATGCCGGGAAGGGGGCCTGTCACACCGGGAGCGACTGAACTCTCCACACCGGTGGCGGCTGAACTCTCTACACCTGGAGGAACAGAACTCCCTACACCGGGAGCGACTGATCTCTCTTCCCTCTCCGGGAGCATGTCTTCGGGGTAGAGATCCCTGTATGTGGGGCCACCCCTGTAGTTCAAGACCGAAGCCTGTCCCATGAACTCCCTTACGGCGCCATAAACCATCGGTATGCCAGCCTTCAGGGTTGCGTCACACAGGACATACCGGGTTGAATAGTTATCGCAGCAATCGACGGCAATATCATATCCGGCCATTAACCTGCCGGCATTTTCTTCAGTGAACCGCACCGGGTATGCCAGCACCTCAGTATGAGGGTTGATTCTTCTGAGCTTTTTCGCGGCGGTTTCGGCCTTGGGTCTGGTCACGTCGCCTGTCTCATAGAGAATCTGCCGCTGGAGGTTGCCGGTAGTGACCTCATCAGAATCTACAATGCCTATCCTGCCTACCCCGGCAGCTGCGAGATACATCAGCACCGGTGATCCCAGGCCGCCGGCACCAATCACCAGGACAGATGCCTTTTTGAGCAACTCCTGCCCCTTCCCGCCGATTTCGGCTATTGTCAGATGCCTCTGGTAGCGGATAAGTTCTTCATTGGTAAGTGTACTCATTTCTGCCCGGGTTTGTTATTCTCAGTCTGCACAGGTTTCGGTCGTTTCCAGCTGTTTGCGGATCATTTCCATAAATGCCGGAGTGTTGCGTTTTCCAATTTCAGAAATATCGAATCTATGCGCTAACTTATGAAAAAATCATGATATCACCTCTCATTATCTGCCGGGTGGCCAGGATGGTTTGCATTAAGCCTGGCTGCTCTTTCCACAATCAGGCAGACTGTATAACAAAAGATTTATTTGCTGGCAGGGACCCGGTTGGAGAAGTACTCCGGCCGGGAGCGTGACTCTCTTCGGGTGAGGAACCGGGTGAAAGAGCGCTCCGGCCGGGAGCGGGATTCTTTTCGGGAGAGGACCCTGGAGAAGGAGTACTCCGGCCGGGAGCGGGACTCTCTTGCTGTTGGTATCATATTTGTACATAAATGTTGTACCTTAACAGAGGAAATAATGAAAAATAAATTCTTAAGTCTGGCAATTGTTGTGGTTGCAGGCACGATGGCACTGATGGCATCATGTGAAGATCAAACGGCAAAGATACTCCCGACCGATCCCGTGGAGATAGAGCTTACCCTGAAACAGAAAGAGGTTGTGGCATTGACAAACAGGTTTGCCTTCGACCTTTTCAAACCTGTGGTGGCAGGAGAGGGATCAGGTACGAACATCATGATCTCTCCTTTCAGCATCACCAGTGCACTTTCAATGACTCTGAACGGCGCTGCCGGCGAGACATTCAACGCGGTCAGATCGGCTCTCCGCTATGACGGCCAGAGTCTTGAGGAGATCAACGACACCTGGCGCAAGCTTGTGACTGAGATGGTTCCGGTGGATGAGCGTGTTGTAATGGAAATTGCCAACTCGGTATGGGCCGAAAACAACTTTCCGGTAAAGAAGGATTTCATTGATGCACTGAAGGAGTGGTACCTGGCTGAAGCCCGGAATTTTGACATAACCGATCCGGGCTCAGTGGATATCATCAATGGCTGGATAGAAGAGAAGACCCATGACAGAATTCAGAATATGCTTTCATCACTTGACCGTGATCTGGTGATGCTGCTTATCAATGCGGTTTACTTCAATGGCAAGTGGAAACATCAGTTTGACGTTAAGAATACAACTGAGCGTCCGTTTTTTGTCACTCCCGGTAATCCTGTAAATGTGCCGGTGATGTTTCAGAAGCAGAAATTCTCCATGTCGCGTCCGGAGAAGGTGACGCTGGTTGAGTTGCCGTACGGGCAGGGTAACTACTCGATGGTGGTGGCTCTTCCCGATGAGGGGATCGCCCCTTTGCAGATTGTCACCGGACTTGATGCCGGCAAGTGGGAGGAGTGGATGGAAAGCCTGTCATACGGGCCGACTGAGGTTGAGTTGTACATGCCGAAATTCAGGTACGAATACAAGCGTAAGCTGAACGATGATCTGATCAGCCTGGGGATGGGCCGGGCATTTGATCCCGGCACTGCTGACTTCAGCCGGATAAGTGACGAGGAGATATTCATCTCATTTGTTCTTCACCAGACATTTATCGAAAACAAGGAAGAGGGTACTGAAGCTGCTGCAGCTACTGTAGCAGGGTTTACCCGCACATCACTTCCTCCTGAGCCTGAGGTGATAGATATCAACAGGCCGTTCCTCTATTTTATCAGGGAGACAACCACCGGCACAATCGTATTCATGGGCCTGGTTGCTGATCCCACGGGGGTGTGAGGATTTGCGTATTGCGAATAGTCAATGACTGAATTATGCTGACTCATTTCCGGGCTGGAAGTGGCTTTCCGGTTCAGCAATTCAGAACCTGATTGTTTATTGTCATGTGGTGAAAATCCATTTTCTTTACAGTGATGAATCTGACCTATATCGATTTTCTTGTCAGTGCCGTGCTGGCTGCCATCATGTTCGGTGTGGGGCTGTCAATCAATTTCTCCGATCTGAAGGAGATTCGCCGGTCGCCGAAGGCATTTATCCTTGGGCTTGTCTCACAGATGATACTACTGCCGCTGATAGTATTCCTTATAATAGGTTTTACTGATCTCCCTCCAACCCTGAAGGTTGGTTTTATCATTCTTGCAGCATGCCCCGGCGGCACGACTTCAGGTTTTGTCACTGTATTGTTCAGGGGTAACGTGGCTCTCTCGGTATCACTCCTTGCCATAAACAGCCTCCTGACACTGTTAACCATCCCGCTGCTGGTCAATCTCGCGCTGACGGTATTCATTGGCAGGCACTCTCCTTTTGAACTCCCGTTTGTAGAATCATTCCTGCAGATTTTCCTTATATCCATACTGCCGGCAATGGCCGGGATAGTGCTGAAGTACTTCAGGGAGGAGATAGCCAACAGGATTCAGAAGCCGGTTCGGAATGTGATGATTATCCTGTTTGCAGGAGTCTATGCCATTATAGCTTTTGCAAAGGAATCAAGCGGTGGTTCAGGGATTACAACAGAGGACTTCTGGAAGATATTTCCATACGCTGTTCTGATTAATTTTGCCGGATTTGCTGCCGGGATGGCAATGGGACTGTTCGGAAAAACAGGGCTGAGGACATCATGGACAATAGGTGTTGAGGTGGCCCTGCAGAATACCACCCTGGCGTTGCTGGTGGCCGGCACGCTGATACAGAGCAATGAAATGGTCAAGCCGGCACTTGTATATGCACTCTTCTCTTTCTGGACAGCGTTGCTTTACGGAGTGTCTGTCAAGTGGTACGACGGCTCCAGACTGTTCGGCGAGTTTCGCGAGATACGCGAAAAAAAGATTAACGGCAACCGTTGATTACCGCTTCAGCACTTAACATCCATTGAACAGCTTCACCTCAACACGTCAGACGTTCTCATTATTCCTTACGCCATCAATGGTTTCGCCCGGCCATATACAATGCTGTATGACCCGCCTGTGGATAAGCACCGGGAATAATAAGCCGTGCATCATTCCACGCTGATCTCATCACAGAAGAGCCATGCTTTGTTTCCGGCGCCGGCATGCCATGGCGGGCAGGTTATGAGACCACGCGCCACTATACGGACATATCTTGTGTTTACGGCCGGAAAGGATGAAGAATATACCTCAATCATGTTGCCCTGATCGGCAGGGTCAACCTCTGTGATCACCGTGCCCAGGGGAGTATAATCGTTGCCATCATTCGAGCAGGAGTATTCAACGCTGCGTGGCAGGAAGATCCAGCTTCCGACGGCGGCCATGTAACCCGATGATATTGATGATATTGTTGTTTCGTCACCCAGATCTATGACCACATCCATGTCGGTTCCTTCAAATCCCTGCCAGTGTCCGTCGTTGAAGTCGCCGCTGCCGTTTATGCCATTGACCAGTGTGCGGTCAGCGTGACCCCTGTACTTGTCAGAGAAGGGAATGTTGTACTGCACCTTCATACCGGTGGCCTTGTTGATGTTGATTGCTTTCGAGCTTATTCCGCCAATCATTTTCCCGTTTTCAAAAATTGCTGCCTTCACAGTGGTCTTTCCCGTCATCTTGAGGGGCCCGGAATATTCTTCGGAACCAGGCAAGGGATCGGATCCGTCGGTTGTGTACCTGATTTCAGGGGAGGGCTGCTCCGATGCCATTTCCAGTATGATGTCTCCTGATGCCTCGTCATATGAAGCATACATGTCGACACGGTATGAACCCCGCGAGTAGTTGATGCCTGCCGCGTCAAACCTTTCCAACATCTTCGGGAGGCGAATGTTGAATTCTTCCCAGTTTCGTCTGTCTGCCGGGGACCAGATTACCTCTGAAAGTGCGCTCAGCCTTGGCAGTATCATGTATTCAGCTCTTGTCCCGTCAGTAATGTATTCAGTCCAGAGGCATCCCTGAGCCCCGATGATCAGCTCTGCTTCTTCAGCGGTAAGTTCCGGGGGTACAGGCTCAAACGAGTAGACCTTTTTGAGTGTCAGCAATCCGCGGAACGATTCCGGTTCGGTTACGGGGTCTCCCTGGTAAACGCTCAAATAGCAGTGTGACGTGGGGACCATTACCGCCTTGTGGCCTGATCTTGCGGCTGCGATGCCTCCCTCGAATCCCTGCCATGACATAACAGTGGCTTCGGGAGCCAGTCCGCCCTGGAGTATCTCATCCCAACCGATAAGCCTGCGGCCTTTGGAGTTTAAAAACAGCTCGATTCGTTTTATGAAATAGCTCTGCAGTTCGTGTTCGTCCTTCAATCCTTCTTTCCGCATACGTGCCTGGCAGTCGCGACAACGTTTCCACTCCGTTTTATCAGCCTCATCGCCACCAATATGGATATATTCTGACGGGAAGAGATCAATCACCTCGGTCAGCACATCCTCAAGGAAAGCGAATGTCTCCTCCTTGCCGGCGCAGTATATGTCCGTTATTGGCCAAACCCCGCCGGGAGGAACGGTGAAGGGGCCTCCCGTGCATGAGTATTCCGGGCAGGCGGCCATGGCCGACCCGACATGCGCCGGCATCTCTATCTCCGGTACAACTGTGATAAATCTATCAGCTGCATATGCCACTATCTCCCTGATATCATCCTGTGTGTAGAAGCCGCCGTATGTTGCCTTTTCGCCGGGTTGCTGAGGCTGCCTGGAGTCCCAGGGTTTGTCCTCGCGGTCGACGCGCCAGGCTCCGACCTCAGTGAGCTCAGGATACTTTTTTATCTCTATCCGCCATCCCTGGTCATCTACCAGGTGCCAGTGGAAAACATTCAGCTTATGCATGGCGAGGATATCGATGTACTTTTTCACGAACTCCTTGTCAAAGAAATGCCTGCTGACGTCGAGATGCATTCCTCTCCACCCAAAGCGCGGATAGTCTGTCACTCTGACACAGGGAATTGCCCATTTCACCCCCTCTGCCCGGTTGTGCGAGAATGCCTGTGGCGGCAGCAACTGTCTCAGTGTCTGGATTCCCCTGAACAGTCCCGCTCCTGATCCGGCAGTGATTATCACTTTATTTTTTTCTACTGTCAGCCGGTACTCTTCGGGTTTCCACTCTTCAGAGGCATCAATCAGTAACGAGATATCACCGTCAATTCCTTCCGACACAATCAGTTCAAAACCTGTTGCAGGGCGCAACACCGAGGCAAGCTGTGCGGCCACGGCTGACGCTTCCTGACTGCCTGACCATGAAATGCGGGTATCGGGTGCAAGCCTGAACCGGCCGTGCGACAAGACCATTTCAACAGGTTGTGGTATAACAGCCGGAGCAGTCGCCTGCTCATTGCTGCATGCAACCATCTGCATGAATACTGCCAGGATGCAGATCAGAATCGGCGGCTTCATAATATCATCTATTTGATTACTTCGATGTCAAATATCTCATGTCTGTCAAACTGCAGCCAGTACTTGATGGAGTTGTTTCTGACCAGTTCCCAGTAGATATCACTGTCGAGTCCGTAGATAAAATTAATCTCTTTCAGTTCCGCGGAGACCCGGTCGGCAAGCTCCTTCTTCAGTGTAATACGAATGGTCTGCTCCTTGTGGGTGAAGTCGGCAGCCGGTAAGCAGGGCTGCTGCCGGCTGACCGTCAGCAGTCCGTGCCCCGGTGTTGCTCCGGTGCTGACCTGGATGCCGTCATTCATACAGCTTAGCGGGGGAGTTGATCCGGCAAGGGTGGTCACCTCCATCTCATCAACTCCCGTGCAGAAATATTCGCGTGCCCTGATGCCCATCTTTACTCCGATAATTGCAAATACTCCAAGGTGGCGATGCAGTTCGTTGGCTATCACTCCCGAGGTCCACTCATCCTCACCATACCTGTTTCTTATTTCAGTAACGAAAGGCTGGATATCAGGCATGTAAAACGATGTGTCAGATGGCATCCTTTTTATGGTCTGCATTCTTTCCACGGTCTCGCCGCGAAGCATTTTAAGCGCTGCTGTCCGGAGCCCGTCTATGTCTGACGGGGTGCGGTATGATATACTTTCATCACTGCCCTCCGGGCTGAAAAGCTCCGGGAAGTGCAGGAGCAGGGGTACCATCTCGTCGAAAGCGGTATAGACAAAGCTGTGCGATGGCATTGAGTTTATCAGCTCTCTTGCCTTTTCTGCATATGGAGAATGGATGTGGCTGATGGCATCCAGGAGTGGAACGTCATAGAAACCATCACCTCCGCCTCCTGTCACAGTTACCGGAATCTTCCCCGCCAGAACCTTTTCCGCTGACGCCGGATCAGATTTGTAATTGCTTCCCTCTTTTCCCGGTAGCCCGCTGTTGCTCCAGTAAATCTGCTTCACCTTGCCGGCGAATGAGGGTGCCTGCTCCATTGCCTCTGCTGCGGTTTTAAGGCTGCCCAGCGACAGGAATTTGACTGGTGTTGTCTCCGAAGCCAGCATCTTCTCAATGAGCGTAACCGCATTTTCCGGTCCGGCCACCGGAAGGCCTTCATGATGAAGTCCATCGGCCAGCCCCCTTAGCTTCCCGTAAGCCACAGGAGCCTTGTGAAATCCGTCCGATGCCGTTATTGCCAGAATCCTTACATCCGGTGATGCCATCAGCATGCATATTGCCTTCAGGTCATCAATCCCGCCGTCACTGTCGATAATAACGTAATGTCTTGGTTTCCAGGGGTGTGCCCCGAGAGAAGCAATAACAAGTGAAAGAAGTATGGTGAGTAATGTGCGTCTCATTTCTTTGCTTTTTGCCAAAAATAGCAAATTAGCATTGAAAATTCTGACGGAATCTCCCGGAGTGTGGTTCGCCGGCTGTCGAAGAAAAACTCTTTTTTACTATATTGACAACGTTAATTTCCATTATGTGAAGAGGAAAACCTGGCTACTGTTTTTTATCGGCCTTGTGACCGGAATGGTTATCCTTGCCATATTCGGCAAGGCTGTAGACGTGACCTCAACCAATGATTTCTGCGCTGTGTGCCATGTTCACCCGCAGGCAACCACCTCCTGGAAGCAGGGTGTTCACTACGCCACCAGGTCGGGCTACCATACAGGCTGCGCTGAATGCCACCTTCCACCGAAGGGTGAGGGATACCTGGTTGAAAAGACGAAGACAGGCTTGCGTGATCTGTGGAGCCACTGGACAAAGGATTCTGCCGATTTTGACTGGGAGGCGGCATCTGCACTTGAGAGAGCCTCGAAGCATGTTTATAATTCCAGCTGCATTTATTGCCATGAAAACCTTTTCCCGGCACAGCTGACAACAGAGGGATCAGAAGCTCATCTCTACTACAAGCAGATGACTGAAAAGGGAGAGGACCTGCAGTGCATAAGCTGCCACCTCAATGCCGGACATTATATAGAGGGTTATTTCCATGGGAGCAACACCGGTTTCGGTGCTTCTGTGACCAGGGTGGATACGCTCTATCAGTACCCGGCCACTGTGACAGGCTTTGAAGATTTTACCGAGCAGATACCTGGCTCGGCGGTCACCTTCAGGATGATTGCGGTGCCGGGAGGAGAGTTCATCATGGGCAGTCCCGGGGGTGAGCCGCTGCGCGGCGAAGATGAAGCTGAGAAGAAGGTTAAGGTTGATTCCCTGTTCATTGCCGAGGTAGAGGTGACCTGGGATGAGTACATGGAGTTTTACAGGCAGACGGCATCGGAAGGGAGGAGTACCGATACGGAAGGTGCAAGGGCAAAGGCTGCCGGCGTTGACGCCATCAGCGGAGCCACCCCTCCCTATGGCAAGCCCGACCAGAACTGGGGGATGGGACAGCGGCCGGCCATCTCGATGAGCTGGCATGCCGCAGAGACCTACTGCAGGTGGCTCACGAAGGTCACCGGTAAAAACTACAGGCTGCCGACCGAGGCTGAGTGGGAGTATGCATGCCGTGCCGGGACAACAACACCATACTTCTTCCCGGGAGACCCTGCGAAGTTTGAAAAGAGAGGCCTTTTCGGAGGCAAACCCGATACTTCGGTGATAAACACCTATGTGATCTACCGGGGCAACAGTCCGTCAAAAACCCGGGAGCCGTCGGCTGTGAAGCCCAACCCCTGGGGGTTAAGGAACATGAGCGGCAACGTTGCTGAGTTCTGTTCAGATATCTACGAGGGAACCAGTGAGCATGTCATAAGGGGCGGATCATTCCGTGACGGGGCTGCAGGTGTCCGCAGCGCTGCCCGTGATCATACCCGTACCGATGAGTGGCTGAAGACCGATCCGCAGATACCGAAGAGCATCTGGTGGTACTCTGACTGTTTTCATGTGGGATTCCGGGTCGTGCTTACCTACAGTCAGCAGTTTGTGACTCCGGCAACAGAGGAGAGCCAGTCCCCTGCACGGGGTGCCGGGACAGCAACCGGCAGTCAGCAACAGTTAAACAGACCATAATCATAAAGTATTATCTTTGACTATCCAACCAGATTCACACCGTGAAACCCGCATGCATCAAGTACACAAACAATTGTTTGAATAATCTACAATCATACGAGCACCATAATAGAGTTAAAATCAAAACTATTTAATGATGAAAAAACCATCCATATCCAGAAGAAACTTTCTTGGCACTGCTGCAGCTGCGGGAGCAGCAGGCATCGTTGTGCCGGCATTCCTTACATCATGTTCAACAGAAAAGCGCGCTAAGGTCGTTCTGCCGGTAATGCTCGATGAAGCACCTGACGGTCCGCTTCTCAAGGCAGGCCTGATAGGCTGCGGCGGAAGAGGCACGGGCGCTGCTATTAACTTTTTACATGCGGGACCAAACCTGACAATCGCTGCCATGGGTGATGTCTTTGCTGACAGGATCGCCTCATGCCGCGAACGTCTGGCCAAAGAGGGCGTGGAGATTGCTGATGAAAATTGCTTTACAGGTTTCGATGCCTACGAGAAGGTAATTGATTCAGGGGTTGACATCATAATACTTGCCACACCGCCTTACTTCCGCCCGATCCATTTTGAGGCAGCAGTCTCGGCAGGCAAGCATGTGTTCATGGAGAAACCTGTTGCCGTTGATCCGGCGGGAGCAAGACAGATCATGGCCACTGGCGAAAAGGCCAGGGGAATGGACCTCTGCGTTGTTACGGGGACCCAGCGTCATCACCAGCATGATTATGTGGCAACATGGGGCAAGGTACAGGAGGGGATGATAGGAGAGATCGTGGCTGCCAACTGTTACTGGAACCAGAATCAGCTCTGGTACCGTGACCCCAATCCCTCATGGTCAGAGATGGAATACATGATCCGTGACTGGGTCAACTGGTGCTGGCTTTCAGGTGATCATATCGTGGAGCAGCATGTCCACAACATAGACGTCATCAACTGGTTCACAGGCAAGAAACCGGTTTCGGCCGTCTCCTTCGGCGCACGCCACCGTCGCGTCACAGGTGACCAGTATGACTTCTTCAGCACTGATTTCATCTATGAAGGAGGTATTCATGTACACAGCATGTGCCGCCAGATAAACGGCTGCGAGGGTAACGTCTCGGAGTGGATACAGGGAACGAAGGGTACCTCAAACTGCCAGAACACCATATGGGATCCGGCAGGCGCCGAACTGTGGAAGTATGACGGATACAAGCTTGACGATGAGGGCAAGATGACTGACCAGCTGATCCGCAGTCCCTATGACCAGGAGCACATCGACCTTGTCACAGCCATCCGTACCGGGAATCCGCTGAATGAAGCCGAATCCATAGCTGTCTCAACCATGGCCGGAATCATGGGAAGGATTTCGGCATATACCGGGAAGAAGGTCACATGGGATGAGGTGATGAACTCTGATCTCAGGCTCGGGCCGAAGGTATTTGACATGGGCCCGGTGGATGTGCCGAAGATAGTGCCGGTACCTGGCGAATAAACAATGGATACCTGCCTGAGTGCCTGCGGGCACTCAGGCTCCGGGTAAACATATTAACAGCATAATCAATGAAATCAAGATCAAGACGCAGTTTTCTGAGGGGTACCGCAGCAACCGGCGCGGCATTTTTATCTGCTCCTGTGATTATGACAGGAAGGAGCCGCACGGAATATATTCCTGACGCAGACAGGCCATTCAAACTGGCTTATGCCCCTTCATTGGGCATGTTCCGCGAACTATGCGGAAGCGATGCCCCCCTTGACAATATCCAGTTCATTGCCGACAAGGGATTCAGGGCTCTCTTTGATAACGGTTTTCCCGGTCGTCCGGAGAAGGAGCAGGAACAGATAGCCGACAAAGTTCAGAAGACGGGTCTGCTGATGGGGCCCTGGGTGCTGCATGCCGACTTCGGGAACACATCGTTTGTGCTGCCTCACCGGGAGGTGCGCGACTTTCTTACTGCCAAAATGAAAGAGGGCATAGAGGTGGCAAGGCGTTCAGGCTTCAGGATGGCCCTGGTTGTTCCCGGCAGGTATGACTACAGGATCCATCCTGACATCCAGCTGGCAAATGTCATCGAGAACCTGAAATACTGTGCTGACCTTGTCGGGCCTGAGGGCATGACACTTGTGCTGGAGCCTCTGAACACACTTCGTGATCATCCCGGACTGTGGCTTACGAAGATGCCGCAGGCATACCAGGTATGCAAGGCGGTAAACAGCCCGGCTGTCAAGATAGTTGATGACATCTATCACCAGCAGATCAGCGAGGGGAATCTTATACCCAACATCGAAACCTGCTGGGACGAGATATCAGCCTTCCATGTGGGAGATAACCCGGGACGCAATGAGCCAACCACCGGTGAGATTAACTACAAGAACATCTTCTCCTATCTGCTCTCGCGTGACTATAAAGGGGTGATATGCATGGAGCATGGGCGTAGCATAAAAGGGGTTGAGGGAGCACGCCGGGTTATAGAGGCTTACCGTGAATGTGATCCTGTCTGATTGATGGTGCCGTGATAGTTGCTTGTCCATAAATTCGTAGCTTTAGCGAAATTATTTTACCTGATTTATTATGAAACTCTCCAAAATCCCCCTTCTTGGCAGGGTGGTAATCGCGATTATTCTCGGAATTATTATTGGTCAGTTCGCCCCGGTCTGGTTTGCCCGGATTTTTGCAACTTTCAACTCGCTGTTCGGAAATTTTCTCTCTTTTATTGTTCCGCTGCTCATCATAGGTCTTATCACGCCTGCAATTGGTGAGCTGGGACAGGGAGCCGGGAAATTGCTGGCCATTACCGCGCTCATAGCGTATATTTCCACCCTATTCTCGGGCTTCTTCACTTTTTTCTCATGCCAGGCGGTATTTCCCCATATACTCTCCACAGGTATCGATACCGGAGCGCTGAATGGAGTAGAGGAGATTAAGATTGATCCGTTCTTTACCATCGAAATGCCGCCGGTAATGGATGTGATGACAGCACTGATTCTCTCTTTCTGCATCGGTCTGGGCATCACATTCCTGAAAGGTGATATCCTGCAGAAAGCATTTGTGGAATTCAGGGAAATAATCACCTTGATCATTAAAAGCATTATCATTCCGTTTCTTCCGCTCTACATTTTCGGAATGTTTCTTTCCATGTCAGTTTCGGGCCAGGTTTATTCGGTAATAGTGCTGTTCCTGAAGGTTATACTGGTAATCTTCATTCTTCACATATTGCTGCTTATAATACAGTTCCTGATTGCGGGAGCAATATCAGGGCGGAACCCCATGAAAGCGCTCAAAGGGATGTTACCGGCCTATGCAACCGCACTGGGAACGGCATCCTCTGCAGCTACTATCCCTGTCACTCTTCAGTGTGCAATAAACAATAAAATCACTCCGGCAATCGCCTCCTTCACTATACCCCTGTGTGCCACAATACACCTGGCCGGGAGCGCCATGAAGGTTACGGGATTCGCCCTGGCGATTCAATATTTCTTCGGGGTACCACTGGATATGGTCACTTTCATCGGCTTTATTTTCATGCTGGGGATTATAATGATTGCTGCACCCGGTGTGCCGGGGGGCGCCATTATGGCGGCAATCGGGATTCTTGAGGGCATACTTGGCTTCAATGAGCAGATGATAGGACTGATGATCACACTTTACATTGCGATTGACAGTTTCGGAACGGCATGCAATGTGACGGGTGATGGTGCAATAGCCCTTATCATTGACAAAATATCAAAAAAGAAACCAGCAGCTGCCTGACCGGACTGGCAGTGACAATCAGAAGAGCGGTAGCCACGGAGCCAGAAAGATTAAACATTGTTATTCCTTCAGAAACAAAAACGGTTTGCAGAACGGATGAGGATTTTCAGATTAGTTACATTGGCGGTTTTTACCGTAATTATATTTTCAGCATGCAGTAAACTCAGGAGTGAGAGAGACAAACCATACGTCGTAATGGTCTCCCTGGATGCCTTCAGGTGGGATTACGACTCGATTTATGGCACTCCGGTGCTTGATGACATTGCCCGTAAAGGGGTGACGGCCACCAGGCTGATACCGTCGTTTCCGACAAAAACCTTTCCGAACCACTATACAATTGCCACCGGACTATACCCTGATCATCACGGACTGGTCAACAACAGTTTTTATGCACCTGACCTTGATCTTGTTTACAGGATAGGTGACCGTGCCATGGTCTCCAACGGAGCCTTTTACGGTGGCGAACCGGTTTGGGTTACAGCCCGGAAACAGGGGATGAAGTCTGCCTCGTTCTATTGGGTGGGGTCGGAGGCGCCGGTACAGGGGATTCAGCCTGATTACTGGAAACCGTATGATGATGAGGTGCCGTTCGGTGACCGCGTTGACACTGTGCTGAAGTGGCTCTCCATGCCCATAAATAAAAGGCCGCACCTTGTAACCCTCTATTTTGAGGAGCCCGATGCGGTAAGTCACGGTTACGGCCCTGTTTCTCCGGAAACGGCTGCAATGGTAAGGAGCCTCGACAGCCTCATTGGTGTTCTCCGCACCGGTCTGGGAAAACTGCCCAATGCAGCCGATATCAACCTCATTGTCCTTTCCGATCACGGAATGACGGAGGTTGACAATTCGCGCTACAACTACATCTTTGATACCCTTCCGCAGAGAATGGTGAAGAGGATTTATGGCGGCAATCCTGTCTGGGCCATAGAGCCGGCCGAAGGGAAGTCAGACAGTCTGCTCATCCTGCTAAATGTTCAGCGCGGGATGAAAGCCTGGAAAAGGAATGAGTTGCCGGCACATCTGCATTACGGAACACACCTGCGAATACCGGAGATACTCCTTGTTGCCGATCCCGGCTGGACCGCAGGTTTGAGGCCTGAACCACGGGGTGACACCAGGGGTGATCATGGTTATGACTGGAGGTGCCGCGACATGCACTCGATCTTCTACGCCGAGGGACCTGCCTTTAAGAAAGGTTTCAGCGTTGACACGCTGTATAATGTTGATATATATAATATTGTGACAGGTGTCCTTGGTCTGGTTCCGGCCCCCAATGACGGCAACCCGGAGCGGATAGCCCCGCTGTTCAATCGACGAAGGTCTCCTTTATGATGGCTTTGACCTCGTTATTACATTGCTGCAAGATTTCCATATTTATTTACAATAGTCCGGTATACTCTCAAATGATTGACCATAACGGCCTTATTGTCTGACTTGATCACATCCCTTGAAATGAACAGCGTAATTAATAGATTATGTGGCTATAAATTGCCTGGCCGTTAATTCAGGGAGTACCTGATCTGAATGTTATAGGTCTCAAATATTAAACAGTAATCTCAATTCCGGATAGAAATGGGTTGTGGGTCATCTGCCCGGGTTCCGGACAGCCAGTCTGATCCTTTCAGCCCCTGCTGTTCAACTTCCCGTATTCCGGGTAGCCAGCCTGATACTTTCAGCCCCTGTGGTTCATCTTCCCGGGTTCCGGGTAGCCAGCCTGATCCTGCCGGTTAACTGACCGGATAGTGTTATGAAGTTTATAAAAGCTGAACAACTGATTGCTCAGGCCATTAATACCTTGTAAAATTAATATACAAATTACACTATATAAATATAATTAGTGTATATTTGCAACCGTTATTCAATTAAAAACAATCAGTGATCCGATGACTGTCAGGAAGGATAAATATGCGGCAAAGGCCATGAATGTCTTCAGGCAGTATGGCCTTCATATTTCGATAGATGAGATTGCTGAAAAATCAGGTGTCACGAAAAAGACCCTCTATAATCATTTTGAATCGAAGGAAGGTCTGCTGAAATACTGTCTCCGGACTTTTGTTCATGACCTTGAAAAGAAGATAGCCATAATGTATTCTGAAGAGGTCAATGCAATTGAAGGATTCATATCGGGTGTTTACGGAATGGGCGAGGTCTTTCATTCACTGAGCCCGGTCTTTTTTGATGACCTGAGAAAGATGTTCCCGGAACTCTCGGGTACACAGCATAAAGCCGGATTCGGCTCTTTTCTCGAAGGATTGAAAAAAAATCTTGAAAAGGGGATAATGGAAAAGCTCTACAGGCAGGATATAAATGTTGAATTGATCAGCCGGTTTTTCATAAATTCAGTTGTCAGTTTTTTTATCAACAGTGTTCTGAAACGCAGTGAGTATTCAGCCAGGGACTATTTCAGATCAGTAATAGACTACCACCTTCATGCGGTTGTCACCCCGAAGGGGCGAAGATTGCTTGAAAGGGAAAAGTGAATCACGAAATATTCTGAGAAAAATGAATAGAGCCAGAACTATTTTATTTACAGGAATAATCTGTATATGTGCCACTATCAGTGCTCAGCAGGTTTACGATCTCCAGGGTTGCCTGAAGTATGCACTTGAGAACAACCATAATATCAGGAAGGCACAGTTCGACAAAGAGAAATCGGCTCAGGCCAGGAATGAGATTCTTGGTGCATTGTTGCCACAGGTATCAGGCACCGGCAATCTGAATTACAACATACAGAAACCGAGGTTCATAATGCCGAATTTCATGAATGAATTCCTTCCTCCGGACATGCAGGATCCCAATGCGGCCAAATATATGACCATTGAAATGGGAACCAACTATACAGCGGGAATAGGGGCTGCTCTGAACCAGCAGATATTTAACCTCTCACTGTTCAATGCTGTGGATATTGCCAGAACGGCCGAAGAGCTGACCGCACTGGCGGCCGAAGCCAGGGAGGAAGATGTTATCAGTCAGACAGCCAACCTCTTTTATGCAATCCAGGCAACGGAATATGCTGCCGGAATGTTTGGCAGGAGCATTGAAATCATTGATTCTGTCCTGATTTCTATGGAGACAAATTACCTCAGCGGGCTGATAAGAAAAGTTGACCTTGACAGATTGAAGGTCACAAGAACGAACATGGCCACTCAAAGGGCATCGGTCATTAATGCCGTGGAGGTGCAGAAGAACCTGCTGAAGCTTCAGATGGGAATGGATATTTCAGATCAGCTTGAAATAGAGAAGATCAATCCTGAAACATTTGACAGCCAGGCAAATATCGAGGATTTTCGGGATTTCAACCTCAACTTTCAGACATCGTACAAAATGCTGAATCGCCAGCAAAATCTGATGCAATTGCAGAAAAAATCAGCCATTTATGAAAGCTTTCCTGTTCTGACAGCGATGATAAACTATAACTATACCGGAGTGTCAGATGAGTTTTTCAGAGGTGAGACCAATTACTGGTACGGATCATCGATGGCAGGGCTGAACCTGCGTATCCCTCTGTTCGGAGGGCTTTCGCGGAGCTCGAAGATAAAGCAGGCCAATTTTGAAATCCTCAAAGTCAGGGAGGACGAGGCAATTCTTGAGCAGTCGCTCAGCATGGCCCATAAGAATGCATTGTTAAAGCTGGAAGACAGTCGCAATGCCATCCAGGTCCAGAAGGCAAACATGGCAATGGCAGAGGAGGTGTACCGCGTCACCGAAAGGAACTATTCGCAGGGCATCGCCTCAATGTCAGATGTTCTCAATTCGAACTCCTCGCTTGTACAGGCGCAGATGAGTTATGCGGATGCACTGAATAACTACATGAAAGCTTATGTGGAGCTTCGCAAGGCCAGCGGTACCATCAGGGAGCTTGTCAGGTGATTATGCAAACATGCAAAGTATAAGGAAAATATAATAATACAGACATTGCATAACCGGGATCCCGGACAGGGCAACCGGGATAGGAAAAAACTTTAAGATGATGAAACCCACATGTATTTCATACACAAACACGTATGTATATAATTTTCAAACATGTGGGTTTCATCAGACCATTGAAATAAAAATTATATACTGATGAAAAAAGCAATATCAATTTTCGTACTAATAGGCCTGATAGCGGTAATAGTATTAATCCTGTTGTTCAACAGGAAACGCACCCTTGAAAGAACCAGGCTTGCCTCTGAGGTATCGACGGTTGTCACCGTAGGGATAGATGTGGTGAAGGAGGAGCAGGCTGACCTGAGTTTCTCATCCAACGGTTCACTTGAACCTTTCCGTGAGCTCTCCTTTGTTTCTGATGTATCAGGGCGGGTTCTGGAAGTATTTGCCGATGAAGGCACTCACGTGAGCAGGGGTCAGGTGCTTGTTCAGGCTGATGAGGAGATGCTGCAGGCTGATTTTGCAGCCAGTGAGGCAGCATACAATACCCTGAAGAGAGACCTTGAACGCTTTACCAATGCAAACAAAAGCGGCGGGGTGACTGATCAGCAGCTTGAAACAATCAGGACGCAGTACATTGCTGCCGAGAGCAGATATATCACCAGCAGGCGCCGTCTTGCCGATGCAAGGATCAAATCGCCGATTTCCGGGACAGTAATAAAGCGATATGTCGAGGTCGGAGCTTATCTCAATCCGGGTGCAAGGCTGTTTGACATTATCGATGACTCACAGCTCAAAGCATGGTGCAATGTAACGGAACGACAGGTGCTTCTCCTTAAAAAGGGTCAGGATGTAAGAATCAGATGCGATGCATTTCCCGGAGAGGAATACGCCGGGACAATCACGTTTGTCGGATCAAAGGCTGACAGGTCAATGAATTATCCTGTGGAGATATCTGTTTCGGGACGTGACAAGAAGGAACTGAAAGCGGGTATGTATGTTACTGCATATTTTGATATTGCAACAGAGGAAAAAGCGATAATGATTCCCAGGAGTGCCATTGCCGGAAGTGTCAGGAATGCGAGAGTCTATACCGTTACAGGTGGCAGGGCTGCTGAAAAGGAGGTGATCGTTGGCCCCATGACGGGCAATAAGGTAGAGATACTCAGCGGACTGCGGGCAGGTGACAGCATAATAGTCTCAGGGCTTATCAACGTATCTGACGGGGTGACTGTAATGAACAAAGCAGACCGGTAGGCTGCCGTTCCGGTTAAAGTAACGTTCCGACATGACTAAATGAATCACGGATGAAAATATCAGAAATATCAATAAAGCGGCCGATATATGTAATTGTATTGCTGTCTCTTATACACATCTCCGAGCCCA
>ERZ1026810.15-NODE-15-length-167772-cov-12.152226_pt1 | contig 167772 bp, 136 predicted proteins | sample MGYA00520872_ERZ1026810 | MGnify/ENA primary metagenome ERZ1026810 (study PRJEB33270, sample SAMEA104284477) | anaerobic digester metagenome | biome: Anaerobic digester microbiome; feature: mesophilic sludge digester; material: Anaerobic digester biomass... | reverse complement strand
TTGGTATGTTTTTTTTTTTAATGATACGGCGACCACCGAGATCGACACAGAGTAGATCGTCGGCAGCGTCAGATGTGTATAAGAGACAGTCTGTGAGAGGCTTAGGGGTGAAACTCCCCTTTGCCTACTCGCTGTTTATTTATTTCTCTATCCACCATTTTTCATTTTCTGCTTTTTTCATTTCTCCATTCATATCTGTTCCAATACCATTTGCAGTCATATAAGTTAACCAACCATTTGAAACATACTTTTCGTTTACTGAAAATTCTCCTGCTCCAATATCTAAGCCTTGGCTATCTGGTATCCTATAATCGCCCCAATTACATTTTTTTGAATCTTCGGATTTGTAACTTGTCCAAGTCCCTTGAAACTGATTGTTTTTATATCCATCAGCTACAAAATTTAATGCATCATAATAGATTTTCCCTTTTGTATCAATGTAATAATTTGTTTTAAAAACTCCTTTGAAAATACCTGTTCCTTTTTGGTCGGAATCTTCAAAGAATTCATAATCACCAGTTACAAATCCTTGTCTCAATGGTGGTAAATCACTCTCTAAATAAGTCTTTGCATTTTTAATAGTAATGATGCCTTGAAATGAGCAAATATTTGTTTTCACTCGTGATTTTCCATAAACAAAATACTCCAATGTGTTATTCGGATTCTGAATTACTGAAATAAAATGAATATAAAATCTTTGGTAATTATCGCCGATAAATCCTAATGGCTCCATTCTTTCGATTTCAGTTGTATCACCCTCAAATTCAGTTTGGAACTTTTTTAAAGTCAATAAATCCGAAATGTCATACTTTTGAATCTCAGTTAAAAAATTATCTATCTTACTTTCTTGTCCAAATGCAAGTCCAGATACAAATAATCCAATAATTATTAATGTTTGTTTCATGTTAAGGGTCTTTTTTACAATGCACGCTAACGGTTACGTATATGAAACGTTTGGCATTTCGAAGTGATTTTCTATCAAGTTACAACTGCTTTTGATACGAGTTGAAATATTCGATAACCCACTGATTGCCAAATGTTTTATATACAATGTTGTGGGCAGTAGTTCTTAAAAATTCAATGTCAGCCCAATTCCGTTCCCTGTCAATGATAATTATAATTCATTTTTATCCCAGAATGAACTTGTCTGTAATCCACCGTTATAAGTCTCGACTGCTTGTTTGGCTTTTTTATTAAAATTCTGACTAATTGGAATTGCTACAACAATCAGTCCTGCCCCAATTCCAGCCATTGCCCAGTTAGGTTCTCCTCCGCCTATTGCAGTTCCAAGAGGCCAACCAACCATAAAACCACCTGCATAGCTTAAAATCATTGCCATTGTATAGGTTGACTGGGCTGATTTAATCTGTTTGTAGGCTTGTTCATTTGGTTTCATCGTGTTAATAAGTTGATTCATGTTAAGTTTTTGTTCTCCTTGATAAAATTGATAACCGCCAAAAACTTTTTTCATCGAAATTGAATCAGAAGCTGTTTGTCCAAACGTAAAAGACATACTCACAGCTAATAAGGTCAAAATAATTGCTATTTTTCTCATTTTGAAAAGGTTTATTAATAATTAAAAAGGTATATATGCTCCAATAGAATACATTAACATAACAGGAGGTTGTACGAAATCATCAGGCATTGCTGGTCCTTTCTCCAACGGCACACCTAATCCAATCTGAGCCGTGAACCATTTTTTACCTCTATAAACGAAATTTGGTCCGATTGCATTTTGAGCAAAAGAATCACCAATCCCTTGATTCCAATACTGTAATGAAATAAATGAGCTTCTAATTGAGGGTTTAAAATGATAATTTAATCCACCTCCGAATCCAACTAATCCAGCCCCAATCTGAATTCCAAATCGGTTGGTAAGCAAAAATTCAATATCAACACCAATCAGGGAACCCCCTCCTTGTAATATTCCAATTGTAATACTGTTTCATTTTTCAGGCTGTTCACTAACTTGCTCTTCTTGAGAAAAAAGATTTGTCGAAATACAAATCAAAATCATAATGAGAATCTGTTTCATTTTTTAATTTTTATGGTTAATATTTATTCATGTCCTGTGTCTCTGTACTATTGCCCACAACGTTCGGCGGTATGTGTTGTTGGCGCCGCTTCGGGGTGGCGCGTGTTTTTGCACTCGTGGTGCGCTGCAGTGTTATGATTGTTACTAGTTTATTCTCGCGTTGGCAAAAACCGTGACACCAGGAGGGAGTCCCCGGCGGGAGCCGGGGCAGGCCGCACCGCCGACCACTTAGCGTTCTTCTTTAGCCAGAAGATTCTCGCGGTGCGGAGCGCCAATGACATATACCGACCTGTTAGCATGCGTAAATTACTTAAAATCAATATTTATTGGTATTGTGTATGTTTGTCTTATGGGTTTTCCGTATAAATATCCAGGTGTCCAATCAGGCAACTGGTTAATTATTGAGATCACTTTATCATCTATTTCTTTGTTAATTCCTCGGCGAACAATCGGATTAACCACTTTACCTGTTGTATCAATATCAAATTGTACAAATATTTTTGTTTTAATATCAGCAAAATAAATGCTATCAAGCGTCAATCGAGTCATTATGAATTTAACTAGTTCAGAATCACCGCCAGGAAATTTTGCATATGCTATCCAATTTTCAGTGTTATCAAGGCTGTCAGCCAATTCCCGTGCATGCTCGAGGAATTGATTTCCATATTTACCTTTTAATAATTTTGACATCATTGAATCATAGCAGTCATAATAATTTAATGAGTCTGTTAAATACCATTTGATATTATAAAATTTTTCTAACACATAAAAATATGTGTTCTCAACTGGCAATACTTCTTCTGAATGAAAGGAGTATTCAGAATTATTAAAATCCTCGATTGCCTTTTTAATTGCATTTTGACAATCTGTCTGTGATTTAATCAAAGAAGATGTCAATGTTATGAATAATACTGTAAGTATCGATGTTTTCATTTTATGCATGCTAACGTTCGGCGGTATGTGTTGTTGGCGCCGCTTCGGGGTGGCGCGTGTTTTTGCACTCGTGATGCGCTGCAGGGATATGATTGTTACTTGTTTATTCTCGCGTTGGCAAAAACCGTGACACCAGGCGGGAGTCCCCGGCGGGAGCCGGGGCAGGCCGTGGCGCCAGCCACGAAGCCTTCCTCTTTAGTTACCCAATTGTCGCGCCACGGAGCGCCAATGACATATACCGGCCTGTTAGGGATAGTAGCGGTTTTATTTTTATTTGTTCAGAACAGAGAAGGACTCACTAGAGTACAGATGAACAGGTTTCCTTTTCTACTCGGCAAACCGCTACGCATCCGGTGAAGCGGAGTCCTGCTGCTGAGTTGGGGTGTCTCGCCAGTCGTTTTAGACTGGTACATAATGTTCTATTTGTTGCTATTAATCTAAGTTGCGGCGCGTTGGCGAGTCACTTCGCAGCGAGATGTTCAGTTGGCCCCCATATAGATGTGATAAACGCACATAGCTACATTTTCAATTATAAGAGCCGCTATTGGCCCTAACGTTCGGCGGTATGTGGCGTTGGCGCCGAGTCGCGGTGGCGCGTGTTTTTGCACTCGTGATGCGCTGCAGGGTTATGATTGTTATTAGTTTATTCTCGCGTTGGCAAAAACCGTGACACCAGGCGGGAGTCCCCGGCGGCAGCCGGGGCAGGCCGTGGCGCCAGCTACGGAACCGCCTCTTTAGTTACCCGATTGTCGCGCCACGGAGCGCCAATGACATATACCGGCCTGTTAGGGATAGTAGCGGTTTTATTTTTATTTATTCAGAACAGAGAAAAACTCACTTGAGTACTGATGAACAGGTTTCCTTTTCTACTCGGCAAACCGCTACGCATCCGGTGAAGCGTAGTCCTACTGCTGAGTTGGGGTGTTTCGCCAGTCGTTCTGGACTAGTATTTAATGTTCTATTTGTTGCTATTAATCTAAGTTACGGCGCGTTGGCGAATCACTTTGCAGCGAGATGTTCAGCTGGACCCCCATGTAGATGAGATAAACGCACATAGCTACATTTTCAATTATAAGAGCCGCTATTGGCCCTAACTTGTTTATAGCGGTAATAAAGGTAACTTTTATTTATTGAATTTGGTTGTTATTGTGGAGGTGGGGTGGTTGTTATATCAGTTGCGGCAAGGAATTCCTGGTAAGTGAGATTCAGAAAATGGCAGGAGGCTGACAGTTCCATTTTCCTGGATAGATGACAATCAATATATCGTATCCTGCTTCTGCTGACAAGGTATCGGAAAAAGCTTAATTCTCAGCGGATATCCCTATCTATTATGAACCATGATATTCCTGCCGCAACCAGGAGTGTCTATCGCCCCAATGGATCCGATGCATTCCGACTGACTGGCGCAGAAAGCAATTCAAGTACCACAAAATGCGCACAGTGATCCGAGGCAACTGAATCACAGATAACATCCGTTGAAATAACCTTCCATCGATCCCTGGGATAATACATCACATAATCAATCTTCTTCGCAGGTGAGTCAGAGGGAAAAGTAGAAGCAGGCATTGACCTGTCATAGGCACAACCCCATAACTCCTCCAGTATTTCAATCGGAGTACTTCCCGGCTCTGCATTCAGATCGCCGGCAAGTATAACCGGATAAAGTGCACCAACCAGCAATTCATTGATACTCTTCGCCTGAAGAACCCGGTCTGCCTCGTTTGTAGTATGATCAAAATGGGTCCCGATAAAAATAATCGTGTCTCCTGCCGGTAGTACAGTCGTGACCATCAGCGCAGCCCTTGGCTCATTCTTCCCGGTGAAGGGGAGAGAAATGTTCCGCGATGCAATGAAACTGTATCGTGATAAAATCCCCTCGCCATACTCACCTCCGTCATAGGTCATCGCCCTGCCAAAAAGCGGAGCCATCTTCGCCCTCCAACCCAACTCCGTCGCCAGATCATAACCGCGAGCCCTCCTGGTCATGAAATCAACCTCCTGCAACGCTACAAGATCAGCATCAGCTGCTTTTATAACCCCGGCAATGAGATCAAGATCGTAATCACCCTTCATGGTGGCACCATGATAGATGTTAAAGGATAAAATACGAACAGTATTGGAAAAGCCGGCAGCATCCTGGGAGAGGGCGGGTTGGGCAAGACACGTTGCCAGAATGATAGATAAAATTAGGGGTATGCGGTTCATAAGTCGGCTTGTTTGTTTTCTATATTTCCAAGAAAGTGCCTGTAAAGTTAATCGGTTCTGTCTCGCGGATTGACAATAAAGGGGAGGGGACTTTGCAAATGCCAGATACTTAGTTATTTATTATGAATACTGATTGTGGCTTTAATCGGCAACAGCAGGATTACCTGCTCTGACTCCTCCCGGTTCGCGGATTGACAAGGAAGGAAGGGACTTTGCAAATGCCAGATACTAGTTATTTATTGTGAATACTGATTGTGGCTTTAATCGGCAACAGCAGGATTATCTGCTCTGACTCCTTCCGGTTCGCGGATTGACAATAAAGGGGATGGGTTATGCAAATGCCAGATACTTAGTTATTTATTGTGAATACTGATTGTGGCTTTAATCGGCAACAGCAGGATTACCTGCTCTGACTCCTCCCGGTTCGCGGATTGACAAGGAAGGAAGGGACTTTGCAAATGCCAGATACTAGTTATTTATTATGAATACTGATTGTGGCTTTAATCGGCAACAGCAGGATTATCTGCTCTGACTCCTTCCGGTTCGCGGATTGATAATAAAGGGGAGGGGACTTTGCAAATGCCAGATACTTAGTTATTTATTATGAATACTGATTGTAGTTCCAATCGGTAATAGCAGTGCAATCTGCTTCGCTTCGTATCAGGTCCCGACTCTCACCGGACTTTACCTTACACCGGGTTTCTGCTCCTGCCAGGTCCTGGCTTAGGCCGTACTCCGCCTCGCACCGGGCTACGACTACCACCGTTTTTTGCCTCACATCAGGCCCCCTCTTACCGGGCTTCGCATCCCGCCGTGTTCCGGTTCCCGCCGGATCCAGCCTCTTACAGGGTCTTGGCTTCGGAGCCCGATTAAGCAAGCGAAAATTAATATAAAGCAGTCCTGCCTCTTACAGGGTCCTGGCTTCGGCTGGGCTCCAACTCGTACCAGGCCTTGCCTCCCACAGTGCTCTGGCTATCATCGGGTCCTGGCTTCGGTCGTGTCCCGGCTCCCACCTGACTCCGGCTCCTATCAGGCTCCTACTCTAACCAGTATCCGGTTTCCACTGTTTTTCGCATCCCATCGTGTTCTGACTCGCATCAGGTCTCCGCCTTGCACAGGGTTCCTGCTCTCGCCGGGAACCCCCCGTGGTAAAAAGGAGAATTGTATCTATCAAAGTGTGCTTCAGATCAGAATTTTGTCAAAAGAGATGTCGCAAGGGACAGACTACTATAATCTCAACATCGCCGGACACGGATACACCCGATACATTTGCTTTGCGGAAACACCTTCACCAACTTTACAGGTCATCAAACGGACTCCGGATCTTCTGAATGCTCTTTTCAGTTACATGGGTGTAAATCTCAGTGGTCTTGCTGCTCTTGTGCCCTAGCAACTCCTGGATGTACCGTAAATCAGTCCCGGCCTCCAGAAGATGCGTGGCATATGAATGCCTCAAACCATGCAGGGTAATCTTCTTCCGGATACCGGCTTTCGTACAGGCCATCCTGAAAATCTTTTCAATACTTGCAGCACTGTATCGGTCACCCTGACGCTGGCCCTCAAAAAGATAGATCACAGGCCGATATCGCCTGAGGTAAGAATCAATCATATCCACAAGCTTCGGCGAAATGGGTACTATCCTGTCCTTGAACCCTTTCGACTGCCTGACAATAAGAAGCATCCTGTCACGGTCAATATCCTGTAGCTCAAGCATTAACACTTCGCTTCGGCGTAAACCGCAACCATAAATCAGACTCAGTATTGCCCTGTGCTTCTCGTTCATCGGGGCAGCCAACACCCGTTTCACCTCCTCTTTGCTCAGAACATTTGGCAGTCTGTACCTTACGCGCGGGCGCGAAAAAGTCCCCGGATCAATTGTGTGGTTGCAGACCTCCCTGTAAAATTTCTTGACCGCGCTAATAAGTTGGTTCTGATATGAATAGCTCAGACCCCGTGGAATGACGTAATCGTTTATCATCCGCACAAGGTCGTCGGACGTGCATTGGGAGGCCTCCTTCGGCGCTACAAACTTCAGGAATGTCTCCATCATCGATGTGTATGTACGAATCGTGGTGTCTGGAAACCTTCGGGATTCCATCCAACTGCGTAATCTGGCAAGGTCAGCCCTGGCTTCGGTACTCAGGACCGTTTCGCCGATAAGGCTCGAGATGTCCGCGGAAGCAAACCTGCCGGATGTCGTGCGTTTTGTTTTTGTGCTGCCAGGGGTGCCTGGAGGATTCTGCTCAGGGGAAGCAATACAGCGTTCAGGCTGCTCAGCGTGTGGCCGTGGAGATTTATCATCAGATGAAGGGATGCCAGCCGGGAACTCAAATGACCGGTGCATCCGGGCTTTTTCATTCTGCTGCCTCTCCCTCGTCTCCCTGATCCTTTGCGCTATAGAGTGCCTCCGGAGATCAGAATAATCAACAAATGCATGACAACTCAGGTTCTCAAGGAGGAGGTCAATAACATCCGGAGTGTTTGGTATATGCCAGCAATTCAGTCTGTTACTCCACCTGCAGCCGGGCAGCTTTTTAACTATTCCTGTCAACTTCCTGTCATAAGGGAACCTGAGGGCAACACGAATTCCACTGTCGTGCGAAACCCTCTCGGCAATAATTGTGGTCATGATATGCAGCGATTAATATTATATCCATTCGATGTCAAACTGTTTGAAATGGAGCCCCGTACGATGTCATACTGTTTGAGATAGAGCCCCGTACGTAACTTATCTCCTTAAAGAGTCCGAGTCAGCCTCGCGAAGATCTGATGATGATGAATCACGCATTGCCCAGGAGTCTGATCCGCGAAGTGCTTCTGAATCAGAATCGCGCAGAGAATCTGCATCATTTGAGGTTTTTATGCCAACTTTATGGCCGGCAATAGTTTGTGTATGATCAACAGTACCTGCTGTGACTGCCGTTTCTGGAGTGGCCGGCGAAGGTGAGTCACCGGTAATCATGCAACGTTCATCCGCTGTTATTTCAGTCGGTGTGTTGCCTGTTCCTTTGTCAGGAGATCCGTTATTGGTATTTGCCCGGTTTTTTTCAATGGATTCAGGATTTCGCAAGGCTTCGGAATCAGTATGACGCAATGCCTCTGAGTCAGCATCTCGCATGGCTGATGAATCCGCCTCGCGCATGTCAGCTGAGTGGCTGTCCCTTAATGCTTGTGAGTCAGCAAGCTTGCTCATTCCGTGCTTATGTCTGTAATGATGTTGTCTGTCACACGGGGCTGCCGTGAAGTAGGAGGCAGCTATTCGTGCTTATTACTGAAGGAGGCTGTCTGTTGATCCGGGCCGCCGGGGTGGAGGAGACAGCAAGTTGGTACTATTAGTGCTTATTACTATCAGGAGACTGTATGTGACACCAGGGTTGCCAGGGTAGAGGCGGCGGCAAGTTGGTACAATCTGTTATTAAGTCTGTAAAAGAGTGTGCTTGTTACTCCGGGTTACCGGGGTGGTGGAGACGGCAAGTTGTTACAATTTGTTATTAAGTCTATAAGAGAGTGTGTTTGTTACTCCGGGCCGCCGGGGTGGAGGAGACGGCAAGTTGGTACATTCCGAAACCTATGCTCATGGGATTTGATTTGTAAATCAATCATTTGCTGAAGTGGAGGCAACAACCGATGCGGTCACACTGGCAATTATTGCTGCCTGCACCTGTCTGATTGTCTGTCCAACTGCGCCTGCCACAGGTGTGTCCTTTATAATCCGCTTGATCTGTGACCTGATCATCTTTAACTCATCGCGGTCAGTGGAAAGAATGCGCCACATCCTGCAGGCCTCAATGAGCCCGGCAAGGGCAGTGCTGTCATTTACATCCCCGCGGTACGCAAGGATATCATTCCTGAGCTGCCTGATCAGTTTTTCACGGGTAAGACTCTCAGTGAGGTAAGTCCGGCTCCAGGAAAAAATCCCCAGAACCTTCGTATCTTCTATCCTTACCAGCCTTTTGCTCACCAATCCTGCAACTATTTGTTTCATATACCTGGTGTTAAGGAAAGCCAGCTTGCGAACCCAGTATCCGGTCTTCCTCGGCCTGGCTGAATCAGTTATCATTTTAAGCACCTCGCCCTTTACAGGGTCTGCCGGTGTATTGCCTGGCCTTGCAGTAATCCGCCCGTTTTCAAAGCCTATCCTTTCGTCGAGACAAAGATCAAGGAGAATAGCTCCGGCCAGACCGTAGCGGAAATACTGCCTCGAAACAACAAGACGTCCTTTCTCCGGGTGATGAGCCAGGATTAAAAACTTTTCACTGGTTTTGAGTCTCTTTTCCATATCGTAAAGCTGAGGTTTACACGTTTTGTGAACAGGAGTTGCCTGAAAAAAATGTATTGACAGTTATGATCACGCTCCGGCGGGCAGAACAGGAAGAGGGTAGACAATCAGATAGTGAAACACCGCATGCAGAATTCTTTAAAAATGATAAAGGAATACAGATTATTTTTTAATGGCCTAAATAATTGACTGATTATCAAAATATTAATATAATAGACATTTAAAATGGGCTTTATCAGAAAACAAACCTCCGTCCCGTCAGTCACATCATTATCGGATAGGTGAAAGCACATCGGGGAGGACTTTCACTGACTGACAGAAGATGTAAAAAGCAAACATGGAAATTTAGCAAAAAGTAATGACAGAAACAAGTTATCTACGCAAAATAGATTATTTATTCATAATCAGGGTAAGGTAATCAATTAAAGATTAGAGGGGACAAGTAATCAGGGCATTGCGCTCCGCGCGTGACTGAGACGGATTGACTGAATCAATCGGTATCCTGGTTGCAGGGGCCGGAACCGTACAATCTCTGTGCGGGGGGATAATGTGCAGGTGATTGACGAGGTATAAATTGTATCTACGGGGCTCGGAGTTGTATTATCCCGGCGCGAGAGGAGTAGTTTGCAGGTGATTGACGAGGGATAAATGGTACCTGCGGGGCTCGGAGTTGTATTATCCCGGCGCGAGAGGAGTAGTTTGCAGGTGATTGACGAGGGATAAATGGTATCTACGGGGCTCGGAGTTGTATTATCCCGGCGCGAGAGGACAGTGGACGGGTACTCAATAAGGTATCATTGGCATGCGCGAGGCCGGAAAGGTATTATCTTGCCTGAAACAGAGAATGCAACACCGGCCAGCACTGACATTATCACAACAACAATCGGACAATTCCTTCAAAATTTTGAAAAATTTGAATATCCGGCAATAATAAAGTGACCAGTAAGGAGAGAATTCCTCATAACCTTGAATATCAATAATATTCCGCATGAGCTAATCCGACAGGCGAACTTGATTAGCGAATCCGGCAGGGAAAGCCTGATTGACCAATGCGGCTGTTAAGCCTGATTGAGTAATTCACCAGGCTTATCTAATTAACCGATCAGGTATGCAAACTTGATTAGCGCATCTGGCAGGGAAAGCTGATTGACCAATGCGGCTGTTAAGCCTGATTGAGTAATCCACCCGGCAAAGCTGATTAACCGATCCGGTATGCAAACTTGATTAGCGCATCTGGCAGGGAAAGCCTGATTGAGTAATCCACCAGGCAAAGCTGATTAACCGATCAGGTATGCAAACTTGATTAGCGAATCCGGCAGGGAAAGCCTGATTGACCGATGCGGCTGGTAAACCTGATTGATTGATCCGGTAGGCAAACTAGATTAACTGATCCACCCGGCAAATCTGATTAACCAATCCGGCAGGTTAACCTGGTTATTAAACCAGTCCTGCAAAACCCATAAACGCCAGGGCAAGTATGCCGGCAGTGACCAGCGATATTGGCACTCCCTTCATCCCTGAAGGTACGTCGGCAAGCTCCATCTGCTCACGGATACCGGCCATGATAACCAGCGCAAGGGCGAAACCAATCGCGGTGGATCCCCCGTAAATAACTCCTTCCAAAAGATTGTAGTCCTTCTTGATCACAAGGATCGCAACACCAAGAACAGCACAGTTCGTGGTGATCAGGGGAAGAAATATTCCCAGCGACTGGTACAGCGGCTGACTGATCTTCTTCAGAATGATCTCAACCATCTGAACCAGCGCGGCAATTACCAAAATGAACGTGATCGTCTGCATGAAGGTGATGCCAAGCGGTATCAGCACGTAGGTGTGAATCAGGTATGTGACCATCGTGGCAAGTACAATCACAAAAACAACTGCCCCACCCATCCCAAGGGCCGTGCTCACCTTGCTCGAGACTCCCAGGAAGGGACAAATACCCAGGAACTGGGCCAGCACCACGTTGTTGACGAAAATTGCCGATATGATGAGAAGTATATATTCCATTTCCAGTCCTCCCTATGCTTTGTTGATCTTGTTTACCACGGCTATCAGGTACCCGAGGGCAATGAACGCTCCCGGTGCAAGTATGAATGCCAGAATACCGTCGCCCTCAATGAACTTGAAACCCATCACAGAGCCGCTGCCCAGAATCTCGCGGATTGTGCCAAGAACCCCTAGAGCACACGTGAAACCAAGCCCCATCCCGGCACCGTCAAGAAACGATGACCATACAGTGTTCTTGCTTGCAAAGGCCTCAGCCCGGCCAAGAACAATACAGTTCACCACAATCAGAGGAATGAATATCCCCAGAGTCTCATAAAGCGAAGGAACATAAGCCTGCATCACCTGGTCAACAATCGTCACAAACGTTGCTATTACCACAATGAACCCCGGAATTCGGACTTTGTCAGGTATCACATTCTTTAACAGCGAAATGGCCACGTTTGACCCAATGAGCACAAATGTAGTAGCCAGACCCATCCCCATGCCGTTCAGGGCGGAAGAGGTGGTCGCAAGGGTGGGACATGTTCCCAGTACAAGTACCAGGATCGGGTTCTCTTTCAGGAATCCCTTTGTGAAGTTTTGAATCTGGCTCATATCAGATATCCTTTCATAGCGTTATTCATTCTGCTTCTCTCAGTCCTCCTCTCAGAGGGCGCTCCAAGCGACCTGGGCTGCACTTCTTTGACGGGGTTGTTCATACTGCTTCTCTCAGTCCTCCTCTCAGAGGGCGCTCCAAGCGACCTGCGCTGCACTTCTTTGACGGGGTTATTCATTCTGCTTATCTCAGGCCTCCTCTCAGAGGGCACTTCAAGCGACCTGCGCTGCACTTCTTTGACAGGATTGTTCATACTGTTTATCTCGGGCCCCTTTCCATAGAGTTTCATCTGACTCATCTCAGGCCTCCTTTCTCAAATGTGTTGTACGCCCTCTGAACTCCGTCACAGAATGCCCTTGAACTGATGGTTGCAGCGGTGATGGCATCAACCGGTCCGCCATCCTTCTTCACCTTCAGTGCAAATTCAGCGGGATTCTTTCCCTTGAACTGATCCTTGAACTCGGGCTTGTCCGGGGTGCCGTCAGGAACCATCTTGGTGCCCAGCCCGGGCGTCTCATGCTGCTCGAGGACGTTCACATTGTATATCGCGCCGTCAGGCGTAAATCCTACCATAAAACCGATGTAACCGCTGAATCCGTTATTAGTATATGATTTGATCGCATAACCTACAACCTGGTCACCGTTCTTTGCAGGGTAAACCTCCAGTGAGTCGCCCTCGCCGGTTGGCAGCATGAACATCTCATCACCCGGATTATTCGTGAACTCAGGCACTACCTGCTTTATAGCCTCGATCTTCTTGTTGAGCAGTGCTGCGGCTATCGGATCCTTCGTCATCTCGTAGACAAATCCGAGCGCGGCTGAAGCGCCAAGCGAAATAAGTGTCAGCGAGAGCACCATGTTTTTCAGTGTTGATTCCATCTTAGCCATGCTTCACCTCCTTCCCGAACCTCTTTGGTTTAATGTACATGTTGAGCAGCGGCACGAAAGCGTTCATGATCAGTATTGCAAATGATACCCCTTCAGGATACGCTCCCCAGTTCCTGATCAGAACGGTGATCACACCTATCCCGATGCCGTATATCACCTTTCCCTTCGCCGTCATCGGCGATGTTACATAATCAGTTGCCATGAAGATCGCGCCAAGCATTAAACCCCCGGTCAGCAGATGGAAGAGGGGATCAGGATATTTCATGGGGTCAGCAGCCCAGAGGATGCCGGTAAACACAGCAACAGTAAGCAGTATCGTTACCGGGATGTGCCAGGTAATAATCTTCCTCCAGATCATGTACAACCCCCCGAGTATCAGCGCCAAAGCCGCAATCTCACCCATGGAGCCTCCCATGTAACCGTAAAAGAGCTGCATGTGCGAGGGGATTTGCTCCATCAGGGTGGAAACGGCCTCGCCATTCCTGATTCCCTCACTCATGATCGCAAGAGGAGTGGCGCCTGTGACTGCATCGGTATAACTGGTGTTGAAACCCGATGGCACAGGCCAGCTGGTCATCTGCACCGGGAAGGAGATGAGCAGGAAAACCCTGCCCACCAGCGCCGGGTTGAACGGGTTATTACCCAGCCCTCCGAAGGTCATCTTTGCTATACCTATCGAGACGATGGCACCAATGATAATTATATGAACCGGGAGGTTCGAAGGCACGTTGAATGCCAGGAGAAGTCCCGTTACAATCGCCGAACCGTCTGATACCGAAGGCTTTGTCTTCAGGATGAATTTCTGGATCAGGTACTCAACCGCCACGCATGAGACTACTGATACCAGTGTAACGATAATGGCCCCCAACCCGAAGTACCAGATTGAGGCTGCAAGGGCAGGAGCCAGGGCTATCACCACGCCCATCATCAGCTTGCGCGTTGTTTCAGCGCTCTGCTGGTGCGGTGACGGGGATACGTTTAAAATGTTGCTCATATCTAATGTTTGCTATTTCGTAACACGTTCACGGGCCATCCTTATGACCGTGGCCTTGCCAAGCCTGATATAGTCAAGCAGGGGTCTTTTTGCCGGACAGGTGTATGCACAAGCCCCGCACTCCATGCAATCAGTGATCTTCTCCTGCTCTGCCTTCTCATACATCGCCTTCTGCGCGAGGACCGAGATGAGCCACGGCTCGAGACCCATGGCACATACCGATGAACACTTTCCGCACCTGATGCACGGCATGACCTCTGCACGCCTCGATACATCAGCAGGAAACATGATGATCCCCGAGGTTCCCTTCGTGACAGGAACATCAGTCATCGCCAGCGCCTTGCCCATCATAGGGCCACCGCTGACCACCTTGCCGGTGTCATCAGGCATGCCCCCTGTAGCCTCAATAAGCGCTGTTACTGGTGTGCCGATGCGGACAAGGAAATTGCCGGGGTTCTTTACCGACATCCCGGTGACGGTCACCACCCTCTCAATCAGCGGCTTGTTCTTCTGAACTGCCTCGTAAACGGCAAACGAAGTCCCTACATTCTGAACCACCACACCAACATCCACGGGAAGCCCGCCGGACGGAACCTCACGACCGGTACAGGCCTTGATGAGCTGCTTCTCACCACCCTGCGGATACTTGACCTTAAGAGGCTGAACAGTAATGCCTTTGTAATCCATTGCAAGTTCCGTAAGATGGCAGATGGCGTCAGGCTTGTTTGCCTCAATGCCTATTACCGCGTTTTCAACACCGAGGGCCTTCATGATTATTGAGGCGCCAGTCAGAACCTCGGCACCCTTCTCAAGCATCAGCCTGTGGTCCGAGGTAAGATATGGCTCGCACTCCACTCCGTTGATAATCAGTATGTCACACTTTTTGCCGGCAGGGACGGTAAGCTTGATATGGGTGGGGAAGGTCGCACCTCCCATGCCCACGAGGCCGCACTGCTGACACCTCTCTATTATCTGCTCACGCGACAATGTGATCTCCTTAACCAGTGCGGCACTTCGGTCAATTGAATCAATCCATTCGTCCCCTTCGACATCAATCACAACAGCAGTCTGCTTGTAACCGGTGGTGTCAACCACGGTGTCGATCCTGTTCACCTTGCCGGAAACCGGCGAATGGATGTTCGTTGAGACAAACCCTTTGGCCTGGGCAATTACCTGTCCGGTCTTCACTGCTGTGCCCTTCTCAACCACAGGCACTGCCGGAGCTCCGATGTGCTGTGAGACCGGCACCGTTACCTGCGACGGAACGGGAAGAATAAGTACCGGCCTGTCAGCCGTCAGCTTGTTCTCTGGCGGGTGGATGCCACCCTTCGGAAATGTCTTTAACACGTTTATGGTTATTTTTCAGATTGTACGGAAAGTTTTCTTTCTCAGTATTAAGGTCAGCCTGATGGTTTCTCAGCCTGACCAGCGCACCGTTAATCAGTTAACCGCTGCATCGGCCGGCTCGGCCGGCTTCGCTTCCTTAACCGGGAAACCGATCTCCAATATAGCGCCTGTGGGGCACTCCTGCACGCACTTGCGGCAAAGCCTGCACTTGAACGAGTCAATATAAGCCACGTTGTTCTCAATGGTTATTGCCTCGTAGGAGCATACCTTCACGCACTTGCCGCATCCTATGCATGCCGCCGTGCATGCCTTGCGTGCCGGACCGCCCTTGTCCCTGTTGACGCACGAGACATAAATCTTGCGATCCTTCTTGTTGCGCTTGCGAAGCTCGATGATGCTGCGCGGACATGCCTTGACACAGGCCCCGCACGCAACACACTTCTCATCGAGAATAACCGGCAGCTGAGTAACGGGATCGAGGTATATCGCATCAAACTTGCATGCCGTCACACAGTCGCCGCATCCCAGGCACCCATACTGGCAGCCTGTCTGTCCACCATATAGTGAATGCGCAACACGGCAACTGACAGCACCATCATAGTACGACGTCCGGGTCGCGTTGTCAGGAGTACCGTTGCACCTCATGACAGCCACTTTTGGCTCCACCGCAACAGACTGACGGTCAAGGATAACAGCTATTTTGCCCATTGTTTCGGCTCCGCCGACAGGGCAGTTAAGTCCTTCGAAAGATGTTGAATTTACCAGTGTTTCCGCGAATGCGCGACACCCGGTATAGCCACATCCTCCACAGTTGGCACCGGGCAGTGCCTCTGTAACCGTATCAATGCGGGGATCTTCAACCACCCTGAATTTCTGCGCCACAAAATAGAGAATAATCGCGGCAAGCAGGCCCAGGGTGCTCAGCATCACGATAGTCAATAGAACGGTTGAACTCATAAGTCAGACCTTTATTTTGAATTCAAATTTTTCACCAATGCGGCCTCTCAGCAACCATACAGCCAGGTACCAGCATCCAATAGCTGCAAAAGAGATCAGGGCGGAAGCCAGTTCACCCGCACCGGCCAGCAGAGCAGCTACAAATGCAGTGACAAGCACGATGAAGGGAATAATGTAACCTATGAGAAGCGCACCGAAACCCTGCGAGAGCTTCATCTCAACCCTGACATTGTCACCGGGATGGAGGGGCACGTCACACTTCGCAGTAATGATTCTGCTCTCTGATTTTCCGGCAGAACATACTGACTTTGCATGACAACCCGAACAGGCCCCGGCAACAAGAATCTCAACCTCGGCTGTGCCGTCGCCGGGAACACTCAATACCTTCCCCTCATGAGCAATGGTTTCTCCCCGTGGCATCAATGGATAATTGAAATGGCAATTTTACGGAATTACCGGGAAAAAAGATATAATATTGGTCATTATTTTAATTAACAGGCTGGTAAGTTTCTGCTAATAGACACATAATCAATTAATAAGATCACTCATTTTAGGAAAGATAATCAGTTCTGATAATCAGATAGTTATGAGTAGTCATTTGGAAACCATAGATAACTATTGTTGATGAGTCTGAATGTTTGAGGACCTGGAATCTATGGGTCTTAAGGCCACAGGGTCACAGGGTCTATGAGTCTGAGGGTATAAAGGTCTGATTCTTTACGGAATACAATGCTGAATCATCTGAGGGGAGTTTTGTTCTCCTGTTTCTGTTCTGCAATTTCTGATGGCCTTCTGCCAATTATTGTGCGTGTTGAACATAAAGCATTGTACACTCCTGCTCAGCTGATCTCGCACCACGGCAGGGGATGCTCTCTCCATGTATCTGGTGAGTGTAATAACGTGCTTAACTAATCTCACTCTACACCAGGGGATGCTCTCTTTGTGCCCGGGTGAGTGTGGCAGGCCTGCTCAGCTGATCTCACTCCACGAGTACTTCTTTCCGAATAACCTTTTCAGGTTGACTTTCAGGATTCTGTTCGCCGGATTTGACAGTTCCGGGTCATCAGACAGGATCTCCGTGGCACGCGATCGCGCCAGGTTGAGTATCTGCCCGTCCTTCCCCAGGTCAGATATCTTCAGGTCAAATGCCATTCCGCTCTGCTGCGTCCCCTCCAGGTCACCCGGCCCCCGCATTCGCAGATCAGCTTCCGCGATCTCAAAACCGTCAGTTGTGGCAATCATCGTATTGACGCGCTCCGCAGCATCTGCTGAGAGCTTGTGCGAGGTCATCAGTATGCAATACGACTGGTCTGCGCCACGGCCCACCCTCCCGCGCAACTGATGCAGCTGCGAGAGGCCGAAACGCTCCGCGCTCTCAATAACCATCACACTGGCATTGGGCACGTCAACACCCACCTCAATCACGGTTGTTGCAACCATAATATGCGCCTGACCCCTGCGAAACAAATTCATCGAGATCTCCTTGTCCTTCGGACTCATCCGCCCGTGAACAACACTGATGCAGTACTGCGGCGGCGGGAAGGCACGGGCTATGCTCTCCAGACCATCTTCGAGATCCTTGTAAGAGAGTGATTCCGACTCCTTTATAAGCGGATAAACAACGTAAATCTGACGCCCGTCCTCAATCTGCCTCCGCATGAACCCGAAAACCTTTTCGCGCTCGGCATCGGTGAATGTCATTGTCTTTACAGGCTTTCGCCCTGGCGGCATCTCGTCAATCACAGAGACATCGAGGTCACCGTAAAGGGTCATGGCAAGCGTGCGGGGAATAGGCGTGGCAGTCATCACAAGCACATGCGGCGGATAATCGCTCTTCTGCCATAGCTTCGCGCGCTGCGCGACACCGAAACGATGCTGCTCGTCAATAATAACCAGACCCAGATTCTTATACTGCACGTTTTCCTCAATCAGCGCGTGTGTCCCGATCAATATGTCAATTGAACCGTCAAGCAGCCCCTGTTCCAGCCTTGTCCGCTCACTTTTCTTTGTCGATCCTGTCAGGAGCGCCACCTTTGCATCGATTCCTTTGACGAATTTGCTTATGGAGTTAAAGTGTTGAATGGCAAGAACTTCCGTGGGGGCCATCAGACAGCTCTGAAATCCGTTGTCGGCAGCTATCAGCATGCTCATAAGCGCAACCATCGTTTTTCCGCTGCCCACATCACCCTGAAGGAGCCGGTTCATCTGCCTGCCGCTGCCCAGATCGGCACGGATCTCACGCACCACCCGCTTCTGTGCCCCGGTGAGTTCAAAGGGAAGGTTGTTGGCGTAAAATGAATTGAGCCTTTCACCTACTACCGGGAAGAGGAACCCGTGTGTGCTCTTCGTTCGGTTATTCTTGTATCTCAGCAGGTTAAGCTGGATGTAGAACAGTTCCTCGAATTTCAGCCTGAAACGGGCATTGTCTATGTCATTGTTCGTATCGGGGAAGTGGATTCTGAAAAGAGCATCAGAGAGGCTCATCAGCTTCATCGGTTCAGTGACCGACGAGGGGAGAGTCTCAGTGAAACGGAGCCCCGGCATTGAAAATGCCTTTGACATGAGCTTCCTGATTGCCTTTGAATGCAAGAAGTGACTCTTCATCTTCTCCGAGGTGTTGTACTGTGCTTCAAGTGCAGAGGAAACACCTGTTTCACGCTTCCCGGCCTCTTCAATTTCCGGATGTACAATGTTGAATGCACCGCTGAAGATGGTGGGCTTGCCGAAGATGATGTACTCCTTCCCGGGTTTGTATGAGTTGAGAACCCATTTGTGTCCTTTGAACCAGACAAGCTTTACGATGCCGGTCTCATCGCAGAAGTCTGCTGTAAGCCTTCTGCCTTTTCCGGCCCCCTCGGCGGTGAATCTGAGAATCTTACCCTTAACCTGCACGTACTGCATGTCGGTGTCAAGCTCCCTGACCTTGTAGAAACGGGTTTTATCGATGTACCTGTAAGGAAAGTAATAGATCAGGTCGCGGAATGTGTGTATGTCTGCCTCCGCCCCAAGCAGTTCGGCTCGTTTGGGGCCCACTCCGGGAAGGAATTTAATCTCACTGTCAAGCAATTCAGACATCACTGGCGGTAAAAAGGAATGTCACCGAAAATTAGCTAATTTTGACCGGGAATCAAATTAACTGTCTGAAGAAATGAACCTGATGACGCCAATGCCACAACTATGACTCCCTCTGGAATTTAAGAACTGTCTGAAGAAATGAACCTGATAACGTCAATACCACCACTGTGTCACTACCTCTGGAGTTTAACGAACTGTCTGAAGAAATGAACCTCCATGCAGCATCGGCTTATGCATTGCACCTGCTGACTGCCCGAAGCACTGCAGGCCACGGAGTGCACAGTCCCTGGATGTTCAGGTTCATCACAGAGGTGATAGGGGGCAGGGGTGACAGTGCAATAATGCGGGAGGTTGAGAGCCTCAGGCAGGAGATGCTTTCCGACAGGCGGATGGTGATGGTGACCGATCTTGGCGCAGGATCATCGGTTATGAAGAGCAGGGAGCGAAGTGTACGGCATATCGCCTCTGCTGCCGCTGTGCCGAAAAGAGAGGCAGCGCTGCTGGCCAGGATAGCCGAAAGCCTGAATAATACCAGGGCAGGTGAACCGGGAGACGCAGACCGGCATGCGGAGCAATCCGGAACCGGCCTTAAATCCGGGAAAATGGCTGCAACCGATCCGGTACCCGCTGTAGTACCTGACTCCGGCCATTCTTGCCGGGAGGATGCCGGACGGGATAATCTGCCGGTAATCCTTGAGCTGGGCACATCGCTGGGAATCAGTACTCTGGCACTGGCGCTGGGAGCGCCTCAAAGAAGGGTTATTTCGGTGGAGGGCTGCCCTGAACTGGCAGCAGTCGCCCGCGAAAACCTTCGCAGACACGGAGCACTGAATGCAGAAATAATTTGCATGGAGTTCGGGCAGGCGCTCACTGACCTTCACAAAAAGGGAGTGAAAGTTGCACTTGCTTTTATTGACGGTAACCACCGCGGAGCAGCAATGACGGAATATATGCACAAAATCAGGCAGATGGGCGAGGAGATGATAATAATTGCTCATGATATCCGCATGAACCGGGATATGATAAAAGCCTGGCACTCAATTGTGTCAGGCAGCGCCGTCTATCGGCAGGCGGCAGGCAGAATGAAGTCACACGGTGATGGTCAGCCGGTGGCTGATATTTCTCCCGGCCCGGCACTTGCCGGCCCGGTGCAGGCTACCTCGCAGGCAACCACCGGCCCTGAGCCTTCCGGCCATGTAGGGCCTGCGAAGGCTCCCTCATTGGCGCCTTCCGAACCGGCGAAGACTTCCTCGCCGGAGCCCTCAGGCTCTGAGCGTTTCGGCTGCTTATGGCCGGCGCAGTCTCCCTCACCGGCACTCTCCGGACAGGCACAGACTCCCTCACCGGCGCCCTCTGAGCAGGAGCAGGCATCCGCGCCGACGCCTCCCGGCCCAATACAGGCTACCCTCGAAACACTGCGTATGGGAATGCTGTTCTGTATTCCATCCATCACACCGGGGCATTACAGGGTGCGGTATTAACAAAAAATAACAGCGTCGAAACAGTATTATATCTTAATTTGAACTAATTTCGGAACTTTAATAAAAGAGGCATGGATAAAATCATTGAGATTAAGGGAATAGTCAAAAATTATCAGGTAGGAACAGTCATCGTCAGAGCTCTCCGTTCAGTTTCGCTCGATATCAGCAGAAATGAATACGTGGCCATTATGGGCCCTTCCGGATCCGGAAAGTCAACACTGATGAATATCCTCGGATGCCTCGATACACCCACTAAAGGAGAGTATATCCTTAACGGAACTGACGTCAGCAAGATGGCAGACGACAGGCTCGCGGAAATCCGCAATAAGGAGATAGGCTTTGTCTTTCAGACATTTAACCTGCTGCCCAGATATACCGCACTGGAAAACGTCACCCTCCCGCTCATATACGCCGGAGTACCCCGCCATGAACGCGAAGACCTTGCTGTCAAGACACTTGACCTTGTGGGACTGGGCGACAGAATGACCCATAAACCTAATGAACTTTCAGGAGGACAACGCCAGAGAGTGGCAATCGCCAGGGCTCTGATCAACAACCCCTCAATAATCCTCGCCGACGAACCAACCGGTAACCTCGACAGCAAAACCTCCAGAGACATCATGGCCCTGCTTGACAAGATCCATGAAGACGGCAATACAGTTATCGTAGTTACGCACGAGGAAGATATCGCACGTCATGCACACAGAATCATCAAACTGATGGATGGTGAGGTCTCGGCTGACTATATCAATGAAAACCGAATCGAAGAAATTAAAAAGTAAATTGCAACGGATAACCCGATGCAGAATGACCGGGTCTTGATAACCATACCAGTTCCGGTCAGGTAAAGGCGATGAAAATATATACCAAAACCGGCGATAAAGGCGAGACATCAGTTATCGGAGGTGTCAGACTACCGAAACATCATCTCCGTATCGAAGCCTACGGTACCCTCGATGAACTTATTGCATGGATAGGTATGCTCCGCTCTTGCGAACACTCCTGCATTCCACATGAAGAACTGATTGAAATCCAGTCGGTACTCATGTCATGCTGCACAGTTATCGCCACCCACCCATCTGCCAAAGTTCCTGAAGGAATCCACATCGGGGATACCAGCCGGCTGGAAAGTTCAATAGACCGGATGGAGAGTGACCTGCCCGGATTGAAATCATTCATCCTTCCCGGAGGAAATAATCCCGCTGCAACAGCCAACCTTGCCCGTACCGTCTGCCGCCGTGCCGAACGGGCAATCCTCCGGCTCAATGAAACCGAGAAAACTGACCCTGACGTCATAAGATACCTCAACCGGCTGTCAGACTACCTCTTCGTCTTATCCAGACATCTTATGCATAGTATTGGAACAGAAGAAGTTAAGCGAATTTCTGATAAAAAAGCATAATAATCCGTGTAAAAACCTGTCCGGGTCTTTTTTTATTCTAAATAATTTTATATTTGCGGACTCTTAGAGAAGGGTAATAAAATAATTTTCTTGATTATGTACTGGACACTTGAATTAGCATCAAAACTGGAAGACGCGCCTTGGCCCGCCACAAAAGACGAGCTTATTGACTATGCGATCAGGTCAGGTGCCCCCATGGAGGTAATCGAAAACCTTCAGGAAATAGAAGATGAGGGTGATATCTACGAAAGTATTGAAGATATCTGGCCTGACTACCCCTCAAAGGATGACTTCTTCTTCAACGAAGACGAGTACTAGCAGCTGTTGCTATAAGCACACTAAGTGCCTGGAACGGTCATTTCGACGGCAGTTCCGGGCACTTTGGCTTTTTCAGGCCCCGCTTCCTCTCCCGGGACTTCTTTTTGGGTTATCTCCGGACCTTATCCGGAACTACCATTAGTTACTCCCGGATCTCATCCCGGACATCCTCCTTTATCTCTTCCAGAGCCCCCTTCCGGACCTCCTCCGGGGCACGCTCCCGGACCTCTTCCAGAGCACCCTCCGGAGGCGGAGGGAACAACTCGTCAATACCCATCCCTTTACGGTCAGGCCGGAGATCTGGATGCCACCTGTATCCGTCAAGCCGCATCTCGGAGTCAGGTATCTCCAGGGGAGGATTGAGAACTCCGTCAGGACTCTGGTTCTGGATTATCTCCACAATCCTGCTCTCCTCAAACAGTATCTCAATGGTGGCGCTACGCGCCCGGTTGACACCAACAAGCTCCTCTCCATCAACTACATAGTAAATAGCCTCACCATTCCCGGTGACCTTTATCCTGGTCAGCTTGTTATCAGTGAAATAGCCTGAAAGATTCTTCCCGCTGATCTGGTCATAACGTGACGTGTCAATCTCACTGACCACAAATGCACTGTTGTACATATCCATACGGTCAGCCTTGCTGTTGACTGTAAACAGGGCTATGGAATCTGCCGTCATCTGGTAAGCCCTTGACCATACAACGGGATCATCATATAACCTGATGACCGAGTCGAGAAATGAGTAGGAAAGGGAGTCACACTTCCCCTGCATCTCACGGCTGAAGATCCTGCATCCATAAAATGCCTTGAGCAGCCTGTGGCTTACTCCTGCAGTGTCCTCAACGGGAATGGCCCTGAGAGTGTCAGCCCTCAGCGTGAGCGTGTCATCATCAGAAAACAATGTAAACCAGGGTGTGCCCGTCAGCAAAAACTGCTCCGGACGCTTTACGTACCAGGCATAATTACCTCCGCCGGTGATGTTGTCAGTGGTGTCTGTAATGGTTACCCTCCCGAAACCTTCACCTATGCCGCTCTTCTCATCATACCAGAGGGTGTCTCCGGTAATGCGCTGCTCACGGTTGTCAAGCACCGCATTCTTCATCAGCTGTGAAATATCATTGCGGGTGTCACTCCACCCATTCTCACAATAGAGATAAATGCTGTCACCGACTACCTCGGTGGGACCGGTAAACCAGGCTATCTCCCTGCTCGTGTCATAACGCATAGTGTCAGCCGTCATTACATAATCAGGATTGTCAATCCTGACGCTGTCACGGAAATGAAGCATCTTCCTGTCGGAGTAATAGATGCCCACCCTGCTGGTAAGGGTGTTGTCTCCGTTGAGGATACGTCCCCAGGTATCATAGTTGGCAACCTGGGTGTTCACGTCATAGTCAATCTTGTCTGTAAAGAGCTGCATCTCCTTGTCGTTGAGAACCACGTTGTCAGTCAGGAACGCCTTACGGGTGTTGCCGTCGTACGAAAGATACTCGCCGCGTATGTGGATGGTATCACCCTGCCAGATATGAATATTCCTGTAAGCCAGCACCTGGTTGGTGTCATCATAGTACCATGCACTGTCACAGTCCATGTACAGGTCATTGTGTTTCAGGCTGACATTGCCGTTCAGCCTGTTACGGGTGCGGCCGTCAGACTGCTCAAATTTCATTGAATCAGAGTGCAATATCTCTACCCTCCTGCGGCCGGGGGTATCCTGTGCCCGAAGCTGGCACGACAGAAGCAGGAAGAAAAGAGGCAAAATAATCCGGCCCGGGTAACGGAGATAGTGTATCCGTGAAAAGCTGCCTGCCATGCTCCCCGGATTTGTAAACGGCAATCTGTACCGGGATGCGTTTCCGGATATGAATCCTGATGTTATTTTCCTCTCTATTCTAACCATCCGGAATAGTGGAAGCTGCATCCGCGGAAGTCATCGCTGATACGGATGTACGTCCTCCTGATCTTGTCAACAATCCACTCCTCGTATTTCTGGCCCTGCTTTTTTCTGAGAGCTGCTTCGGAAAGATAGTTGTAGTCGTCCTGCATGTTGACCCTGTGGGCGGCTATCTCGTCGTCAAGCCTGACAATGCAATAGACGCTGTTATCTTTCGTATCTGTGGTACGGAACGGATCGGATATCTCTCCCAGTCTCATGTCTCTTACCACCAGGTTAATCTCCCTTGGCAACTCGTCAAGGGTGAGCCAGTTGACTCTTTCAGCCGGGTCCTGGCTAACCATTTTTCCGCCGTTGGCGCGAGTGGTCTTGTCGGATGAATACCTCATGGCAGCCATCGAAAAGGAGATACTGTCAGAGCGTACCATGTTGGCGATGCTGTCGAGCCTGAGGATGGCCCATTCGGTCTGTTCGGCCGAAAGCTTCGGCTTCAAAAGAATATGCCGCGAGTTGACCATGTCTCCCTTTCTTTCAATAAGCTGGATGATGTGAAACCCGAACTCACTCTCTACTATCTTCGAAACAGCGCCCTGCTTCAGGCTCCAGGCAGCTTCGGCGTATGGCTTGACCAGCTCTCCGCGGGTGTTGAAACCCAGTTCGCCTCCTCGCGGAGCTGATCCCATATCCTCGGAATATGCCATTGCCAGTGTGCTGAAGCTTTCACCGTTGATGATACGGCTCCTCAGGTCAAGGAGCCTCTGACGCACCTCTGCCTTGCTGGCTTCCATATCAGGCGGCTCAACCGTAATGATGCTCAGCTGTACCCTCCTTGGTACCAGCGGAAGCGAGTCACGTGCTATGGTGTTGTAAAATTTTTTCACCTCCTCGGGAGTGACTGCTATATCCTTGGCGATGGTACCCTGGGTCTCCTGAACGATGTACTGGTTAGTAAGCACCTCCCGCAAATCCTTGCGGATCTCTGCCATGCTCTTGTTGAAATAGGTTTCCAGGGCCTGCTCTGAACCGGCACGCCTTATATAGTCGTTAAGCCTGTTGTTCAGGTCTGACTCAACGTTCTCCGCCGAAACCTCTATGGAGTCAATCCTGGCCTGGTCAAGAAAAAGCTTCTGTATCAGCAGATCCTCAAAGATACGGCACCTGAGCTGCTCCACGGGCGTGGGATCACGCTCAGCCTTGAGCTGAACCACCTGCTCCTCGATGTCAGAAAGGTAGATCACCTCATTGCCCACAACAGCCACAACCGATTCAACTACCTGTTGTCCGGCTGCAACATAGACCGCCATTACTGCCAGCGCAAATGATAAAATGATATTCTTCTTCATCCTTTTCAATCCCTTCTAATAGAGTTTCAATGTATTGTTGCTCATAGCCTCATTGTAGATGCCGTCTTCGAGCTTCTGCAGGAAATCGTTCCTCCTGTTGTTGAGGATTATTGTTCTGATCTGTCCCCTAATATATTCAAACGGTGCCACGCTGTTCCTCAGCCTGTACTCCCTTATTGCCATGAAATAGGAAAACCTGTCATCCTTCAGCTCCACGGCGCTGTTCCTTGCCAGCCACTGCTCCTGGTCAACTGACTCGAACGGCACCTCCATAAGGAGCTGGGTGAAGGGAATCCATTCATCATTGTAATCTTCAAACCGCAGTCCGAACCGGGTGCAGATGTCTTCAAGCTCTTGGATATCATCTGATTCCTGTGACCTGTAAAGTTTCCTGATACGGTCAAGCTCTGACATTTCTTCCGGCACTTTGATGTAAAGCGCCCTCACGAGGTTCGATGTCAGGGTAAAGGTACTGAGGTTGCTGACGTAATAATCCTGCACTTCGTTGTCAGTCACGGTGGTATCCATTTTCTGGATAATCATCTGGTGCTGGTACTGATATATCAGGAGATTGTTCCTCATCTCATTGAGCTGCCTGTTGACCTCAGCCTTGTATTCGGGAGTTAGGCTCTCTTCGGCCCGCAGGGCCATAAGCTCTTTACGGGCCCACTGCCTGATATAGCTCTGTACGGCTGAGGTGCTGTCTTCCCGGCTCATGCCTTCCGCCAGAAGCCCTGACGGTATCTGGTCAAGATAGAGTACCCTGTCGCCGGCACGTGCCACAGCGGTTCGGGTCTCATCAGTGGCTGTATTGCGGCATGAGACAATCGCAAGGAGCAGGAGAGGGATGATAAGCCTGACCATTATCAGTATTCGTTTACCTTACGGCTGTAGTTGGGTGCCTCGCGGGTGATTGTCACATCATGGGGATGGCTCTCGGTGACGCCGGCGGTGGTTATCCTGACAAAAACCCCGTCACGCTTGAGTGTGGCTATGTCATGTGCCCCGCAGTAACCCATACCTGATCGCAGACCGCCCAGTAACTGGTATATCACCTCGGTGAGTGTGCCCTTGTAGGGAACACGTGCCGTGATACCCTCAGGAACAAGCTTGTGAATGTCATCTTCCATGTCCTGAAAGTACCTGTCCTTTGACCCCTTCTGCATTGCCTCCACCGAGCCCATGCCGCGATAGGACTTGAATTTCCTGCCGTTGTAGATGATGGTTTCACCGGGCGACTCCTCGACACCGGCAAAGAGTGAGCCTGCCATGATGCTGTCAGCTCCGGCGGCAATTGCCTTGACAATGTCACCTGAATACCTGATGCCGCCGTCAGCGATCACGGGAATTCCGCTGCCTTCTATGGCGCGTGCCACGTTGTATATCGCAGACAACTGAGGTACACCTACCCCTGCAACCACCCTCGTGGTACAGATGGAGCCGGGCCCGATACCCACCTTCACTGCATCAGCGCCCTCATCAACAAGCCTCCTGGCTGCTTCGGCGGTGCCGATATTACCGACAACAATCTCTGTACGGGGAAATACCTTCTTTATCTCCTTCAGAATTTCTATCACACTCTTCGTGTGCCCGTGAGCTGTGTCAATGGCTATGGCGTCAGCACCGGCACCTACCAGCGCCTCAACCCTGGAGAGGGTATTGGGTGCAATGCCCACTGCGGCTGCAACCCTCAGCCGGCCCTTGTCATCCTTGCATGCGTTGGGCCTGTCTTTTGCTTTTGTAATATCCTTGTAGGTCACCAGCCCTTTCAGCCTTCCCTGCTCATCAACAATGGGAAGCTTCTCTATCTTGTGCTTCTGAAGTATCTCCGCGGCAGCCGCCAGATCAGTCTGATGACTGAGGGTGACAAGCCTCTCAAGCGGAGTCATTATCTCACTGATACGACGCGAATAATTAGTCTCAAAACGAAGATCACGGTTGGTGACAATGCCTTCCAGCGCTCCGTCTTCATGAATTACCGGAATGCCGCCGATCTTGAATTCCTTCATCAGCGCCAGGGCATCAGCCACTGTGGCACTGTCAGAAATGGTGACAGGATCAAAGATCATAACACTCTCTGCACGCTTTACCTTCCGCACCTGGGCAGCCTGCTGACTGACTGACATATTCTTGTGAATTACGCCGATACCGCCCTCCCGGGCGATGGCTATCGCAAGCTCTGCCTCGGTGACGGTATCCATGGCCGCCGAAACAATGGGAGTATTGATGATGATGTTCCGTGTGAACTTTGACCGGAGATCAACATTGCGCGGTAAAACCTCCGAATAGGCCGGAAGGAGCAGCACATCATCGAAGGTCAGACCTTCAAACAAAAGTTTATCTTCAGAGAATGACATCGGACAAGTTTTTTTACCTGGGGCGAAAATTACAAAAAATTGCCAAGCTCCTGCATATCTTAAATGTCAATTAATGGTTAAAAGTAAGTTTGAGTTATTAAATTTGTATTAAACAGCCTGCAAAACCATGTTGCCGGATATCTACAGGGAGACTCTCGCACGGTACTGGGGATTCACCTCCTTCAGACCCATGCAGGAGGAGATCATTGAGTCAGTGATCTCCGGAACTGACGTGGTGGGCCTTCTCCCGACCGGCGGCGGCAAATCGCTAACCTACCAGCTGCCCCCCGTTGCCGGTGAGGGCCTTTGCCTGGTCATCACACCCCTGATAGCACTGATGAAAGACCAGGTAACAAGACTGAAGACAATGAATATCAAGGCAATGGCTATTCATAGCGGCATGACCCGCGAAGAAGTGGAGATATCCCTTGATAACTGCCTGTACGGCGACTACAGGCTGCTGTACGTCAGCCCCGAAAGACTTCAGACACAGCTGTTCCGGGCCCGCCTGCCGAGATTCAACTTTACCCTCGTGGCTGTTGACGAAGCTCACTGCATATCACAGTGGGGATATGACTTCAGGCCTTCATACCTCCATATTGCGGAAATACGGGATATGATGAACGAGGATGTCCCTTTCCTTGCCCTGACGGCCACTGCCACCCCGCGGGTCGTGGAGGACATCATCTCAAGACTGAGGATGAAGAACCCGAAGGTCTGCCGTACCAGCTTCCGGAGACCCAATATCACCTATATTGTGAGGGAGGTGGAGGACAAGAGTACATACGTCCTGCGAAGCCTCAAGAAGGAACAGGGCAGCGGAATAATCTATGTGAGCAGCCGGAAAAGGTCAAAGGAGGTGGCTGAGACTCTTGTGGCAAACAATATTAAGGCCGATTTCTACCATGCCGGGCTGCCACAGGAGATGCGTGACAGGAAACAGACTTCATGGAGCGCCGGAGAAACGCGCGTAATTGTTGCCACGAACGCCTTCGGAATGGGAATTGACAAGGCCGATGTCAGGTTCGTCATACACTGGGACTGCCCTGACTCAGTGGAGGCATATTACCAGGAATCAGGTCGGGCAGGACGTGACGGGAAACCTTCATTCTCCGTGCTGCTGTGGTCACAGGATGAAAAGAGAAAGCTGGCTGACTCGGTGCGCATAAAATTTCCCCCGGTTGATCGGATAAAGGATGTTTATGAAGCTATCGGCAACTTCTACCAGCTCGCGGTAGGCTCAGGCAGGAACAGTGTGCATGACTTCGACCTGTGGAAGTTCGTTTCGGCCTTCCGGTTCTCCGTGACTGAGACATACAACAGCCTCAATTTCCTCCAGAAGGAGGGATACCTTGAATTTACGGATGAGATAAACAATCCGTCACGGGTACATTTCGTGGTATCACGCGATGATCTTTACAAGTTCCAGGTGGCCAATGAAGAGTATGACAGGTTCATCAAACTGCTCCTCCGCACCTATAGCGGTATGTTCTCCGAATTTGTTCCGATCAATGAAGAAAACCTGGCTGCCAGGTCAGGACTTGCCCGTGAAGCTATTTACCAGTACCTTTTGAGGCTCTCATCACAGGGAATAATTCATTTTATCCCGGGGAAGAAGAGCCCGCTGGTCATTTTTACCGAGGAAAGGCTTGACCGAAGCCACCTCCGCATCTCACCCGAACACTACCTTAAGGTGAAGGAAAACTACATAGAACGGGTTGCACGCATCACTGACTATGCCGAAAACAAAACCCGTTGCCGGGTAGCTTTCCTGACCGCTTACTTCGGAGAGGAGACGGGCAGATGCGGACTGTGTGATACCTGCCAGGAGAGAAATGAACTTGAGCTGAGTAAGTACGAGTTCGATATGATCATTGATAAAATAAAGGAACTGCTTGCTGACAAACCCCTCAGGCCTGAGGAACTGGAAGAGCAGACTGACCTGCCACGGGAAAAAAGCGTTAAAGTCATCCGCTGGCTCCTTGACCACCAGAAGCTGGTCTATGACAACAATCACAGACTTACCTGGAAACGGTAACCTGCCTCCTTTTATCAACAAATCCCCCTCACCTGCAAAAGATAACCCGCCTCCTTTTATCAACAAATCCCCGGTTTTAAGACTGAAATGAATAATTTTGCCCCGGTGATATGTTCATTATGGAAAAAGAGGAAAAGGTTATTTATTCCCACCAGGTGGCTGAGTTTGCCGCTTCAGCCAATGAGTACTGCAAATACCTGGAGTCAACCCGTGATATCAGCGGTATTGAGATACTCAAGGTATTGCAGCGCCTCCTGCCGTATATATACCTGAGGGGATCACTGCTGCCACTGCTGGAACCGGTGCTTGAGGAACCCAACAAAAAAACCGTCACGGAATTCGACTGGACCCGGATGCATGAGAACCTGCTTTCAAAACTGGGCAGCAATGACCCGTTCCCGGTCATTGTCTCACTGGGTGACCCCGCCGACGGACTCTATACGGGAAGCATATCTGAAAACCTGAGCGATATATACCAGGACCTGAAAGATTTTATTGTCAGCTATAAAAGCGGTAATGAAGAGGTGATGCATGATGCCGTCTGGGAGGTGCTGATGAACTTCGAGGAATTCTGGGGAAAGAAACTGCTGAACGTGCTTACGGCGATCCATGACGTCCTCTATTCCGAAGATGACACGATTGCTGACAACGAACAGAATGAAGATGACGAAACAGTATAACAGTAGCATTACCGATGATGAACTGAGAAGATTGCCTCTGCTGCAGTTTGACGGAAAGGTGACCCTGGTTGACGATATGGAGAAGTTCCGCAGGGTTATGGACGAAATAGGCAGACCCTCATTGCTGGGATTTGATACGGAAACCAGGCCGGCATTCAAAAAGGGGAGGAGATACAAGGTGGCGCTCCTGCAGCTTGCCGATGCTGACCGGGCATGGCTCTTCAGACTGAACATGATCGGCCTTCCGCCTGAACTGGCATCGCTGCTCTCTGACGGGAATATCTTAAAAACCGGTGTTGCCATTCGCGATGACTTAAAAGCCCTTCGATTACTTGCTCCGTTTGAACCAGATGGATTCACTGATCTTCAAGGTATTGTGGCTGACTACGGGATAGAGGAGCTGGGCCTCAAGAAACTAACGGCCATCGTTCTCGGATACAATTTGTCAAAGTCGCAGCAGGTTTCAAACTGGGAGGCCCCGGAACTGACCGTGCAACAGCAACTCTACGCTGCCACGGATGCCTGGGCCTGCCGCAGCATTTACCTCGCCCTCAATGGGAACGAAACTCATCAATAAACCTCTTCGATGCCCGCAAATATCATCCTTAAGAAAGGCAAGGAACAGTCGGTACGCCGCTATCACCCCTGGATCTTCTCCGGAGCTGTAGCTTCAGTCAACGGAAACCCGTCAGAAGGCGATGTCGTTGATGTTTATGCATGGGATAAAACATTCCTGGCAACGGGGCACTGGGCTCCGGGGTCTATAGCAGTACGGATATTCTCCTTTACTGAATGCAATCCTGACCGCACGTTCTTCAGAAACCGGCTTGAGGAGGCCATGACGTTCAGGATCAATGCCGGTATTGCAGGCAGACCTGAAACCACCGTCTGGCGTCTTGTACACGGCGAAGGCGACGGGCTGCCGGGGCTGATTGTTGACATCTATGGCAGTGTGGCAGTCATGCAGGCTCACACCGCCGGATTCTGGAAAATCAGGGAGATGATTGCACAACTGCTGCCTGAGGTGACCGGCGGGCTGGTGACAGCAGTGTACGACAAGAGCGAGGGAACACTTCCGTTTATGGCAAGGCTGAATCCCTCAAACGGCTACCTTGTTGGCGAAAACAGTGAATCCGGTGCGGTTGTCACTGAAAACGGCTACAGATTCAGGGTCGACTGGAAGAAGGGGCAAAAGACAGGTTTCTTCATTGACCAGCGTGATAGTCGCTGCCTGCTGGGCCGGTACAGCAACGGCAGAAGGGTGCTGAATATGTTTGGCTATACCGGTGGCTTCTCGGTCTATGCAATGAAAAATGCTGAGCTTGTGCATACGGTCGACAGCTCTGCGGCGGCCACGGCCCTCGCGGATGAAAACGTGAAACTCAACTGTGGCGACGATCCACGCCACCGCTGCTATACCACTGACGCCTTCACCTTCCTGGCGGAAATGGAGTACGATTATGATCTTATCATCCTTGACCCTCCCGCCTTCGCCAAACACCAGACCGCCCTTAACCAGGCACTTCAGGGCTACAGGAGACTCAATGCACTGGCTATTAAGAAAATCAGGCCCGGCGGTCTGCTGTTTACCTTCTCCTGCTCCCAGGTGGTAAACCGCGATGACTTCCGCCGCTCGGTCTTCGTGGCCGCCGCCAACACCGGACGCAACGTGCGCATACTGCACCAGACCGGACAGCCGGCAGACCACCCCGTGAACATTTACCACCCCGAGAGCGAATACCTGAAAGGATTGATTCTTTACATTGAATAATGATCTATGGAGACTTTGGTACATATAAAAACTATAGCGCAAAAGTTCAGGCTGCACGACTGGCAGGTTGAGAATACTCTGAGACTCTTTGATGATGGCGCCACGATACCATTCATCAGCCGCTACCGCAAGGAGATGACGGGAAGTCTCAACGAGGTGCAGCTGACTGAGATACGTGATGAATATGAGAGGCTGAAGGAGCTTGAAAAGCGAAGGGAGGCAGTTATCAAATCAATAGAAGAGCAGGAAAAAATGACCCCTGAACTTCTGGCAAAGATCAATGCAGCTCTGACTATGTCACAGCTTGAGGATCTTTACCTGCCCTTCAGACCTAAAAGAAAAACCCGAGCCTCCGTTGCCCGCGCGAAAGGTCTCGAACCCCTGGCACTCTGGCTGCTTGAACAGAGCCAGGGTGACCCTGAAGCAGAGGCTGAAAAGTACGTGGGTGATAATGTGGAAGATACGACAGCTGCCCTGGCAGGCGCACGTGACATCATTGCCGAGATGGTCAGTGAGAATGAACAGGTTCGCGGATCACTAAGGCGTCTCTATGAACGTGATGCAGTCATAACCTCGAGGGTTGTAAAGGGAAAGGAACAGGAGGGAGCCAAGTTTAGCGATTATTTCGAATGGTCAGAGCCGCTGCGACGCTGCCCGTCACACAGGCTGCTTGCCATGCGCCGCGGCGAGGAGGAGGGGTTCCTCAGACTTGCCATTATGCCCTCTGAGGAAGAGGCGCTGAGCCTGGTTGAGAAACAGTTCGTGAAAGCAAACAACGATTCAGCCCGGCAGGTGCGCGAGGCGGTGGCTGACGGCTGGAGCAGGCTTCTGGCGCCGTCAATGGAGACGGAATTCAGAAAGACATCCAAGGAGAAAGCCGACGAGGAGGCCATACGCGTTTTCGCGGAGAACCTGCGGCAACTGCTGCTGGCGCCTCCACTGGGTGAGAAGAACGTACTGGCAATTGACCCGGGACAGAGAACGGGCTGCAAGCTGGTATGCCTTGACCGCCAGGGAGCTCTGCTGCACCATGACGTGATCTATCCGCATCCGCCACAGAACGAGACGGCACGCAGCGTAAGCAGGATGCTTTCACTTATTGACCAATTCAGCATTGAGGCTGTAGCTATCGGCAACGGAACCGCCAGTCGCGAGACCGAGCAGTTCGTCCGTTCATATCTCCCTCCTGAATCGGGAATTAAGGTCTTCATGGTGAGTGAGGCGGGTGCTTCAATATATTCAGCTTCAAAGACTGCCCGCGACGAGTTTCCCGATCATGACGTGACGGTGCGCGGAGCCGTGTCAATAGGCCGGCGCCTGATGGACCCGCTGGCTGAACTGGTTAAGATAGACCCCAAATCGATAGGGGTGGGGCAGTACCAGCATGATGTTGATCAGACACGCCTGCAGGCCAGCCTCGACGAGGTGGTGATGTCATGCGTCAATGCCGTGGGTGTGGAGGTGAACACCGCCAGCCCGCACCTTCTGACTTATGTCTCAGGCATTGGCCCGAAAATGGCTCAGAACATCGTCGATCACCGGACGGAGAACGGCCCGTTCCGCTCACGTGCCGAGCTGATGAAGGTGAAACGGATGGGTGAAAAGGCTTTTGAACAGGCTGCGGGATTCCTCAGGATACGAGGCGCTGCTAATCCGCTTGACGCCTCGGCCGTGCACCCGGAAAGCTACCATATCGTGGAGAGGATGGCCGCTGATCTGGGATGCTCCGTCTCTGATCTTATAAAGGATGAGATTAAACGAAAAACCATCAGGATAGAGAAATATGTTACTGCTGACGCAGGAGTGCCAACCCTGAAGGATATCATGCAGGAGCTTGCCAGACCGGGACGTGATCCGCGCCAGGCGATACAGGAATTCAGCTTTGCAGATATACACTCCATTGATGATGTCAGGGAGGGAATGGTGGTCCCGGGTATCGTGACCAACATCACCAGGTTCGGTGCATTTGTTGATATTGGCGTCAAGCAGGACGGTCTTGTGCATGTTTCACAGATGGCTGACCGATATGTTGATGATCCGGCAAAGATCGTTAAATTGCACCAGCATGTCACGGTCCGTGTCGTTACGGTTGACCGTACCAGGAACCGGATTCAGCTCAGCATGAAAGGAGTTGGCGGCGGTAAAAATTCCCGCATGAGATAAAGCATTGGCGTGGGGGTGGCTGCAGTGCGAAACGCATTATACCCGAATGAAACACAGATTGAGTGAAAACAGAAGCAAAGGCAAAGCTACGTGCGAAACGCATTATACCAGATAGAAACAATGTTATAACACTAATTATTAACCAATGAAAAGAACCTTATTAATCCTCACTGCCGTGATCATCGCCATGACATCATGCGGCAGGAAACCCCAGCCTCCTGTGGCTGAAAAAATTCCGTTCGTCGTTGAAAGCAACGGTAACGAACGAGTCGACAACTACTTCTGGATGCGCCTGAGCGATGAACAGAAAAATGCGGAAACACCTGATTCCCAGACCGTGAAGGTGCTTGACTGGCTCAACGCTGAGAATGATTATGCTGATGCAGTGATGAAACATACCGAACCCCTGCAGCAGAAACTCTTCGAAGAGCTCAAGGGCCGTATCAAACAGGATGATGAAACTGTCCCTTACCTCGACAATGGCTACTGGTACAATACCAAATACCTTCCGGGCAGGGAATACCCTGTACTCTACAGGAAAAAGGACGGCACCGACAACCCGGAGGTGATGCTTGACGTCAACCTGCTTGCCGAGGGTCATGAATTCACCAGTGTCAGCGGCGCCTCACCCTCGCCTGACAATAACCTCCTGGCTTACGGTATTGACCATGTCAGCCGCAGGCAGTACACGCTGCAGTTCAGGGATATGAACAGCGGCGAACTGCTCCCTGACAACATCCTCAACACCACCGGCCAGACAGTATGGGCAGCTGACAGTAAAACAGTGTTCTATATAAGTAAGGACCCTGAAACCCTGAGGGCAGCAACCGTCATGATGCATGTACTCGGTACCCCATCCTCGGAAGACAAGGTGGTGTACAATGAGGATGACGAAACATTCAGCGTTTATCTTGGAAAAACAAAGAGCAAAAAGTATATCACAATCGTCTCTGACCAGACGCTCACAACCGAGGTTCGCCTCATTGAGGCGGAAAACCCGGCAGGCACCGTGAAGGTATTCGAACCCCGCAGGGTTGACCATCTCTACTCCGTGGAACACCTGAACGGAACCTTCTATATTCAAACCAACGCCGATGGCGCGAAGAACTTCAAACTGATGTCGTGCCCCGAAAACAGGACAGGTATGGCATCATGGAAAGAGGTCATTCCCCATCGCCCGGATGTGCTGCTTCAAAACTTTGAGGTATTTGACAATTATATTGTTGCAAATGAGCGCATCAAAGGCCTTACAAACCTGAGGATCATAAGCCTGGCAGACAAATCAGAGCATTTCCTTGATTTCGGTGAAGAAACATATACGGCAGGCATCAGTATCAATCCGAATGCAAACACCACGCTGCTCCGCTACAGCTATTCATCCCTGACCACACCCAACTCGGTCTATGACTACGACATGGCTGCAAGGACAAAGACTCTGCTGAAACAGGATAGTGTACTGGGCGGTTTCGATAAAAACAACTATGAGACGAAGCGCCTATGGGCCACTGCTGCCGATGGCACACAGATTCCGGTCTCGCTGGTCTGCCGAAAGGGATTCACACAGGATGGTACAGCTCCGATGCTGCTCTATGCATATGGTTCATACGGCTCTTCCACCAATCCCTCATTCCGCTCAAACATCATAAGCCTTCTTGACAGGGGATTTGTCTATGCCATCGCCCACATCAGGGGTGGCAGCGAGATGGGCCGCCAATGGTATGAGGACGGCAAGCTGCTGAAGAAGATCAACACTTTTACCGACTTCAATGATTGTGCCCGTTTTCTGATAAATGAGAAGTATACCTCTGCCGAACATCTCTATGCAATGGGCGGAAGCGCAGGCGGATTGCTTATGGGTGCTGTCGCAAACATGGAACCCGAACTCTACAATGGCATCATTGCACAGGTTCCGTTTGTTGATGTGGTAAGCACCATGATTGATGAGACTATTCCGCTCACAACTTTCGAATGGGATGAATGGGGCGATCCCCGCAAGCAGGAGTACTATGATTACATGCTTTCATATTCACCTTATGATCAGGTGAAGGCTCAGGACTATCCCAACATGCTTGTCACAACCGGTTACTGGGATTCACAGGTGCAGTACTGGGAGCCCGCCAAGTGGGTTGCCAAACTCCGCGAGATGAAGACTGATGATAATATCCTAATACTGGATATTAACATGACTGCCGGTCACGGCGGCGCTTCAGGCAGGTTTGAAAGGTTGAAGACAACCGCACTGGAGTATGCCTTCATGCTTGACCTTGAAGGAATCAGGAAGTAAATGACCCGTCTCCGGCCCGGTGATAGCCGGGGACACACGTGCCCGTGCAATAAAAGAACAGAGGCTGGCCCTTTTCGCGGTCAGCCTCTGCTGTAACAAACAGAATTGAAAAACAAATTTCTTTATGTTTTCTGCAGATATTTTACTGCAGAACCTCCGGGTTTTTGCGGCTTCGTCAGAGGGACGCAGCTGCTTTTGTCCCGGGAAACTGCCACTGAGATCACCCTTGATACTGCCCCGGGGTTCGACCGGGATACGCCCGTGGAGATCCGGGGACACACGGATACTGCCCCGGGAATCAGAACCCGAAGAAGGGCATCCGTTGTTGATTCTCCATCTGGGGCTTGCGGGGCAGCAGCTGATCCTGCTGTGATGCGTTCCACGCCAGCCATGCCGTTATAATTGCATTATGCCTCAGATCAGGAACCAGGAGACGTTCACGGGTGTCAGCAAGTGTATGATAACCACGGCCATACTCAATCTCGTCCTGAATGAACTGGAACCCGGGGAGACCTGCGCCATCAAAGCTCTGATGGTCGGTGCCACCGGTGTTCCTGCTTGTTATTGTGGTGAATCCCATGTCTTTAACCGGCTCCATGCACTTCTCGAAGAATGATCTTGCAAGAATGTTCTCCTGGAGGTAGACACCGCGGTAACGACCGGTACCATTATCCATGTTGAAATATACGCTGAACTTGTCAAACCCGGGTTTCTTCTCGTTGTTTTCCCTGTCATACAGATACTTTGAGACATATCCCCTTGACCCGATAAGACCCTGTTCCTCACCACCCCAGAGAGCCACACGGATGGTCCTGCGCGGTTTGACATCAAGTGCCTTCAGTATGCGAAGTGCTTCCATCATCACTATGCAGCCCGATGCGTTGTCTGCAGCTCCTGTGCCGCCATGCCAGGAGTCGATATGCGCACCAAGAAGAACAACCTGATCCTTCAGCTTCGGATCGGTGCCGGGAATCTCGCCAATGACATTGTAAACTTTCCTGTTGGCAGTGAATTCGGCCTTTATCTCAGCCTCCATCTCCACTTTCTCACCGCCCTTCAGCATTCTCTCCATTCTGCCATAGGCTTCCATCGGGATGCTTATCTCAGTCACCGGAGGTGTGCCTTTGCCATCATAGGATGAGCCTGATGATCTGGGGATGTTAAAGGCATTTCCCTGCGAGACCGAAAACAGAATATTCTCACTCCTGAGAAACTCGTTCACCTTGTTGCGCAGTTCACGCATCGCCAAAAAGTCACCCGGAATGAACCTTCTTCCCATACGGCCTCCGGCATCAGCCTTTGCAAGATTTTCCAGCTCCTCATCGGTATACCTGGATGCCAGTGGCTCAAAGCTGACCTCATACTGTGTAGTGGAGGGTGTCATGATGATCTTGCCATTCAGCTTGCCACGGTACTTCTCGATGTCGTCCGGGGTTTTGATGTCAACAAGCATAACCTCACCCCTTACAAGGCCGTTTGTCCCGGCTGTCCACGCCACCGGAGTAACGGCAAAATTGTTGTAGTAGGGAGCCACCATAGCTGCATACGCTTTAGTCAGGTTCCATCCGCCGCGATTGAAATCACTCACTTCCTCAATTCGTACGTTTGACAAACCATATTCTGCCAGCTTTGCCCGTGCAATCTCATTACCCCTGTCCATGCCGGCAGATCCTGTGAGCCTTGGCCCTGCAAGGTCAGTCATGATATAGGCAAGCTCTTCGATGTCAGAATTACGCTGACCCTCCTGTTTAATCTTGTATAACATTTCAAGGTCAATGGCAGCTTCCTGTCCGGAAGCCGGCATAACCACTGCAAGCAGGATGAGTGCAACAAGCATCCTTCTGATTTTTTCAATACGGATTCTCATCATGAAATAATTTTGATTTTATTAAGGTAAGAAGGAACCCACATGATTGAAAAAAAGTGTTTGTCTGTTTGATACATGTAGGTTTCATTTTATTTTGTGGTTAACGGGATTAAAGATAAATTCAGAAGTTTTATACCCGTGCAGTGTTAACATTAATTAACGTTACTTTTGTGAGGAGATGACCATCAGATGATCTATCCGGACACATACGAACTGAAGATTGGCTTTGACCGTATCAGGGAACAGCTCAACGGATGTTGCATCAGCCCTGCAGGAATCCGCAGGGTTGAAAAGATGCACCCCTCCTTTGCTGCAGCAGAGGTCAGGGACAGGCTTGCCCTTACGGCCGAGTTCCAGCAGATTCTTGTCTTCGGCGAACAGTTCCCTTCTGACAATTACAATGATCCATATGCAACCCTGGAAAAGCTTCGCGTGGAGGGTACTTTCCCGGAGATTGAAGAAGTGGTTGCCCTGCGGGGATCACTTGATACCATACGGCGAATCATAGGCTTTTTCCGTAACAGGAAGGACGGACGATACCCGCTGCTGACGGAAATGACACAAAGAGTGGTTTATTACCCGTTTGTTGCAGAGGCTATTGACCGCATTATTGACAAAGAGGGCAGGATACGTGACGGCGCCTCCCCGGCTCTTAAAACGATACGCGCCGAACTGGCTTCAAAGAACCTCGCGGCAGTGAGAAAACTGCACGCAGTATTGCGCCAGGCACAGGCCGATGGCATTGTTGACCGGGACGTGACGGTGGCAGTGCGCAACGGCAGGGGTGTGATACCCGTCAGCGCATCAAATAAAAGAGGAATAAGGGGATTCGTTCATGATGAGTCTGCAACAGGAAAAACAGTATTCATTGAGCCTTCAGAGGTTGTGGAACTAAACAATGAGATCACCGAGCTCGAACACGAGGAGAAGCGTGAGATAGTTCGTATCCTGACAGCCCTGGCTGACACCATCAGGCCATACATCGACGAACTGGAGGAGAATTGCAGCTTCCTGGCAGAGATCGACTTTATCAGGGCAAAAGCCATCTTTGGCAACAGGCTCAACTGCATCATGCCTTCAGTGGCTGATGCCCCACACATTAGATGGATCAATGTCCGCCATCCGCTGCTGACACTCTCTTTTGCCCGCACGGCGGGACGGGAGGTGGTGCCACTGACTATAACCATCAACAGCAGGGACAGAATACTTCTTATCTCCGGCCCCAACGCCGGAGGAAAATCAGTCTGCCTTAAAACCGTGGCACTCGTCCAGTACATGCTACAGTGCGGAATGACAATCCCGGCAGGCGAGGGCACCGAAGCTGGCCTGTTCGGCAGATTCTTTATCGATATAGGCGACGAGCAGAGTATTGAAAATGACCTCAGCACCTACAGCTCACACCTAATCAACATGAAACAGATGCTCAGGCATGCTGATGACTCCTCACTGGTCATGATCGATGAGTTTGGCACAGGTACCGAACCGGTTCTCGGCGGAGCCCTCGCGGAAGCAATCCTGGCAGAACTCAACAGGAGGGGCGCTTACGGGGTGATTACCACTCACTATACCAATCTCAAGCACTTCGCAACTTCACAGGAGGGAATCAGCAACGGGGCAATGGCTTTTGACAACCAGCTGATGCAGCCCCTCTTCCGCCTTGACCAGGGGAAGCCGGGGAGCTCATTCGCCTTCGAGATAGCCAAAAAAATAGGCCTTCCGCAGGAGATACTGGCAGATGCTGCGACAAGGGCAGGAGAGGGGAACGTTGACTTCGACAGGAATCTTCGCGAGATTGCCCGTGACAAGCGCTACTGGGAAAAGAAACGCGAGGCAGTGCGCCGCCACGAGAAACGGCTCGAGGAACTGATTGCAACCTACGAGACACAGCTCGGCGACATAAAGACCCGGAAAAAGGAGATTATTACCCAGGCTAAAAGCAAGGCGGAAGAGATGCTTCGCGACACCAACCGGATGATAGAAAACACTATCCGGACCATCCGCGAGGCACAGGCGGAGAAGGAGAAAACGAAAGAGGTACGCGAGGAGCTTGACTCATTCCGTGAACACCTTGACAGGGAAGAGAAACAGGTTGAGATACCTGTTCCGCCCAGACCCCGCATTGACACCCCCGCGGCCAGCATTGTGAAAAGAATCTCGGCAAGGAAGGAGACTCCGCAGCCGGTCAGAAAGAAGAAGGAAGCGCTTGCGCCCGGCGACTATGTCAGGATCTCCGGCACCGATACCGTGGTGCAGGTGACCGGGATACGCGGAAAGAAAGTGCAGGTTGTCTCCGGCAGCCTTAAGATGAATGTAGACGTCAGCATGATCGAACCGGTCACCGAAGAGGAGCGGAGAAAGGCCGCCTCGGCAGGCAGCAGGCAGCATAAGATCGACTGGTCACTCACAACCCGCCGCAACCAGTTCAATCCTGAGATTGACGTGCGGGGCATGCGCACTGAAGAGGCGCTGCAGGTGGTCCGGGATTTCATTGATACCGCCGTGATGATACAGTTCAGGAACCTGAGGATACTGCACGGAAAGGGTAATGGCATACTGAGGCAAATGATCAGGCAGTACCTGGAAACAACCGGGGTGGTAAAGCAGGCTACAGATGAACATGTTGACCGGGGCGGAGCCGGAATCACCCTGGTGGAGCTGGATGTCTGATGAGCGGAGCCGGAATCACCCCGGTGGAGCTGGATGTCTGATGGGCGGGGAATGTGGTTGGGTTTCCGGTGGGTCGGAGGTCTCTGTTTCCGTATGGCAGGCCGGCACCTAAACCTGCAATATATCATTTTGCCTGAAGCATGAATTGAATAGATTTGCATAACGTATTGAATGAATTTGCATAACATAAAACCTGAATCATGAAGAGACTGACGCTTCTTTTTTCCGCCCTGGTGATGCTGATGACGCTTCCGGCAACCGGGCAGACCAATGATTTTTATGATGATGCCCCCACAATGCAGCTGAAGGGCGCCAAAAAGATCCTTATCACAGGTGAGATTGAAAAGGATATGACAATTGACCTGTCACGCCTGAAGAAACATACCATCACCGTAAAGGAGACAACAATCACCGGCGGAAATGTCGGCTTCACAGGAGCATACCGCTATGACGGCTATTCACTGTATGATATTCTCGACAGGGTAGTCCTGAAGAAAAAGAACGAAGCAGAATTCAACCCGATCATTGACCTCTATGTTGAGGTCACCAATGACAGGGGTGAAACCGCGGTATTCTCATGGGGTGAAATATACTACCCGGTGAACATGCACAGGCTGATGATTGCCACCTCCGTTGCCCGCATCGTGCCCTCCAAGGCAAAGGACCTCTGGCCGTTGCCAACGGAGACGAAGGTTGTGGCCGGCAATGACCTGGTTACATCGCGCAATATCAGCAACCCGGTGAAAATCACCGTGAAATCACTCGACTGCAACTATCCCGTCAACCGGGGGATGAGCCCGATGTTTTCAGAGACAATGAAGCTATGCGTCAACGGAAAACAGCGTGCCATACTGACGGAGCTTCCCGAAGGAATGGATAGTGAGACCTATCATACAGTGTTCTACGGACGCGGGATGGGTATTCACGGTACCACACCCTTTATCGGCTCAATGCTGAAAGAGCTGATCAGTGATTATTACAGGCTCTCTGCCGAAGCGCTTCAGAAAGGTATGGTAGTCATCGCCGGCCTCGACGGTTACCGTGCGGCATTCACTCTGAGCGAGATAGTTAACCGTAATGATCAGGAGGAGGTGCTGATCATTGATCGTGATAATTACGAGGGCGCCGGCCGATTCTCTATCTTCCCGGCATGTGATTTTTTCTCTGACCGTGCCATCAAGGCGGTGATGGAGATCAATCTCCTTCTGCCAACGGCCGGGTCTCCGTGGGCTATTGTTGTGCATGGCGGCGCCGGCACCATCACCCGTGACCGGATGAGTGCCGGGGCTGAGGCTGAATACCGCAGGGCACTGCAGGCAGTGATCGACAGCGGCGCCGCAGTGCTCAGCGCAGGCGGCTCGGCCCTTGACGCCGTAGAGCGTGCCATCCGGATGATGGAAGATTCACCTCTCTTCAACGCAGGCAAGGGTGCTGTATTCACCCACGAGGGAAGAAATGAACTCGACGCCTCCATCATGGACGGAAGCAACCTCGCCGCCGGGGCCGTAGCCGGAGTCACAGATATCCGCAACCCCATAACCGCAGCACGCACCGTAATGGAGAAATCAGTGCACGTAATGCTGACAGGCAAAGGCGCATCTGAATTTGCCGCTGAACAGGGCCTCGAGATAGTTGACCCCTCTTACTTCCGCGAGGAATCACGCTTCAGAGAACTGCAACGCGCTCTTGAGAGAGAAAAACATGGCACCGTGGGCTGCGTGGCCCTTGACATGAACGGCGACCTGGCAGCAGGAACCTCCACCGGGGGTATGACAAACAAAAGATATAACCGCATTGGAGATGCACCGGTGATAGGAGCAGGAAACTATGCCAACAACGCCACATGCGCAGTCTCCGCAACCGGCCACGGTGAGTTCTTTATCAGGTACACCGTTGCCCATGATATCTCTGCACTGATGGAGTACAGCGGCCTCTCACTTGATGAAGCAGCCCGTGAGGTGATCAAAAACAAACTGGTGAAGGCCGGCGGAACAGGAGGAATCATATCTGTCGACGGCAAGGGCAACATCAGCATGCCATTCAATACCGAAGGAATGTACCGCGGGTATAAGAATTCAGATGGCAAAAACGGCGTCTTCATCTTCTCCGACGAACCTGACAAACTTTAATAACAAAAAAACGCGGCGCCCTCTCTCTGGCGCCGCGCTTCTTTTTACCGTCCCTGCCCGGTTAAGCCTGACTGAAACGCAGTAGTCATAACGCCAGGCTTACTCCACGCTTCCCGGTCTTGCTTAGTTAAGCCTGACTGAACCATAGGATGTATTGATGGTAACCTCTGATGATGGCTTGCTGCATCTGCCAACCTTGCCTGCCATACTGGTTGATGTGTTGCCAATGATCCGCCTGTCGGCCGAGAAAAGAGAGTCATCAAGCTTGATGCTTCCGTAGGAGCTGTTGGCATCAAGCCTGTAGCAGGCCGAAGGATCAATACCGAGCCTGACGGCACAGAAGCCTGCCCTGACCGTAATATTCTCAAATCCTTCAGGCACATAGTTAACTGTAAGATTCCCGTATTTTGTCTCCACATCAAGCTTCCTGCTGACTCTGTCGAAACGAAGGTCCGTATAGCCGCCGAGGATCACTATGTTGTTGGCCTCGCCAATTGAATAACCATCATACTTGCTGTCGGCTACCAGTGAGCTCACCCTTTCTACTGATACCTTTGAGTATTTGCTGTCAACCAGGAGCGCAGTCGCCCTCTCAACACTGAACATCCCGACATAGCGCGCATTTATCTCAGCCCAGCCGAGTTCATAAACAGTGGCCTTGCCGTATGCTACCATCAACGTATTCAGAGGCTTGACATTCCCGCGCGTGAGCTTGTCAACCGTCAGATTGCCGTACCTGACATTTGCCCTGACAAGCCCTGAAAGCTCATCAATAACCGTGTTGCCATACTTGTTGGTGACATCAAAATTCACCCTGGCAGGCATTTTTATTACATAGTTGATGCTGAAACTGTTGTTTGATCCCCTCCAGCTTATCGATGAGAATTCATTGCTAAAGATGGTTTCAGCCTTAAGGTTGCCATCTTCCTCGGTGAACTCCACACTGATCATGCCAAGAATCCTCCTGGCCCTGTCGGCCGATGAATGTATAACCTTCACGGTAACATCTACAACTACAAAATTCTTATCCCACGTCTCGGTGACCACCGAACCGTACTTATTGATAACGGTCAGTGTGGAATTGTCAATTGGAGTAAACTCTCTGTGAAACTCCTTTTTGACCTCTGCTGCCGAGGCGGAAAGGGCTACCAGGCACAGCAACGCTGCAAACAGAGTAACCCGCTGATTAGTAAACAACTTTTTCATGGCTGACTGGTTTAACGGTTTCTGCTTTTATCTCTTTGAGCTGGTCAATTATATAGCTCATCACTTCTATTTTGGTCTGGTAATGATTGATCATGGCATCAATGATCCGCTGGTCATCCTTGTTGACCCTCAGTTCCTTCTGCAGCTCAACGTAGACCGAATCCATGGATTCCATCTCTTTCATCAGAGCCTCTTTCTGTTCAGGATTGGACATGTCAATCAATGTGAGCTCGTCTTCCATCAGTTTCACCTGCTGCACATAATATTTTTCAACCTCGCGGTATTCAGGCGAGACCTGGCTGAGTGTCATCTTTGTCCTCAGATTGGGTCTGATGAAGTGGTCAAAGGTCCACAGTGAGGAGAGTGTCACCAGCAGGGTTACAACCGCAGCCCTAAGCAGGTAGGGAACGATGCTTCTCCTGGCTTTGCCGGCATGAAGACGTGTGGCCAGCTTAAAGCTGAACCTCTCGAAATGCCCGTCTGACGGCTCGCTGTCATCAAACTCGCTTATGTTCTTCCTGATTATGTCTTCTATCTTGTTCATCATTCGTAAATCTTCCTGTTTTTTAGTTCGCTCACCAGTTTCTGTTTTGCCCTTGAGAGTTGTGATCTTGAGGTACTGCTTGTGATGTTGAACATCTCTGCTATCTCATCGTGGTCATAACCTTCAATGAGATATAGTGAGAGTATTACGCGGTATCCTTCAGGCAGCCGCTTGATGGCAGCTTTTACCTCCTCTACCCGAAGCGCAAGATCCTCCTGGTAAGCAGCTTCCTCACCGCTGTCGTCACGGATTCCTGCGTGATTTTCAATATCTTCAAAGATCGCCTTCCTTTTCCCCAGGACATCAAGAGATCTGTTGACCACTATCCGCTTCAGCCACGCGCCGAAGCTTACCGTCCCCGAATAGGTGTTTATCTTCTCGAAAGCTGAGAGAAACGCCTCCTGCATCACATCTTCAGCTTCCATCTCATCATTTACAATACGCAGGCTGGTATTGTACATCGCCTTATAGTAAAGCTTGTAAACCTGGAATTGTGCCCGCTGGTCACCTGAACGACACCCGTCAATCAGGTCCTGGTGGATGTTTTTGAATGCTGCTTCAACTTTTTCCATCTTTTTACAAAGATCCGGTTTAACTATGTTTGATGCCGCACTCACGTATTTGAACTCTTCAATTCAATGACGTCAGCGATGTCCGAATGCTGCATCCAAGGTAAAAAAAAGCTGTAAGAGGATGAATATTTTTTTATCCCTGCGTCACGGTTCCTGTAACATAGTCAAGTTCAGACCCGAACAGGCTGTGGGGAATTGAGTAAATCAGCAACAGGATCAGCGCAGCAGCAATTGTATATGCAGGTCTTGCCTTCCTGCGGTTCATGATAACTGCAACTACCCATACTATGATGGCAATAAGCGTTTTATTGTCGGTCATGTCCCACCCGAACGGTATGCCGGTCCAAAACTTTCCGAAGGCATACTTCTGGATAACCGGGCCCAGTACCAGTCCTCCTGCAATGAGCAGCCACAGTGCAAGGCGGCCGTGCTTCCTCTGTGAATCTCTTCCCGCCAAAGCGGTGATACCCGCAAGATTGGAGAGCAACATTGCAAAAAACATTACCAGTATGTGCGGAATCATGATCACGGCAGGTACATTGCCCTTGAACCTGATGACAACGGGCTTTTCCCTGAGAAGCGCTGTCTCTGAACCTGATCTCCCCTTCAGTACAATGTAATACTCCAGCTTCCCTGCAGCAGGCTGCGATGGGAGCTCACCGGCAAGCTTCCCGCTCTCATGCTTCATCACCACGGGTGTCCATTCGTCATTCGTCCTGAAGCGGCGGAAATACAACATTCCCGAAACCTCCTCCGGAACATCCAGTTTTATCAGGCAGGGATAGGTGTTTGTCTGACTGCGCTTAAGCGCGAAGGAGTATTCGGTCCCGTCAACAGATGCACTGGCCCTGTATGGATGGGTGGGACCGGTCATCCTCTGGTACATAGCGGCAGCGACGGTAATGATTATGGCTATGATCAGGAAAAGAGAGTTCTTCATGATGATTGTACTTATCTCGTTATCACTGAATTAATAACAGTTGCCTGCTCACGTTCATGTCACCCTTCCCGTGAGGAGGCTTACCCCGGAGCCACCAGTCCGGCCCGCTTGTCAGTGTCACCGGCCGCTTTCCTGCCGCGAAGCAGTCAGCTACAGGTTCCCCCGGGAGTCAGCCCGGCCTGCACAACAGCACTAAATCCGGAAACTGAAAACCTTTTCTCAGTCAAACTGAAGGATCGCCTTCTTTATGAGTGATATGGCATCACGCAGTTGCTCTTCGGTAATGATGAGAGGAGGAGCAAAGCGGATGATATGCTGGTGTGTCGGTTTTGCCAGAACGCCCAGTTCTTTCATGGCAAGGCATACATCCCATGCCTCCTTGCCGTTCTTAGGCCTGATGACGATGGCATTCAGCAGACCCTTGCCGCGTACCAGCTCAATCATGTCTGACTTCACCGCTCTCATTTCGTCGCGAAATATCTTCCCGAGCCTTTCAGCCTTTTCTGCAAGTTTCTCATCACGTATCACGTCGAGGGCAGCAATGGCCACCTTGCATGCCAGCGGATTGCCTCCGAAGGTTGAGCCATGCTCACCGGGCTTGATGGTCATCATAATCTCATCATCGGCCAGTACGGCAGATACCGGAAGCACACCACCCGAGAGTGCCTTGCCCAGAATCAGAATGTCAGGCCTGACACCCTCATGGTCACATGCCAGGAGCTTGCCCGTACGGGCTATACCGGTCTGGACCTCGTCTGCTATGAACAGCACATTGTGCTTTTTACAAAGATCATATGCCTTTTTGATATATCCCTCGTCAGGTACATAAACACCTGCTTCGCCCTGGATGGGCTCCACCAGGAAACCGGCAACATCAGGATCAGACAGAGCCTTCTCCAGCGCCGGGATGTCATTGTAGGGGATGGTTATGAAGCCCGGCGTGAACGGACCGTAATCCTTGCGCGCATCAGGATCGGTTGACATGGAGACGATGGTGATGGTGCGGCCGTGGAAGTTGCCTTCACAGACGATTATCTTCGCCTGGTTCTCCTTTACCTTCTTTACCAGGTATGCCCATTTGCGGCAGAGCTTCAGGGCGGTCTCGTCACCCTCGGCGCCTGTATTCATCGGCAGTACCTTGTCATAGCCGAAATATTTTGTTATGTACTCTTCATACTCGCCAAGCACCGAATTATAGAATGCCCTGGAGGTCAGGGTGAGCTTTGCTGCCTGTCTGGTCAGGGCATCTATTATTTTCGGATGGCAGTGTCCCTGGTTGACTGCGGAGTATGCCGAGAGAAAGTCATAGTAACGCTTCCCTTCCACGTCCCAGACAAATGGCCCTTCACCTCTGTCAAGCACTACCGGCAGGGGATGATAGTTATGCGCTCCGTACTTCTCTTCTCTTTCAATGTAATCCTGAGGTTTCATAGCTCTCTGTTTTATTCTGTTGTATTATGTTATGTTGTATTTTTTTTCTGGCGCTGGCAATGATAATAACCTTTTTCGACATAAAGAAAGAGAGGAATCAGCTTTCTTCTTTGTCCAGCAGGTCAGGTCGTTTCTCCCGGGTGATGCGGAGTGACTGTTCAAAACGCCACTTTTCTATCTCAGGTGTGTTGCCACCGGTAAGAATGTCAGGCACCTTCCAGCCCATGAATTCAGCAGGTCTGGTAAACTGAGGAGGTGCAAGCAATCCGTCCTGGAAAGAATCGGAGAGGGCTGACTCAGCATCGGAAATGGCCCCGGGCAAAAGCCTGACGACAGCATCGGTGATGACGGCAGCAGGCAGCTCGCCTCCGGTAAGGACATAATCACCGATTGATATCTCACGCGTTATCAGATGATCCCTGATGCGCTGGTCAATGCCCTTGTAATGGCCGGCAAGGATGATAATGTTCTCCTTCATTGAGAGCTCGTTTGCCATTGCCTGGGTAAACCTGGCACCGTCAGGGGAGGTATATATTATCTCATCATAATGACGCTCCGATTTCAGATGGGAAATACAATTGTACACCGGCTCAATCATCATAACCATCCCGGCGCCGCCGCCAAAAGGATAGTCGTCAACACTCCGGTGTTTGTCAGTGGAATAGTCGCGCAGGTCGATGATGTTTATCTCCGCGATGCCCTTCTGACGTGCTCTGCGGATGATTGACTCATCAAACGGACTGCGCAGAAGCCCGGGAAGTACTGTTATTATATCAATTCGCATAAAAATCGCGTTTGTAAATCTAATATTGTTTTTCGTATATTTGGAAACGACAAACTGAAATTAACTATTTTAAAAATTTAGAGCATGGGAAAATTTGTTATCTCGAAGAGAAAAAATGGTGAGTATCAATTCAATCTTCTTGCAGGCAATGGCCAGGTAATTCTTACCAGCGAGGGTTATGCATCAAAGCCTTCATGCATGAATGGTGTCAAATCAGTTATGAAGAATGCAACTGATATTAAGAGGTTTGAATCAAAGGTTGCCAAGAATGGCAAGTTCCACTTCAACCTGAAGGCCGCCAATGGCCAGGTGATTGGTACAAGCGAAATGTACGAGTCAGAGTCAAGCCGTGAGAATGGTATTGCCTCAGTGAAGAGGAACGCTCCCGGTGCAACCATTGTTGACCAGACCAAGGCATAATCACTCTTTCCTTTCGTAGACGATTCTACCGTCAACGATAGTATAATCTGATTTAACTGACATAATCATCTCCTCAGGAGTATTAAATATATTTTCTGAGAGGATGGTTATGTCTGCCAAATACCCCTTCCTGAGCATTCCCTTTCTGTCTTCCATGAACTGGGCATATGCTGCGCCCAGGGTGTAGTATTCAATGGCTTTTTCCATTGTTATTTTCTCCATCGGGAACCAGCCGTCTCCCTCTTCACCCTTTCTGTCCTTGCGGGTCACTGATGCGTAGAGACCCTCCATGGGGTTGAGGGGCTCAACGGAGTAGTCTGTTCCGAAGGCCAGCTTTGCCCCGCTCTCTGCCAGGGTTTTCCATGCGTAGGCCCAGCGGCTGCGTTCAATGCCAATGCGCTTCTCTGCAAACCGTTTGTCAGTGATGCAGTGCACCGGCTGCATTGATGCTATCACTCCCAGCTCAGCAAACCTCGGAATGTCCTCTTCAATAAGTATCTGGGCATGCTCCGAGCGGTGCCGGCTGTCACGGATGCCGTTTACCTCCCTCGCTTTCTCAAATGCATCCAGTATCCAGTTGTTGGCTTTCGGACCAATGGCATGTATCCCTATCTGAAATCCGCGACTGTCAGCGGCGAGCACACGTGCCTCAAGCTCCTCCCGGCTCATCTGGGGGAGGCCGCTCTTGTCAGGAGCATCGGCAAACGGCTCAAACATCATTGCAGTGGCTGAACCCAGCGTGCCATCCATGAAATCCTTGAGGTAACCAAACCTGATCCAGTCGCCCGAGGCCGGGTACTTCTCCCTCAGAGTCTCATACCTGTCAAGACGCTCCGGATCAGCGGTGAGCGTGCCTCCGATGTCTATCCGGCACGAAAGCTTCCCGGCAGCCATGAGTGAGTCATACATGTCAAAATTGGCACTGCCGGGTATCTGTATGCTTGTTATGCCATATCCGGCTGCCATCTGCAGAGCCATAAGATAACCGTTCCATGCCCTCGCACGCTCTTCCTCAGGTGTCCGTTCAACAGCAATTGCACCAGTCCTGATCAGTGACATGGCGCTCTCCTTGAGAATACCCGTAGGCTCTCCGGTGACCGGGTCATGCATTATCTCACCTCCAAAAGGATCAGGCGTGTTCCGGGTAATGCCCGATTGCCTGAGCACATAGCTGTTAACCAGTGCACTGTGACCATCGGTACGGCGGAGGACAACAGGGTTATCCGGCGAAACGGCATCAATGAGCTCCTTCGTGGGCCATTCGCGGGTGGCGAACATCTCATGCTCCCAGTGGCCGCCATAGATCAGCTGACCCTTCTGCGAGCGGGCCACCTGCTCCTTGACCTTGTTTGTAATCACTGAAGGATCAGTGACATAGCGAAGTTCGATATAATCGGGATCAACAGGCCCGAAGTGCGCATGTGCGTCATTGAAACCCGGGAGAACAGCCCGGCCGCCGGCATCTATAACCCTCGTAACCTGCGGATCAATATACCTGCCAATCTCCCTGTCACTCCCTGCTGCAAGTATCCTGTTCCCCTTCACGGCAACAGCCTCTGCCCGGGGATTAAGCGAATCAGCCGTAAAAACAACACCTCCGGTGATTACCAGATCAGCCTTTTCTTTTTTCGTGCATCCCAACCCAACAGTCAGTAATAGCGCAATAATCATTAATATTGTCTGTCTCATGGAAACGATTTTTATAATACTGGTGCAATATAAGAAAATAGGCATTATTTTAGCCGCTCATAAACCTGTGAACATTAACTCCAATCTCTGATCAAATGAAGAACAAGATCATTCCACCAGGATATCTCTATTCAAAGAGATATACGAATTATGTATTTATCCTGCTCTTCCTTCTTTATATGTTTGACTACATAGACAGGATGATAGTTACATCCATGTTCGTTCATATTGAGCAGGACCTTGGTATCACTCACACCCAGAGCGGATTGCTGGTCTCAGCCGTATATTGGTCCATAGTGCTGCTCACATTCCCCGTTTCAATTCTGGTTGACCGGTGGAACCGCACCAAAACCATCGGAATAATGGCTGCATTGTGGAGCATCGCCACTGCTCTCTGCGCACTTACCGGGAACCTGATACAACTGGTGTTTGCCAGGGCATTGATCGGCGTAGGGGAGGCAGGATATGCACCCGGAGGGACTGCTGTTATCTCAGGTCTCTACCCTGAAGACAAGAGATCAAAGATGATGGGATTGTGGAATGCTTCCATACCGCTTGGCACGGCAATAGGCGTTCTCCTCGGGGGAATCATCGCGGCAAGGCTGGGCTGGAAGCATGCATTCGGAATAGTGGCCCTGCCAGGGTTTATTGTTGCCGTCCTCTTTTTCTTTGTCAAGGACTATAAAACTGTTGACCTTTCATTTACAAACAGCAATAACGTGAAGGTCAAAATGAAGAAAAAGGACATGGCCAGGGAGTTCCTTTCCAGACCTTCACTCATCTTTACATATTTTGGCTTTGCTGCTGTGGTCTTTGTGACAACTTCCCTGATCACATGGCTCTCCACATACTTCAATGTCACCCGCGGGCTCTCTTCAGAAAAGGCCGGAACAATGGCCAGTGCTGTCATGTTGCTGGCAATCGTGGGGGCGCCGCTGGGAGGCATTATCACTGACCGCTGGCGCAAATCAAATATCCGGGCACGCCTGCTCTTTCCTACAATCACATCCCTTCTTACGGCACTCTTCCTGCTCGTTGCCCTATGGCTGACCAGCGGTACACTGCAGTATGTTTTCTTCCTCCTGATGGGAGTCACAGTGGCAGCCTTCATACCGGCTGCCGCAGCTGTCACACAGGACGTGATTCACGCAGGAATGAGGGCGATGTCTTATGCCGTGGCGGTTGTGGTACAGAATCTTCTGGGTGCATCAACGGCACCCCTTGTAATAGGAAGACTATATGACCTCTATGACATCGAAACAGCCCTGGCGATTCTGCCGTTCATGCTGATTCTGGGTGCATTTCTTTTCTATATGGGATCACGTTTCTATGTGAGGGACCTGAACAAAACTGCCAAAATAAAACTGGAAGCCGAAACAAACAACAGAATGAGATGAAAGAACTATTGCGGAATAAATACTTCAAATTCGGCGTTGCCGGAGTACTCTACATCCTGTGGGTGATATGGGTGGGCAACTACTGGCTGCTGCTCGGATTGCCGATAGTATTTGATATATATGTATCCAAAAAGGTCAATTGGGCATTCTGGAAGAAACGTCATGGCAAAAACCATGTAGTTGTTGAATGGCTTGATGCATTGATCTTTGCAGTGATTGCAGTGTCACTTATTAATATCTTCCTCTTCCAGAACTATCGCATTCCGACACCCTCCATGGAGAAGACTCTGCTGGTGGGTGATCACCTGGCTGTAAGCAAGGTGGCATACGGCCCCCGCATGCCCAATACACCGCTGGTATTTCCTTTTACCCAGCATACAATGCCCTTCACCGGCGGCAGGGTGAAATCATGGTCTGACCTGATTCACTGGAAGTATAATAGACTCAAGGGATTCGGGCATGTCAAAAACAATGATATCGTCGTATTTAATTTCCCGGCAGGAGATACTGTCTGCCTGGAACAGCAGGCAGTAAGCTACTATGAGATTCTTCGCGAACGGATTGAGACAATCACTGCCGAGGATATCAGGGCAGGCAGACCTTTGAAAGGCAAAGATGAGTATTATTCAATTGCAAGGCAGATGATCTGGAATGAGTACACGGTCATCTACAGGCCTGTCGACCGGCGTGACAATTATGTGAAGAGGTGCGTCGGCATACCCGGCGACACTGTACTGATAAAAGGAGGGAAGCTGTTCATCAATGGTCATGAGAACACTGAATACGAGACCCAGCAGACATCCTATTACGTGCGTACGAATGGTACCCGTATCAATCCCAAGGCTTTCGAAAGAATGGGGGTGTCAAAGTCTGATCAGTCTCTTACGATTTCAGGAAGTGGCTACAGGCTGCCGCTGACCCGGAAGAATGCAGAGACCATCTCGGGATTTGCCAATGTAACGGGCATTGAAGCTGACTACCGCCGGCCCGGAGAATACATTGCCGCTGTCTTTCCGCATGATCCGGCGTACCGCTGGAACGAGGATAACTTCGGCCCGCTATGGATACCCAAAAAGGGAACTACGGTGAAGCTTGACATGACCAACATTAACTTCTATACATCCATTATCGATATCTACGAGGAGAATGATCTGGAGATACGTGATACAGTGATATATATAAACGGCAAGCCTGCAGACAGTTATACCTTCAGGATGGATTACTACTGGATGATGGGCGATAACAGGCATGACTCGGCTGACTCACGCTTCTGGGGGTTCGTCCCTGAGGATCACATCATCGGTCGCCCTGTGCGCGTCTGGCTCTCTATTGACAAGGAGGCGCAGGGATTAAAAAAGATAAGATTCAACAGGTTCTTCAAGGGAGCCAAAAGGTGATAAAGAGAGGGGTCTGAGCCCCCTGACTGCATGGCAGGATAATCCGGATAATAGATAACGTAAAGAGGGGTCTCAGACCCCTCTCTCTTTACTCTTTTACTTTGTCCACTATCGCCTTGAAGGCTTCAGGATGGTTCATCGCCAGGTCAGCGAGGGTCTTGCGGTTAAGGGAAATTCCCTTCTTCTCAAGCCCGCCGATAAATTGCGAGTAACTCATTCCGTGAAGACGTACTCCCGCGTTGATCCTCTGGATCCAGAGTGCGCGGAACTGCCCCTTCTTGTTCTTGCGGTCACGGTACGCATAGGTAAGACCCTTCTCAAGCACGTTCTTGGCAACGGTGTAAACATTGGCATTTTTGCCAAAGTACCCTTTGGTCTGCTTGAGAATCTTTTTTCTTCTTGCCTTCGATGCTGGTGCGTTTGTTGCTCTTGGCATTTTGTTTCTCTTTTTCGGATGTAAGCGCCTCTTTAAGGTCTTTTATGCTTCACATCCCGGTTAATAATTCTGTTAATTAACTCTCCGTCAGGTGGTAAACACTACTTCAGCCCCAACAGAAGCTTTACGTTCTTCTGATCTGCCTTGTCAACCAGTCCGCTATAGGTAAGATTCCTCTTGCGTTTTGTTGACTTCTTGGTAAGAATGTGGCTCTTATAGGCATGCTTACGCTTGATTTTACCTGAACCGGTCAAAGAAAATCTCTTCTTTGCGCCCGGATTTGTTTTCACTTTTGGCATATTATATATATGTGTATAAAAAAATCTACTTCTTTTTCTTTGGCGAGAGGATTATTATCATTCTCTTTCCTTCCAGTCTTGGTGCCTGGTCAACCTTTCCGTACTCATCAAGATCACTCACAAACCTTGCAAGAAGCTTTTCTCCCTGGTCCTTGAAGAGAATAGACCTTCCCTTGAAAAAGACATATGCTCTTACTTTGGCCCCTTCTTCGAGGAAGTTGATCGCGTGCTTGAGCTTGAAGTTGTAATCGTGATCATCGGTGTTCGGCCCGAAACGAATCTCTTTTACAACAATCCTGGCTGCATTTGCTTTGATCTCCTTCTGCTTCTTCTTCTGCTGGTAGAGCAGTTTCTGGTAATCAACAATCTTGCAGACGGGCGGGTCAGCATTTGGAGATATCTCAACAAGATCAAGCTCCATTTCGTCTGCCAGTCTGAGAGCATCAGAAATACTCATGATTTTGGTTTCTACGTTCTCTCCGACGACTCTAACCGTCCTGGCTGTGATCCTGTTGTTAATCCGGTGTTCCGGTTCGGGTTTTCTTCCCGGCCTGGGCCTGGAAAAGGTTGGTCCTGCTATAGTTTTGTCCTCCAGTTAAGTTAATAATATCTTTATTAATATGAATCTTAAACACCAGTCTCTCTCTTTATCTCCTCTTTCACAAGGTTGACGAACTCCTCGGGTTTCATAACTCCCCTGTCACCTTCTCCCTGCTTTCTTACGGAGACTGTACCCGCCAATTCCTCTTTTTCACCAATCACAAGAAGGTAGGGAATTCTCTTTAACTCATTATCCCTTATCTTCTTACCTATCTTCTCATTCCTGTCGTCAATCAGGGTGCGAATATCGTAATTATTAAGGAAATTTAAAACAGTTTTTGCATAATCATTGAATTTTTCACTGATGGGCACTATTACGGCCTGATCAGTAGTGAGCCAGACAGGAAAACGTCCGGCAGTGTTTTCAATGAGTACTGCAACGAAACGTTCCATTGAACCGAAAATTGCCCTGTGAATCATCACCGGCCGGTGCTTCTGGTTGTCACTGCCCGTGTATTCAAGCCCGAACCGCTCCGGCAGGTTGTAGTCTACCTGTATGGTCCCAAGTTGCCACTTGCGGCCGATGGCATCCCTTACCATGAAATCAAGCTTGGGCCCGTAAAAAGCTGCCTCACCCACTGCCACCGTGGTAATAAGGTTCATTTCCCCTGCAGCTTCGATAATTGCCTTCTCTGCCTTCTCCCAGTTCTCGTCACTGCCAATGTACATCTCACGGTTATCCGGATCCCTGAGCGATATCTGTGCCGTGAATTCATTGAAACCGGCAATTTTGAAGATATACTGTACCAGGTCAATAATGCTCTTGAACTCCTCCTTGAGCTGTTCAGGGGCACAGAAATGGTGAGCGTCATCCTGGGTGAAGCTGCGCACACGGGTCAGTCCGTGCAGCTCACCACTCTGCTCGTACCGGTACACCGTTCCAAACTCAGCCATTCTTACCGGGAGTTCCCGGTAGGAGTGGGGAGTGGCGTTGAAAATCTCACAATGATGAGGACAGTTCATTGGCTTGAGCATAAAGACCTCACCATCCTGCGGGGTGGTGATGGGCCTGAATGAGTCAGCCCCGTACTTCTCAAAGTGACCTGAAGTCTTATAGAGCTCAATGTTGCCTATATGAGGTGTGGAGACTATTGTATATCCCCTTTCCCGAAGGACTTTTGTCATGAAATCAATCAGCCTCTGTTTCATGTCAGCTCCTTTGGGAAGCCATAGCGGCAGTCCCATACCCACCTTCGCCGAGAAGGCAAACAACTCCAGTTCCCTGCCTATACGGCGATGATCACGCTTACGCGCCTCCTCGAGCATTGTCATGTACTCATCAAGCATCTTCTGCTTCGGGAAGGTGATGCCGTAAATGCGGGTCATCATCTTCCGCTTTTCATCGCCACGCCAGTATGCACCGGCAAGGCTGAGAACCTTTATCGCCCTGATTGATGAAGTATCAGGCAGGTGCGGACCACGGCACAGATCGGTGAAGTTGCCCTGCCGGTAAAGAGTTATTGTCCCGTCCTCAAGCTCGGAGATAAGCTCGGTCTTGTATTCATCACCCTTGGCAGTGAAGAGTTCCATTGCATCCTTCTTGCTAATCTCCATACGAACTATCGGGCTCTTCCCTGCTGCAAGCTCCTTCATCTTTTCTTCGATAAGCGGCAGGTCGGAATCCGTTATAACCTTGCCGTCACCGGGATCAACATCATAGTAAAAACCGTTCTCTATGGCCGGACCGATACCGAATTTGGTTCCGGGGAAAAGAGCCTCGATGGCTTCTGCCATAAGGTGCGCTGACGAATGCCAGAATGCATGCTTTGCCTCGGTATCATCCCATTTGTGAAACCTGACGGTGGCATTGCCTTCAACAGGCTGCGAAAGATCGCGAACTTCACCGTTGACTGTTGCTGCATAAACATCGGCAGCAAGACCCGGACTGATTGATTTGGCAATTTCATGACTGGTTATACCCTGTCTGTACTCCCTTACAGAGCCGTCAGGAAAGGTTATGCTGATCATCGGTTTCATACTTTTTAACAGTCCGCAAAGGTAATATTTTTTACTGTAAGGTGTTCCCCTGTGGTTTCGAGGTAATACGGTCCTCATTTTAGAAATTGTTAATTGGCACAGATTTTGGATTTAGTATAACAGCACCAAAAACAGCAGTCATGAAAAGAGTTCTGATCTTAACCGCAGCAGCAGCATTGATGATGCTGAACTCATGTGACATACAGCCCGAATCTCATTTCTTCGCAGATAAGATAAAGGCTGAAATAGGAGAGGATATATTCTTCTTCAACAGGTCATACAACGCAACTGATTACGAATGGGACTTTGGAGACGGCACTTTCTCAAACGCTTACGAACCTTCCCATGCATACAACGGATCCGGGATTTTTACAGTGATCCTGACCGCATATTCAAAATCGGGCAGCATTGACAAATCTTACCTTGATATCGAGATCATTTCCCCAACAATGCTTGAAATAGAGGTGCTTGAATACTACGACCAGTACCCGGTTTCAGGAGCAAGCGTGATACTCTATCCTACTGAGAAAGACTGGGACAATGAGACCAATGCCATAGTGGAGGGGTTCACCAACGCCTCCGGGAAGGTGGTATTCACTAACCTGCAGCCCAGGGTCTACTTTGTTGATGTCTGGCATTCAACCCACAATAATTACACCCTGAGGGATGAGGATACAGGCTTCATCAGGACAGATCAGCTGGAAAAGAATCAGCTCAACAAATTCATCGCATGGGTTGACTATACCGGTACCAAGGGAGCCACAGCCCGCGACAGGAAACAGCTGGTTCCGCTCAAGAGCAGGACGGTTTCAGCAACCGTAAAAAAGTAATTCACAGAGATAAACAAATTAATTTGACGCATGGCTCCATTTGATAAATTTCCGTAAGTTTGTGAGTTCACAAACCTAATCGGAAAGAATCTCATGGATACAAAATTTGCGCTTCATGGAATAGACTACCTGATAATGGTGGTCTATTTCGTTTTTGTGCTGGGTATTGGATGGGCCCTCAGGAAGTACATGAAGAATGCTTCGGCATTTCTTGAGGCCGGGCGCTCGATACCAGCCTGGGTTGCCGGTCTGGCATTTATCTCCACGAACCTGGGAGCCCTTGAGGTGATGGGGATGACCGGTTCCGGCCTGAAATACGGGATGCTCACCACCCACTTTTACTGGATAGGCGCCATCCCTGCAATGGTTTTCCTGGCCCTCTTCATGATGCGTTTCTATTATGGTTCAAAGGCCAGGTCAGTTCCGGAATATCTCAAGCTTCGCTTCAACGAAAAGACACGTGCCCTGAACGCATTCCTTTTTGCGCTTATGACGGTGCTCGCATCAGGTATCTCAATGTACGCGCTGGCTATCCTGCTAGAGAATGTGCTCGGATGGAACTTCAACCTATCCCTCCTTGCTTCGGCAACCATAGTGCTGGGCTACACATACCTCGGAGGGCTCTCATCTGCAATATACAACGAGGTGCTGCAGTTCTTCATCATCATTATAGGTCTCCTTCCAATGACGATCCTGGTGTTGGTTGACGTGGGAGGCTACGGTGGAATGCAGGCGAGCCTCGCCCCGATAGTAGAGGGAAAGGGATTCGCCCCGGACACATGGACCACCACCTGGAAGTATACGGCCAATGCCAGCGCCAACCCGATGGGAGTGGAGTGGTATGGCATACTGGCAGGACTGGGATTCGTCCTTTCGTTCGGATACTGGTGTACCAATTTCCTTATCGTCCAGAGGGCAATGGCTGCTGATTCGATGACTTCAGCCCGCAAGGTCCCTCTCATCGGTGCAATTCCGAAGATGTTTATCCCCTTCCTTATCATTATCCCCGGTATTGCCGCCCTGGTGCTGCTCAATGACCCCGGCAAGGGATTCGGCCTGCCGCTGAATGAAGCAGGCCAGCCGATATATGACTATACTATCATTATGCTTCTCAAGCAGTATCTGCCCGCCGGTGTGCTTGGCTTTGGCATAACCGCACTCCTTGCATCATTCATGTCAGGGATGGCAGGCAACGTCTCGGCATTCAATACAGTCTGGACCTATGACATCTACCAGAGCTACATCCGGCCTGCAACAGGTGACAAGGAGTCTGATGACCGCCACTACCTCAAGGTCGGTAGAATGGCTACGATCATTGGTGTGCTGGTGAGCATTGCTGCCGCATATATTGCCAGCAAGTTCGGAAACATAATGGATTTCCTGCAGACTGTCTTCTCAATGATAAACGCCCCGCTCTTTGCGGTGATATTCCTCGGGATGTTCTGGAAACGCTCAACAGGAAATGCAGCATTCACAGGTCTGCTGGCGGGATTCCTCATTGCACTGCTCCACCACGGACTTACCATGCCTGAGGGCGCAACAACACTTGTCAAGGGCGGATGGATCGGAGTGGTGCATACATACCCTGTTGAAATGGCACAGAACTTCTGGACAGCCATCTTCGCTTTCACTATGGCCGCACTGCTGACCGTAATCATCTCACTGCTCTCGAAACGTGACAAGAGCGACGCGGAGCTGAACGGACTCGTTTACTCCATGACCCCGAAGCTTGACGACAGCGGAGTGATATGGTACAAGAGACCCTGGTTCCTTGCACTCATCGTGGGCGTCATAATGATCGTGCTGTCAATAATGTTCTGGTAACCTTAAAAAATATCAATTATGCTCGATATAAGATTTCCAATTGGACTGATGTTCTCAATAGTAGGACTCATCATTACCATCTACGGGCTTGCCACAATGGGACAGGATGCAATGTATGTCAAATCACTCAATGTGAATGTCAACCTGCTTTCCGGGATAGGCTGCCTTATCTTCGGCCTGCTGATGCTGCTCTTCTCTGATCCTGTGAGGAAACGGAATAAAAAGTAACGAAAATGAAGGTGCCTCAGAAGGGGCACCTTTTTTTTGCCGGCAGGAATGACTGACCGGGCTTACCGGTAATACAAGGATTACCGTTAATACCAGGATTACCGTTAATACCGGGATTACCAGGATTACCAGGATTACCAGGATTACAAGGTTACCAGGATTACCATGATTACCGGGATTCCTCCCGTATGATCTACAAACTATCAGAGAAGAGCGCTGCCGGCAGGGAACGCATATTGTACCTTGAGGCCATCACCTCACCGTAGGCACCGGCAGAGCGAATGACAATCAGGTCGCCGCGCCGTGTTTCCGGAAGCTGGATATTCCTGCCAAAGGTGTCAGTGGTCTCGCAGACTGGTCCCACGACGGTATATTTTTTCACCGGACCGGTGGAAGTGAGATTTTTGATCGAATGTCTGGCATGGTAGAGGGCAGGCCTGATCAGCTCGGTCATGCCGGCATCCAGGATGACAAATGTCTCCAAGGCGCCTGGCTTGACAAACAGTACCCTGCTTACAAGAGAGCCACAATTTGCTGTCAGCGACCGACCCAGTTCAAAGGATATGGTGCTGCGTATCCTGCTGTCAAGAGAGGTGGAGAAAATGTTAAAATAGTCCGCGAACGGCGGGATGCGGTCCGGGTCATTATAGCTGACTCCAAGTCCTCCGCCCACGTTAATGTCTTCAGGCCCGAAGCCCCTGCCGGTCAGCCACTGCCATAACTCGTTTATCCTTGTACAGAGGTTGCGGTAGACATTCAGGTCGGTGATCTGTGATCCGATATGAAAATGAATTCCCCTGTAACGGAGGTTCTGAAGCTCCTTCAGCCGGTCAAGCACATTATCAAGATCGGGTAATCTTATTCCAAACTTGTTCTCATCTGTGCCGGTGGTGATAGGCTTGATGGTGTGGGCCTGCACGTTGGGATTGATGCGGAGGGCTACCGGGGCCTTTTTTCCCATCCTGCCTGCTATTGAGTCAATGACATTGAGTTCTTCTGCCGATTCTGCATTGAAACACTTGATGCCCAGCCGGAGAGCCTTCTCTATCTCAGTATCGCTCTTGCCTACACCTGCAAACACCGTCTCACTGACCGGAAATCCGCATGCAATGGCATGCTCAACCTCGTTGCCGCTGACACAGTCAGCTCCGAATCCCTGCTTTGCGATGATCTTCATTATCACAGGATTGAAGTTGGCTTTCACGGCATAGTGAACATGAAAACCCCTGCCGGCAGCTTCACGTGATGCTACGGAAAGAGTCTCGCGGAGAATATCCAGATCATAGTAATAAAAAGGGGTTTGATGCTTCCCCAGCTTTTCAGTAATCTCCCTGGTAATCATGTTTCTTATGCAAATAACTTTTCATTCAGTGCCCTGAGGGCGGTAATCTTGTCGGTTGTGTTGATAAGGATCGAGACGCTGTGATCACTGCCACCGTAGGAGATCATCTTGACCGGTATCTCGTTAAGTGCTTCAAATATCTCCGGGGCCGAGCCCACACGCTCAGGACGGAAGTCGCCCACCACACATATTATTGTCTGGTTGTGCTCCGTCTTCACCTGCCCGATGGAGCTGAGAGATTTCACAATCTCTTCAAGATGAGTGGTGTCTTCAATGGTCAGTGATAATGAGACTTCGGAGGTGGTTATCATGTCAATGGGAGTCCTGAAGGTTTCGAATACCTCGAAGATCCTCCTCATGAAACCGTAGGCCATCAGCATTCTGCCGGAGTGAATGCGTATTGAAGTTATGCCGTCTTTGGCAGCCACTGCGGTATAGTCTTCCAGGTTCGTTTCCGAGGTGATGAGGGTACCCTCATCGGCAGGTTCCATTGTGTTTTTCAGCCGTACCGGGATGTTTTTCATCCTCGCCGGGTTGATGCTCAACGGATGGAGGATCTTCGCTCCGAAAAAAGCCAGTTCAGCCGCTTCGTTGAATGAGAGCCTCCTTACAACCCTGGTGTTCTCCACATACCTCGGATCATTGTTGTGTAGCCCGCTTATGTCTGTCCATATCTGTACCTCTTCGGCGCCGATGGCAGCTCCTATGATCGTGGCGCTGTAATCGCTTCCGCCACGGCGGAGGTTGTCAGTCTCACCGAAGACGTTGCGGCAGATAAAGCCCTGGGTGATAATGATCTTTTCATCCCTGACGGCCGAAAGCCCACGCTTCAGATTCTCACTGATATAAAAGTAATCCGGCTCACCGTCCTTGTCTACCCTCATGAAATCCAGGGCAGGCAACAGGAGTGAGGGTATGCCCTGCTCGGTCAGCAGGAAGTGCAGCAGGGCCGTTGATATGAGCTCCCCGCGTGCAAGGATCATCTTGTCGGTTCCCCTGGCAGGTTCCCCTGATATGAGCGAGGCAATGAAATCAAAATGCTCATCAGCAAGGTCATGTGCCCTCTTTGACCACTCTTTAGAGGCAAAAAGATCAGAAATGACGGCATGGTACTTCGAGCGCAGCTGGCCGGTCATCCGCTCTGCTCCGGATTTGTCGCCCGATCCCAGGAGCCCGGAAATCTCTGCCAGGGAACTGGTTGTTCCTGCCATGGCAGAAAGAACAACAATCTTTAGCCCGCCGTCATTTATAAGGGGAATCAGTGCCCTGAGCCGTTCAGGACTTCCTGCCGAAGTGCCGCCAAATTTGTAAACCTTCATCTCTTTTTCTCTCCGTACGATGCTGCCCGTAATGCTGTTGCACCATATTTCGGGCATCAAAGATAAGTAAAAGAGGAATCTGTAAATATTTTTTTCTTTTCTGTAAAGTGAATCACTTGACAAAAAAATAGTTATTTTTGCAGCCGCATTGATGGATTAAGGATGGCTGGCGTCAATTTTTCAGACAGTCTCCCTGATCCGGCAAGTAGCCCAGATGGCGAAATTGGTAGACGCGCTAGTTTCAGGGACTAGTGTCAGCAATGATGTGCAGGTTCGAGTCCTGTTCTGGGCACCACAAACCACGCCCAGGTGGTGAAATTGGTAGACACGCCAGCTTGAGGGGCTGGTGCTCGCAAGGGTGTGCAAGTTCGAGTCTTGTCCTGGGCACACAAATAAGAGGCCGTCTCAATTCTTACGAGATGGTCTCTTCTTTTCAGCCGGCGCCTGTCCTGTGAGATGGTCTCTTCATTTTCAGCCGGCGCCTGTCCTGTAAGATGACCCCCTCTTTTCAGCCGGTGCCTGGCACTAGCAGCTTGAACCGCCAACGACGCAAGGAAGCTCAATCCTGTATCCGCCGGCAGACGAATAGCAGGAAGAGCCGGCATGAATAAAGATGGCTGCAGGCTATCGTGCCGTCAGGCACTAATACAGCATCAATCAATCGATCCTTGCATCATACACCGCCTGCAAAATCTTTCCCCTGATGGAGAGATCCGAAAGCCTGCTGTTGTTCCGGGTGGGATAAACCCTGTTGCTGAGGAACACGTATGAAATCTCCTCATCCGGATCACACCAGATGAAGGTGCCGGTAAACCCCGAGTGCCCGAAACTGGCAGGCGAGGCCGACGGACATGGATAGGCTTCATCAGGAGGCAACGTATCATTACGCAGCAGCGGCTTGTCAAATCCCAGCCCCCGGCGATTGTCATTGTCCGGGAACTGAACAGCTGTGTACTTCCTGACCACATCACTGCTGAGAACTCTCACACCTCCGTATTCACCTCCCCTGCGGTACATCTCAACAAGCTTCAGAAGGTCATTGCCGGTGGCAAACAGGCCTGCATGACCTGATACGCCTCCCAGCATCGCCGCCCCCTCATCATGAACAGTGCCCCTTATCAACTGCTTCCTGAAAAGAGAGTCATACTCGGTAGGAACAACCCTCTCTGCCGGATACTTCTCAAGCGGCCTGTAGGTGATGTTGAAGGCACCGATGGGATTATAGATATTTGCCGGGGCAAACTTGTCTATGGTACTGTCTGTGAGACTCTCTATGATCTCTGAAGCAAGGATGAAGGTGAGGTCAGAATAGACATATTTTTTCTCACCCATGGGACTGTCACGTATCTCTCTGAACATATCCTTCAGATAATGCCGGTTCATGTACATCGAGTCAGTAACCTGAAGAGCATACTTCCGGTTGGTATAATCACTGAAGATGCCACGCCTGAATGTGCTGTCATTCTCAAGGGTGTTTCTCCAGAACGGTATCCATGATTTGAGGCCGGCCTGGTGTGCGAGCATCTCGCGCATGACCATGTCACCCTTGTCGGAAAAGCGAAACCACGGAAGGTAATTGCCAAGGGTTTTGTCAATGTCAAACGAACCCCTGTCATCGAGCAGCATCAGAGAGGGAGTGGCCGCTGATACCTTGGTCACTGAGGCAAGGTCCCACAGGTCATTTTCCGTGACCGCTTCGGTGCTGTCATATAGATGGAATCCGTAGCATTTGTTAAGCACGACTATTCCCCGGCGGGCTATGAGCACCTGGCAACCCGGAAAAGCCAGGGTGTCAAGGCCTGCATTCACTATAGAGTCAACTTTGCCTGTCAGCCTCTCCGAGGAGAGTCCGGCATTCTCCGGAAACCCGAACTGCATTCTTATGTTGCCGGGGGTTTTGATGCCCGTTCCGGCCGGATAATTTTCATTTACCGTCACCGGCAGCCTGCCAGAGGCACCGATGGCGCCGAAGAGCACCTGCACGGCTACCTGGTGAGTGTAACTGTTGTCCTGGTAGGCCACAAGCATGGCCGTCGGCTTCTTCGTCAGGTCAAGCCGCGAAACACCATACGGATTGCCGAACCATATAACGGCAGCCCTGTCGAGACTGGCTATCTGCCGGAAAACATTGTTCAGGGCCGGCGTAACACCATAAAGCCCTGCGGGTTTCTGATCGAGTGCACAGAAACCGGCAATGACCACATCATAATCCATCAGCTTTGACATTACAAACCTGGCACCCTGCTCATTGGCCGGGTCAATGAAGTAGTGGTCAGCATTGGTGTACCTGTCTGTCATACGCTGGAATTCAGTCATGGCCAGCCGGTTGACAGAGACAGTGGCTATCCTTATCCGGTCAAGCCTGCCAAGCGGAAGGAGATTGTCATTATTCTCCAGCAGTGTCATTGCTCCGGCATACAGGTCACGAATCAGCGCCGGATGCCCGGAGGAGGGGATGCTGCCAGGGGTGGCAGAGCCGGCAGCTGCTGCTGATGCCTCGCCCGGAATTGACTGATCACCTGATTCTGCTCTGCCTCCGTTCGCCGTCGTGTAACTCTCAAGCCACAGCTTTGCTTCAAGAAGCCTCCTGCACCTGTCAGTGATCTCACTTACTGCTATCTCGCCCTTTCCCACCCTGCGGGCAATTTCCTCAATGGCAAGAACAGGGTCAGTGGGGTATTCAATTATGTCATTTCCTGCCAGCAGAGCCTCGGCATCGGCAATGCCCGAAGGGAAGGTCATGGTTGCACCATCCATATTCATTGCATCTGTAAGGATGAGACCCCGGAAACGTGACTCCTGTCTGAGCAACCCGGTCACCACCTTCTTTGAGAAGGTTGCCGGAAGAGCTCCGGCATCCAGGCCCGGCACACTTATATGCGCCGTCATCACCGCACCTATTCCTTCATCTGTCAGCCTCCTGAAGGGTAGCAGCTCTATCCTGTCAAAGCGGTCGCGGTCACCACTGATTACAGGAAGTCCGGTATGGGAGTCAGTGTCAGTGTCACCGTGACCCGGGAAATGCTTTGCACAGGCCATGATGCCGTTATCCTGAAGCCCCTTCATATACATTGTCGCCTTTTCTGCAACCTTCTCCGGATCCTCACCGAAAGAGCGGTAGTTTATTACCGGGTTCATCGGGTTGTTGTTCACATCTGCTACGGGTGCAAGGTTCAGGTTTATCCCTGCCTCACGGCACTGCGATGCAACGGCAGCTCCCATCTTGTAAATCAGGGAGTCATTCTGCAGTGCCCCCAGCGTCAGCTGGCAGGGAAAGGCATCCACCTCCCTGAGCCGCATCCCTGTTCCCCACTCAGCATCCTGAGCAATGATCAGTGGTATCCGGGAGATACTCCTGAGCCGTTTGGTGTAATCAACCTGCATCTCACGTGTGCCCTCGAAAAAAATCACACCCCCGATACCATACTTCTCAACCAGCAGCTCTACCTGCCTGTAATTGCCTCCCTTTTCGTCTGCCCATGCCGGCACCCATATCAGCTGAGCTATCATCTCCCTGATAGTCATGGTATTGAGTATGCTGTCAACCCCGGGGTGGCCGATGAAGCTTTTCCATGGAACATTATTGTCTGTTTCCCTGACCGGAGAGTCAGCCTGCCTGGCCGGAGAGTCAGTCTGCCTGGCCGGAGAGTCAGTCTGCCTGGCCGGAGAAGCAGTTTGTCTGACCGGAGAGGCAGAGATTATCAGGGCGCAAAAAACAAGTACAAGTGAAAGGGAGGATTTTTTCATCAGATGAATGAATTATGAGTTGAACCAAAATTAGCATTTTTCTTTATCTCTCTTTTCCCGGTTGATTAGTTCCAAATTGTTATTTTTACCCAACCAACAGAATGCATATGGCAGCAACAAAAAGTTCCGGAAGGAGAGCCGGCAAATCAGCGCGGCTTTTGTCACTTGACGTTTTCAGGGGGATGACTGTGGCTTTCATGATCATTGTCAACACCCCGGGCACATGGAGTCATATATATGCTCCGCTGCGACATGCCCCGTGGCATGGCTGCACACCTACCGACCTTGTTTTTCCCTCATTCCTGTTCATCTCGGGTGTGGCAATGTTCTTTTCTCTGCGAAAGTATAACTTCGAGTTCTCCGGACCTTCACTGTTCCGCATTCTGCGAAGAGTACTTCTTATCTTCGCCGCAGGCCTTTTTCTGAATATTTTCCCCTATTTCTTACGTGACTACAGCACGCTCCGGATCATGGGAGTGCTGCAGAGAATAGCCCTGGCATGGGGCCTTGGAGCAATTCTGGTGCTGCTGATCCGCAGGAATTACATCTGGCTGGCCACGGCGGTGTTGCTGTTCGGATACTGGGCCCTGATGTATTTCATGGGAGGGGCCGATCCATATTCACTAGAGACCAACTATGCACGAACGGTTGATATCGCCGTGTTCGGCGAAAAGCACCTCTACAAGGGATTTGGCATACCATTTGACCCGGAAGGACTGCTGAGCACCATTCCCGCCACCGCAACGGTACTGCTCGGGTTTATGTCAGGAGGCCTCATCAGCGCTAACAGAACATCATGGAAAACACCGGGATGGCTTGCCCTGACAGGCGCCCTCCTTATCGGGGCAGGATTGCTGTGGGGACAGTATTTCCCGATCAACAAACCCATCTGGACAAGCTCCTATGTCATCTACACCGGCGGTATAGGTATGATAATCCTGGCCCTGCTCTTCATAATAATTGATATTATGAACCTGAAAGGATGGACAGGCTTCTTCAATACATTCGGCACTAATCCCCTCTTCACATACCTCCTCGCCGGAATCTGGACCAAGACAATGCTTGCCGTGAAGATAGGGGAGTCCACACTTTACAAATGGATATTCGAACATATCTGCAGTCCGCTCTTTGAGGAACAGAAGCTTGCAAGCCTGCTCTTCGCAATAATGCAGGTTCTGATAATCTGGGCGTTCGGATATATACTTTACAGGAAAAAGATAATTATCAGGTTCTGAAATGGATATAAGAACAACAGTAGAAAAGGCATTTGAACGCTGGAAAGGCTCCCCTCCGGAGATTATCACCCGCCTCCCGCAGTCGGGCTCAGACAGGGTTTATTTCAGGCTGATATGCCGTGAAGATCAGGTGATAGGCGCATACAACCCCAGCCGTGAGGAAAACGAAGCTTTCGTCGGTTTTTCAAACCACTTCAGATCAAAGGGATTGCCGGTGCCGGAGATATATGTTTATTATCCAGAAGATAAGATCTATTTTCTTGAGGATCTGGGCGATATCAACCTTTTTACATGGCTGGCCCGCCGTTCCGATGAGGAGCGTTTCAACAAGGAGACGGAAAAGCTCTTTCACACCATCGCCGGTGACCTGGTACGAATACAGACTGAAGGAATCAGGGGGCTTGACCTGTCGCTCTGTTATCCCCACCGCAGCTTTGACCGGCAGAGCATAGTCTGGGACATGAATTACTACAAGTACATGTTCCTCAAACTGATAGGAGCGCCGTTCAATGAGACCAGGCTTGAACGGGATTTTGAGATTCTGACCCGTTTCCTGCTGGATGCAGGACAGGAGTATTTTCTCTTCCGCGACTTCCAGACGGCAAATATCATGATCAGGGACGGAAAGCCGTGGTATATTGACTATCAGGGCGGCAGGCTCGGGGCACCGCAGTATGACATCGCTTCACTCGTTTATGACGCAAAGGCCTATATCCCTGAAAATATCAGGAAGACAACGATCGACAGGCACCTGGCTCTCTTCGCGGAAGCTACAGGCAGATCACGTGAGTCACTTGAGATGTACCAGGGAGCCTTTACCCTGATAAGGCTCATGCAGGCACTGGGCGCCTTCGGATTCAGGGGACTGCATGAGAACAAACCTACTTTCAATGAGAGCATCGTGCCGGCCGTGGAGCTGATGAATGAGCTTCTCGAGAGCGGTGACGTAAAGATTGATCTCCCCGAACTGAAGAGAGCCTCACTCGCAGTGCCGCTGCAACGAAAGTACCGCATCCTGGAACACTACCAGGATATGGTTACAATACATCTGGAGAGCTTTGCTTATGTAAAGGGGAAAATTGTAAACTATGACAACGGCAGCGGGTTTGTCTTTGACTGCCGCGGACTGAGCAATCCGGTCACCGTGGCTGAATTGAGCGAACTCACCGGCCTTGATCCCGAGGTGATAGAGTTCTTCAACAACGATGATGAAGCAGTGGCTTTTGCAGGCGACTGTACAAACATCATCCGCAACTCGCTTCCCATGATGCGACGGAAGGGTATAGTCAACATACATGCTGCATTCGGCTGTGTCGGCGGTCATCATCGCTCCGTCTGGAGCGCGGAAAGAGTGGCTCTGATGCTCTCGGCAATGCCCGGTGTTGAAGTGTCAGTGAAACATACCGCCCTGGAAGAATGAAGGCAATGATCTTTGCAGCCGGCCTTGGCACCAGGCTGGGGGAGATGACCCGTACCATACCCAAGGCGCTGGCTGACATCAATGGCAGGACCATGCTGGAACTTACGGCGGAGAGAGTTGTCAGGGCAGGATTTGATGACCTGATTGTCAATATCCACCACCATCCCGAACAGATGCTTGAGGAGATAGAAAAACTCAGGCAGCAGGGTTACCGGATCACCGTCAGCGACGAAAGTGATGAGTTGCTGGATACTGCAGGCGGTCTTTACAGGGCAAGGAGCTTCTTTGGCTCCGAACCATTCCTTGCACATAACGTTGATGAATTCACTGATCTTGACCTCAATGGCATGTACAGGCAACATGTGGAATCAGAAGCACTGGCCACCCTCGCGGTGAGACACCGGCCGGGGAACCGGCAACTACTTGTAGATGCTGCAGGGCGCCTTCGCGGATGGCGCAATAACGCAACAAAGGAAGAGATCATTACCGTTGAGAGCAGCAGGCAGCTTGAAGAGGTTGGCTTTTCAGGCATTCAGGTCCTCTCTCCTGAAATCTTTGATCTGATGCAGGAGGGTATCTATTCGCTGACATCGCTCTACCTTATGCTGGCACGAAAGCATCCAATCATGACCTGCCTGCATGACTACGGTTACTGGTTCGACGGCGGCACACCGGAGAACCTCGAAAAGATCAGAGCACATTTTGGGAAGCAGGAAGTGGGCTGACAGGGAAAGCAATCAGCCTCCGGAAAGGTTCAGTTTTTCCAGAATGACCTTGTGAAGAGGGCCAGTATGGTAAAAATCTCAAGACGCCCGATGAGCATCAGTGCAGTCATAATAATCTTTGCTCCTGACGTGAAACTGTTGTAGTGGCCAAAGTTGCCCGACATGCCAAGCCCCGGCCCCACATTGCTTATTGCGCTGGTACTTGCTCCTACAGCCTCAAGCAGGGGCACCCCGGTGAAATGGATGGCAATCATCCCGGCCAGGGTCAGGGCAATGAACAGAAGGGTGAATGAAAGAATTGTAATATTCAGATTGTCAGGCACTATCCTGTTGTTTATCTTAATTGGTATCACCGCATGGTGATGCAGGAACCGCTGAAAGACAACCTTCAGGTTACGCAGGTTGATCAGGTGCCGGGCCATCTTGATTCCTCCCGTGGTTGATCCTGTACATCCTCCGGCAGGCATCAGAAGAAGCATGATTAACCATCCGCCCTGTGGCCAGACCATGTAATCCGTCGTGGCAAAGCCGGTTCCTGTCATCATTGAGATAACCTGGAAAAAGCCATGCCTGAAGGAGAGGGTAAGATCGCGGTCAGTGCCGGTATAGAGGATCAGAGTCACAAGGATGGTGGCCCCGGTGACAAGGAATATGTAAAGCCATAGCTCCTCAAAAGCAGCTATCTTCCTGAACTCCCGGCGCACAAGAAAATAGTACACAATATAACTGACCCCTCCGAGGAACATAAAGATTCCTATCACATACTGGATATATGGTGAGTATTCCGAGATGCTGGTGTTCCTGGTGGAGAAACCTGCGGTGGATACTGTGGCAAAGGAGTGACATATGCTGTCAAAAAGGCTCATCTCCCCAAAACTAAGAAGCACAGTCTCCAGTACAGTCATCGCCAGGTAGATGATCAGTATTATGTATGCTATAGACCTTGTCTTGGGCAGTATCTTCTGTTTCATCGATGACTCGAGGGTGAAGAGATGATACCCTCCGGCCTTCATGTTGGGAAGAATCACTATTACAAGTACGATCACGCCCACACCACCTATCCAGTGAGTCAGGCTCCGCCAGAAGAGGATTGACTTCGGCAGAATCTCAACATTGCCTATTACGGTCGCCCCGGTTGTGGTAAAACCTGACATGGTTTCAAACAGCGCATTGGTGAACCCTGACACTGACCCGCTGAAGAGGTAGGGCATGGTGCCAAGCAGGGCCAGCAAAACCCATGAAAGAGTCACATTCAGATACCTGTCCCTGATATTGGTATTATCCCTTGATGTGCGGGGCATGGTCATGTAGAGCACAAGCCCCGGCACAAATGAAATAAGTGCCGGCAAGAGAAACGGGCCGAGGCTCTCGGAATAGATAAGTGCAACAGGAATACAGGCAATGAAAGCACCACCTGCTATGATCATTATCAGGCCGGTAAGCTTCAGAAGTGATCTGATGTTGATGCTGGTCATTACAGAGCGGCGCGACCGTACTCAGCTACATCCATTTCTTTCTTCTCAGGAGAATTACGGCGGCAGCGGCAAGCACCACCGAACCGCCCAGCAGGAACCAGAATGCACTCATGTTGGTCTCCAGCCTGTTGGGTACGTTCATCCCGTAAAAGCTGGCAATGAGGGTTGGTATCATCAATACGATGGTGACTATCGTAAGAGATTTCATCACGATATTCAGGTTGTTTGAGATGACTGAGGCAAATGCATCCATCATCCCGCTCTGAATATCGCTGTAAATCTTGGCCATCTCAATTGCCTGCCGGTTCTCTATGGTAGCTTCTTCCAGGAGGTCTGACGAAAACTCGTAGTCACGTATCCATTTCGAATTCTTCAGCTTGAGCATCATCGCCTCATTTGATCGCAGCGAGGTGGTGAAATAGACAAGACACTTCTCCATCTTCAGCAGTCGGTGCAGCTCCTCGTTCCGGGTCGACTTCTCCAGATCCTGCTCAATTATTGTCGTCTGGTTGTTGATCTGCTTCAGATACCTGTGGTAGAACATCGTGGTTCTGATAAAGAGATGCAGTATGAGATCGATCTTTGTCTCTATTGTAATACCCTTGCCGCTGCGGCTGAAGAAATCATCAAGAACCTCGTTGTTCCGGTGACAGATGATTACCAGGTTGTCCTTGTCAAGCACGAGGCCCAGGGGTATGGTTGTGAATGGTAATCCGTTCGACACGTTCTGATATGGGATACGGTAGATCATCAGCAGCAAATCATCCTCCACCTCCATGCGCGATCGCTCGTCAACGTCAAGTATATCAGCAAGAAAATCATCCGGAACCTTCAGTGTGGTGTTCAGTATGCCAATCTCTGAAGGGGTGGGATCAGTGACGTTTACAATGCAACCTTTTTCAAATGTATTTAACGGAAGGAGACCGTTGGGAATCATTTGCCAGTAAGTAATCATTTTAGTACCTCCTACTTTTCTGCTCCGCGGAGGCACCGTTACCGGCTTACCCCTGCAGAACCAAATTAATAAAACGGCTCGCGTGATAATCGTCCATAAAAGACAACTGTATTGATACAGTGTGCAAAAATATAACTTTTCTGATACCCGCATCCCGGGTCCGTGAAAAATGTACAAAAAAATTACCTTTGCACAGAACCTAAATATAACGTAATGGGAAAAGTACTTGTTGTGGGCGCTGGTGGTGTTGGCACCGTTGCAGTGATTAAAATGGCGCAGATGACTGACGTTTTTAGTGAGATAATGCTGGCCAGCCGCACAAAATCAAAGTGTGATACAATTGCAGACAGGGTTGGAGGCAACAGGGTGCAGACAGCACGGGTAGATGCTGACAACGTGGCTGAGATGAAGGAGCTTATCCGCTCTTTCGGGCCTGACATGGTAGTCAATCTCGCACTTCCCTACCAGGATCTTAACATAATGGAAGCATGCCTTGCCACTGGCGTTGCCTACCTTGATACTGCCAATTATGAGCCGCCTGAGGAGGCAAAATATGAGTACTCATGGCAGTGGGCATATCATGAGCGCTTCCGCGAAGCCGGCATCACGGCGATACTTGGCTGCGGCTTTGACCCGGGTGTCACCAGTGTCTTTACAGCACATGCTGCGAAACATCACTTCAGCGAGATACACTACCTCGATATAGTTGACTGCAACGCCGGCGATCATGGCAAACCCTTCGCCACAAACTTCAATCCCGAAATAAACATCAGGGAGGTAACCCAGAAAGGCAAATACTGGGAGAACGGAGAGTGGGTTTACACTGAACCCCATGAGATTCACAAGACACTGACATACCCCGGCATAGGGCCGAAAGAATCATACCTGATCTACCATGAGGAACTGGAATCGCTCGTCAAGAACTTCCCGACGATAAAGAGGGCCCGTTTCTGGATGACTTTCAGCCAGGAGTATCTTACTCACCTAAGGGTGATACAGAACATCGGGATGGCGCGCATTGACCCTGTGATATACAACGGGGTGGAGATAATTCCGATACAGTTCCTCAAGGCTGTGCTGCCCAATCCTGGTGATCTTGGAGAGAACTACAAGGGATGGACCTCAATAGGCTGCCGGATAAAAGGCCCTGACAAACAGGGCAGGGAACGTACATACTATATCTGGAACAACTGCAGTCATGAAGAGGCATACCGTGAGACGGGGACACAGGCTGTGAGCTATACTACCGGCGTGCCTGCAGCTACAGGCGCCATGATGTACATGAAGGGCCTCTGGAAGAAACCCGGTGTGTGGAATGTGGAGCAATTTGATCCTGACCCGTTCCTGAAGGAGTTGGCCCGCCTTGGCCTGCCCTGGCATGAGAAGTTTGACATAGACCTCGAGCTCTGATATGATCGACTACAGCAGGATCCCCTCGCCGTGCTACGTGATTGACGAGGAGAGGCTCCGGAAGAACCTGGGCATCATTAAACATGTTGCAGACGCCTCCGGCGCTGAAATTATCCTGGCATTCAAGGGTTTCGCCATGTGGTCTGTATTCCCGGTGGTGCGTGAATATGTCTCAGGCGCTGCAGCAAGTTCCATTCATGAAGCCAGGCTCTGTTATGAGGAGATGGGTGTGCCGGCACACACTTATGCACCTGCATTCCGCAGCGAGGAGTTTGGCACCATAATGCGCTACAGCTCACATGTCACATTCAACTCGCTGGCACAGTACCGGAAATTTGCTCCTGTGCTGCAGCGCGGGGGAAAGCATATCTCCCCCGGACTGCGAATCAATCCGGAATATTCGGAGATAGCACATGGAATTTATAATCCCTGTTCACCCGGTTCGCGCCTTGGCGTTACTGCCGGCGAACTCTCCGGCGGACTACCCGAAGGGGTGGAGGGTCTTCATTTTCATGTACTGTTCGAGTCTGACTCATACACCCTTGAAAAGGTGCTGGCCGTTGTGGAGAAAAAGTTCGGGCATCTGTTGCCGAAGCTTAAATGGCTGAACATGGGCGGCGGTCACCTCATGACAGGTAAGAATTACGATACTGACCATCTGATCAGCCTCCTGAAAAGGTTCAGGGAGAAGCACGGCATTCACATTATTCTTGAGCCGGGCAGCGCTTTCGCATGGGAGACCGGCGAACTGGTTACCACCGTGGAGGATATAATTGATCGCGACGGAATCAAAACGGCAATCCTTGACGTCTCATTCACGGCACATATGCCTGATTGTCTCGAGATGCCATATAAACCCGTGATAATCGGAGCATTCGAACCAGTGGCCGGAAAACCCGCCTACAGGATGGGTGGCAACTCATGCCTCTCGGGCGATTTCATGGGAGACTGGTCGTTCCACCGCGAACTGGAGGTTGGTGACAGGTTGGTCTTCTGGGACATGATTCACTATACGATGGTCAAGACCACAACCTTCAACGGTGTGCCTCACCCGCATATCGGCATATGGACGGCAGATCAGAAGTTCAGACTGGTCAGGGAGTTCGGGTATGAGGATTACCGTGACAGGCTATCATAGCCAGCGGATCTCTCCGCCTGCCAAAAAAAAGGTGCCCCTGTTGAGACACCTTTACTTATCTTCTATATGGCTTACAACTTTAGAAAGCGTAGCCAATAGCCAGGGTGGCGCTTGGCCAGAATCCGGAGGCCGTTGAGCTCTCATCTCCTGAACCACTCAGGAAACGGTACATTGGCCCGATTCCAAGATCAAGAGCAAAACCACTTTCCCAGACCCACTGATATCCAAGTTCAACCCCAAAGCCGTATGTTTTCGCTCCGGAGGTTGTTCCGTCTTCATTCTTTACGCTTCCGAATGTAAAGACTCCGTTGGGAGTAACATGAAATCCTGCCGGTACGGGCTTCTTGGCGTGTGTAATGTAAAAACGGTAACCAAGGCCGACTCCGCCAAGATTTACCTCTTCACTGAGAAACTTGAACATGTAATGTCCGCTTATCTGAAGTGATGAACTATTGTTCAGTACTCTCTCATAGGTCGCATTGAAGTCGCCAAATGCGAGGGCAAGAGGATTGGTTTTGATTACATTGCTCTGTGCATTCAAACCAAATGCAAGAACGACGAAGGCCAATGAAAGGATAACTTTTTTCATGTTGTTAGTTTTTTTGTCCTGCTTTAAAATAAAACGACAAGTTAATACAAAAATTGTTGATAAATCAAGAACCTTAACATCAAATCAGGCCGCTTTGTTCATCGATAGGGCCTGAACCGAGTAATTCATCCCCGTCATACCATGCCGCGAACTGTCCGGGAGTAATTCCACGCTGTGATTTCTCAAAGATGATGTAATAACCCTCTTGCCGGGCATAGAGACGTGCCTGCTGCAGCGGCTGCCTGTAGCGGATGCGAACCTGGTAATCACGGCTCTCACCTCTCTTCATCGTCAGATCATTCCTTATCCAGTGTACTTCCGCTGACCTGATGAAGAGTCCCTTCCGGTAAAGGCCGCCGTGCATCTGCCCTTCACCTGCATAGATAATATTGTTTGCTGTGTCAATGCCTATCACAAAAAGCGGTTCCCGGTATCCTCCGAGGTTAAGACCCTTGCGCTGTCCCACGGTAAAGAAATGGGCGCCGTTGTGCACACCTGCCGTAACACCATCACCGGGATTCAGCGTGTGGGGCCTTGCCATCTCCGCCAGTTCCTCCTCGGTGGCATCATGACCGGGCAGCCCCTCAGGCCAGCTCCTGAACCCTTCGCCGTCAGGCATATAGATAATCCTGCCTTTCTTCGTCCCAAGCTGCTGCCGGAGGAACACCGGCAGGTCAACCTTACCGACAAAGCATATCCCCTGTGAATCCTTCCTTACAGCCGTTGCCAGACCCAGATCGGCTGCTATCTTACGCACTTCAGGCTTTGTCAGTGACCCGACCGGGAAAAGTACATTGTCAAGCTGATGCTGACTCACCTGGCAGAGAAAATAACTTTGGTCCTTGTTGCGGTCAATTCCTGCCAGAAGGCGGTTTACCCGTCCTGCAGGGGTTTCAGCCAGCTCATTGCGGCAAAAGTGGCCGGTGGCAATGAAATCAGCCCCGTGCTTCAGCGCCTCACGGGCAAATGAGTCAAACTTGATCTCCCGGTTGCAGAGCACATCCGGATTGGGTGTGCGGCCGGCAGCATACTCGCTGAACATATAGTCGGCAACCCTCTCCCTGTACTCTTCACTGAGGTCGGTCGTTCTCAGTTTAATCTTCAGCTTCCTGGCAACCATTTCGGCAAAGGTGATATCCTCGTCAAAGGGACAGTCGCCTTTAAGCAACCCGCGGCTATCATGCCAGTTGATCATGAAGATCCCTTCCACCTCATAGCCCTGTTCCTTGAGCAGCCATGCGGCGACACTGGAGTCAACACCCCCCGAAAGCCCGACGATAACCTTTTTTTTCACGACGCAAAGGTAGTTCTTTCACTCAATATGTTGATAACTACATTGAAGCTGCTCCGTTTGAACAGTTTTTTTTACTACTTTTCAGAAGATGGAACAGACAGGCAAGTTATTGAAATACAGTGCATCGGCAGGGTCAGGAAAGACTCATGCACTCACTGCATTCTACCTTTCATGCGTCCTGCATGATCCGGGAGCATACCGGCGCATACTTGCTGTCACCTTTACAAACTCTGCAGCGGCAGAGATGAAGGAACGAATACTCCGGAGGCTCCATCACCTGGGCCTGGAGAATGAAAAGGGTGAAAAGGAACGAAGGGTATTTACAGAATACCTCTGCAACTTCTTCCCTGACCTGTGGCCTGACAGGGAGACCGCTGCAGTAACCATCCGGAAAAATGCACCCCTGGCTCTGAATAATATTCTTCAGGATTACTCACGTTTCACGGTCGGAACGATTGACTCATTCTTCCAGAGGGTGATCAGGGCTTTCGCGAGGGAAATGGACATTCCCGCCGGCTACGAGATTGAACTGGAACATGAGGCTGTCCTCTCTGATGCTGTCGACAGCCTCCTTGCCGGAGTGGCTACTGACAAAAAACTGCTTGAATGGATATCATCTTATGTAGCCTCACGGCTTGATGACAGCAAGGGGTGGGATATCCGCAAGGAAATCATGGAAGTGGCAGGGCAGGTCTTCAGGGAGGACTTCAGGCAGCTTGGTGCCGATGACCGGAAAAGAATCGGTGACTACGGGGTGATGGCAGAGTATGCATCAAAGGTCTTTTCAATCAGGAGAAAATTTGAGTCTGACCTGAAAAATCTGGCTTCCAGGGGGGTCAGAATATACAGTGACTGTGGCCTTACTCCAGACGATTTTCTGTATAAAAGCAGGGGCGGTGTTGGCGAGAGCCTGAGACGCTACGCGCAGGGCGACACCCGCCGGCCAAACAGTAACTGGACAAAAGCTGCTGTGGATGGGAAATATTATGCGGGAGGAGCAAAGCCTGATGTTGTAAACGCCTTCGCCAACGCAACAGAAATGGGACTTGATGAGGTGGTCAGAAAAATATCAGAGTTGTTTGAAAGGCGTTACAGTTTATATCTCTCTGCCCTGGCACAGGTACGGACAATACATGTTATAGGTATACTGGGGGCAATCAGTGAGAGGGTGAGGGAACAGGCTCATGACCAGAACCTGTTCCTGCTCTCCGATTCGGGTGAGCTGATAAACAAGCTGATAGCTGATGATGACACACCCTTCATCTATGAAAAGATCGGTGCAGCTTATGACCACTATATAATAGATGAGTTCCAGGATACATCACGCATACAGTGGAACAACTTCCGGCCGCTGATAGCCGAGACGCTCGCACGCGGGAAAGACAACCTGGTTGTGGGCGACATCAAACAGTCGATCTACCGCTGGCGGAACAGTGACTGGCGGATAATCCACTCCGAGGCTGCACAGGCCTTCGGAGACGAGACGGTGCGGACTGTGCACCTCAGCACCAACTACCGCAGCCGTGAGAATATAATACTATTCAACAATGCACTTTTCAGCCCCTCTTCAATCCCCGCTTTATGTGATGAGAGACTGGCTTTTGACGGGCTGAAGATCAGCGAGATATATGAAGGCTCCAAACAGGAGGGTACGGAAAGAAGGCCGGGAGGCTTAGTGAGTGTGACACTTTACCGGAAGAGCGACGATGAGGGCTGGAAGGAGAGGGTGCTGCGCGACCTGCCATCGGTTGTTGAGCGGTTGCAGGACTACGGGTACCGCGCTGATGACATCCTCCTGCTCTGCCGGACAAATGAGGAGGGCAAGAGTATTATCAGCCGTATCCTTGAGTACAGCTCCTCCTGCACACCTGAACAGAGGGAACACTACAACTATGAGATAACATCAGGTGAGTCGCTTCTCCTTGAGCGTAACCCGGCCGTGACGCTGATGATGGCATGCCTGAGATACCTGACCGATCCCGGCAGCCGCATCAACAGGAGCCGGATAGTCCGGTCATATATTCTGGCCACCGGAAGGAATGAAGATCTTATCTACAGCGGTGATGGCCCGGTAGAGTCAGACAGGATACCCCTTGCCGGCCGGCAACCCCTCCCCGGCCGGCAACCCCTCCCCGGCAGACCGTTGGGGTGCGACCAGACACACCTTGAGGACCAGACAAGTGAGCCCGGCCAGCCCCCCCTTCCCGACGGGCCACCCCTTGATAACCATACTGGTGAGCGAGACCAGCTACCTCTTGATAATCAGCCGATGGAGCGGGACGAGAGACCCTTTGACGACATGACTGGCGGGGGAAACCAGTCCCCCCTTCCCGAAGGGTGGGAGGAGAAGCTGGAATCATTCAGGAACTCTTCACTCTATAGCGCCACTGAAGGGATGATCCGCTTCTTCGGTCTGGGCGAAAACAGTGCAAATATTGCATATATCAGCTCCTTCCAGGACGTTGTGCTCACATGGTCAGGCCGGCATAGCTCGGATATCTCGGCATTTGTTGAATGGTGGGACGGGGAGGGATGCAAAAGCACCCTCAGCCAGTCGAACCGCCAGGAGGCGATGAGGGTGATGACGGTTCACAGGGCCAAGGGATTGCAAAGCAGGGTGGTGATTGTGCCATTTGCTTCATGGGAGTTTACGAAACCCGGTTTCAGCAGACCTCTTCTCTGGGTTACTGAGGTACCCGCCCCCTTTGATATGATGCCTGTAGTACTTCCGGAGATAAACAGCCGCCTGGAGGAATCGCTGTTCGCTGAAGAAGCCATGATGGAGAAGGCATCAGACTGGCTTGACGGGGTCAACCTGCTTTATGTGGCGTTCACCAGGGCGGTTGACGCTCTCTATGTTATGGCACCGGAGACAGCATTGAAAGCTTCCGGCAGCGCAGGGGCAGGTAGCCTCCTTAATCAGGCTCTCGAGAATCTTCCGGCCGGCTTCATTACGCGCGACGATGAGGCTGTCAGGGTTGTCGAATGTGGTGAACTGCCACCTGTGGAGAGAGATGAGCGTCAGCCAGGGCTGGAGATGTCACGGTTTACCCTGAGCGAGCCGCGGGGCAGACTCAGACTGAGGACGGGCGGCGCCCTCCCCGCCGATGAGGTCAAGCTCACTGAACCCGGTGGGAGGGCATACGGCATAATGATGCATGAGATTCTCAGCCGCATCACCACCACCCATGACATTGAGGCAGCCGTGGAACACGCCTGCACCGCCGGGCTGATGCCGGTGACCAGCCGTGATGCGGCTGTAACCCGCCTCCGCACCATGCTCTCGGCAGAGAAGGTGCGCTCCTGGTTCGACGGCAGCGCGTCAGTCATGACCGAGGCCACAATCATACTCCCCACGGGCGCCGCCCGCCGACCTGACAGGGTGATGATAAGCGGTGACACAGTGACGGTAATCGACTATAAGTTCGGAGAGCCGTTGCCACGACACAAACAGCAGGCTGCCGACTACCGCCAGCTACTTCTGCAGATGGGATACAGTGATGTGAGGTCGTGGCTGTGGTATGTTGAAAAGGACATAATAGAGGAGGCAGATGATTAGCTTCCGGGGATGAAGGGCAGACGGGAAAAGGGATAGGATGCAATAGAGGAGGAATGAACAGAGAAACAATATATGGTTGGGGAACGGCCAGAAGATTCAACTCCTTTGCTGACTGGTTTACCGGACTTGTCGGAGGACGGGTGCAGAAGCTGAGCATAAACGCAGGATTCACATGCCCCAACCGTGACGGAACCCTTGGTTACGGTGGATGCACCTATTGCAATAACGAGGCCTTCATACCTGGTTACTGCACCCCTGATAAAAGTGTGTCGGAACAGATAGAGCAGGGGATAGCCTTTCACCGCCTGAGATACCGTCGTGCAAAACACTATATTGCATATTTCCAGGCATATACAAATACATACGCAGGTATTGAGAGACTGACTGCCCTTTATAATGAGGCGCTGAACCACCCCTTGGTGGCTGGCATTGTCATAGGTACCCGTCCTGACTGCATCAGCGGTGAGCTGCTTGACTGGCTGGCGCTTATGGCCCGTGATTATTTCGTCATGATTGAATATGGGATTGAATCGGTTAATAATGATGTGCTCAGGAGGATTAACCGGGGGCATGATTTCGCCACGGCAGTGCAAGCCCTGGAGGAGACTTCGCTGAGGGGACTTTACGCGGGGGCGCATCTCATCTTCGGACTGCCGGGCGAGAGCCGCCGCGCCATTGCTGACAGTGCGGAGGTCATCTCATCATTGCCACTTGCATCGCTCAAGATAAGGCAGCTGCAATTGGTGAAGGAAACTGCCATGGCCCTTGAATATGAGCAGAATCCCGGCGCGTTTGACCTTTATTCACTTGACGACTATCTTGACCTGGTGATCTCCTTCACGGAGCGGCTCTCGCCCGGTATAATGATTGACCGCATCAGCGGAGAAGCGCCCCCGCGTATGCTCGCTGATCCGCGTGACTGGCACATGAGAAGCAATGAAATATTCGGGCTGTTCGAAAAACGGCTTGAAGAACGGAATACATGGCAGGGGAGGCTCTGCAAAAAGAGGTGAGAATGGATTTCCTGGAGAAAGTGGCACAGAGGCTCCATGCACAGCACGGCAGCGAGATGGAGAGGCAGACGGTGGTACTCCCCAGCCGGAGGGCAGGACTATGGCTGGCACGTGCCCTGGCAAAGCTGAATGACAAACCGTCGTGGGCCCCGTCAATGATGACTGTCAGTGACCTGTTCCGGTCATTCACTGACCTCGTGCCTGCAGATACGGAAACCCTGATATTTGAACTTTACAACGTCTTCAGGAAACAGTTCGGAGGGGAGATGAGCTTCGACGACTTCTGGCCGTGGGGAGAAGTGATTATAACCGACTTCAATGATATCGATCTTTATATGGCTGATGCCGAAAAGCTCTACAGAAACATCTCCGATCTGAAGGAGATAGATGAGAAGTTCGGCGGCCTTACAGATGAACAGATTGAAATTATACGCGGTTTCTGGAAATCTTTCAATCCTGCCTCTTCCGGCAGCGAAGCCCGCTCAAAATTCAGGTCTGTCTGGCAGAAACTCGGTCCGCTTTATAACGGGTACAGAGAGGCATTGAAGGCCCGCGGCATGGCCGGTGACGGAATGCTTTGCCGCGAGGTGGCTGAGAAGGCAATCGCAGGAAAACTGAATGTGCCGGAGGGCAGGAGATGGCACATAGTAGGTCTCAACGCCCTGAATACCTGCGAAAAAAACCTGTTCCTTCATCTGAAACGTCTGGGTGTTGCAGATTTCTATTGGGATGATGACCACTTTTTCATGGATGACCCTGAGCACAAGGCATCTCTTTTCATCAGGGAGAACAGGCGTATCTTCGGCAGCGCCCTGGAGGAGAGCCCTTCGTGCAGACATGAACCACCCGCCGGTGAATGGCATATCATTGATACACCCTCTGATACGGCACAGGCTGGCATGGTGGCACAGCTGCTTGAAAATGAAGGCATAACCGGCAGCGACGACCTGACATCCACCGCCGTGATCCTTGCTGACGAGAAACTGCTGATGCCTGTTCTTGGTTCCCTGCCGGAGTCGGTGGAAGAGGTGAACGTGACTATGGGTCATCCGTTCCGGTTTACACCGCTTTACTCGTTCCTGAAGCAACTGATGTCACTCATCCGTTCAGCCAGGAGAGGCAGCGGCGGACTTTCCTTTCGCAGTGACGAGGTGCTGGCACTGCTGAGACACCAGTACTTCAGGCTGCTTGCCGGCAGCGACGGGGATGCGGTTGTCAGGGAGATAATAAAAGGAAATATGATAAGGGTAAGCGCCTCCCTGTTGACTGAAAGGTTCCGTTCAGGTTTCCTGTTTGAAGTGCCGGAGAGTGGCGCACAGATACCTGAGTATCTGGTCTTTGTGATGGGACGGCTTGAGGAGGCCTCCTTCGCAGCGGAAGAGGACGAAATGAAGCTCAGCACTGACCGCGAGTATCTGAGGATGGCTATGAGCAGCACAATGCGGCTTGCCAACCTCATCAGCAAGTACAGCCTTGACCTGAAGCCTGACACAGCATTCAGGCTGCTTGACCGCATCTTCCGCAAGATGATTGTCCCATTCTCCGGTGAACCGCTGCGCGGGATACAGATAATGGGTGTCCTTGAGACAAGAGCCCTGGAATTCAAAAATATAATCCTCCTTTCACTTAATGAAGGAATCTTTCCGGGAACTTCCTACAACAACACTTACATTCCATATAATATCAGGCGCGCATTCGGACTGCCCACTGTAAACGAGCATGAATCAATATGGTCATACTATTTCTTCAGGCTGCTGCGCAAACCACAGAAGGGATGGTTTCTTTACAACTCTTCTGCACAGGGATTGAACAGCGGTGAGATGAGCCGCTACCTCGTGAGGATGAGCTACAGTCCGCTCTTTGCACCCTCGCATCGCACGGTTAATATCAGCGTCGGCCGAAGCGGGATGATATCTGAGACACTCACCAGGACCGATGCCCATAACATGGTTCTTTTCGAAACTTACCGTGAGGGAAATAGTGAGGGCAAGTATCTGTCACCCAGTGCTATCAATACATGGTTAAACTGCCGCATGCGCTTTTATTACAGATATGTGTGCGATATGCCCGAGGAGGAAGTACTTGAAAAGGAGATTGACCAGCGCCGGTTCGGCAACATAATGCATGAGGTGTTGCACCGGCTATACGGGCCACTGAAAGGAGAAAGCAATGCCGGTCGTAAGATTGCCGCACTGTCCCGGTCACGTGAGATTATAAGAGAGACAATCATTTCCGCTGCCATGGATGAGATGAGGTGGGACAGGGAGACTCTGATGTCAGGCAGGGGAGTGATAATAATCGACGTGCTTGAGCGATATGCCAGGGAACTGCTTGAATATGATGGTGTTAATCCGGATATGACTCTTCTTCACCTTGAGGAAGATTTCTCAGGTGCGCATACAGTTGTCTGCGGTGGAGAAGAAGTGAGAATAACCCTGGGAGGCAGGGTAGACAGGATAGATCTCACCGGAGGGGCTGTAAGGGTTGTAGATTACAAGACCGGTGCGCCAAAGCGCGAAGTGTTTACGGCAGAGGGACTGTTCGATGAGGAAAAGGAAAAACGTAATGATGCCTTTTTGCAGGCGCTGCTTTACTGTACACTGATTGAGAAAAGCCACCCGGGAAAGATGGTGCTTCCGGCAATTTACTGGATTCAGCAGCTGTCATCTGATGAGTTTTCACCATACGCACCGGTTACAGGACTGAAAGGGCCGGAGAGTGCCATCTCTGAATGGGGCAGCTTTATGAATGAATACAGGGAACATCTGAACCTGGCACTGAATAATATCTTCTCGGCCGATGAGGATTACCGGATGACAGCATTCCGCCGGCGCTGCACCTTTTGCCCGTACAGGACGCTCTGCAGGAGATAGCGGCATCCTGACCTCTGCCCCGGAGCCTGCTCTGCAGGAGATAGCGGCATCCTGACCTCTGCCTTGGAGCCTGCTCTGCAGGAGATAGATACAATGAATAGCCATCCTGACCTCTGCTCCTGATTTGCACTGAATGAGGCGGGTGCATAATAAATCCTATAGCTGATCATGTGTACCGTGATTAGCGGTACCGGCAGATTAAGGGGCAGTAAACAGCAGGTTAATCCTCCATCTGCCGCTGTAGTGCAGCCATCCTGATGGCTGTCACAGCTGCCTCATCGCCCTTGTTGCCATGCTTGCCCCCGGCCCTGTCAAGAGCCTGCTCCAGGTTCAGCGTTGTCAGGACGCCGAAGATGAAGGGTATGTTATAGTCAAGGTTAAGCTGGGTGATACCCCGGGTCACCCCCTGGCAGATATATGTAAAATGAGGTGTCTCACCCTGAATGACACATCCCAGGCAAATTACACCGTCAAGATCTTCATACTCAGCCATCCACTGCGATCCGAGAGTCAGCTCGAACGTGCCCGGGACATGCCTGACAATGATATTGTCGTCCGTTACACCGTGGCGCTTCAGTGTTTTAACGGCACCGTTAAGAAGTGAATGGGTTACCTCGCTGTTCCAGTCGGACACCACGATGCCAAACCTCATCTCCGAGGCATCGGGAACGCCTGAGGGATCATAATATGAAAGATCGCGGGTTGCCATCTGTCAGTTGATGTGCAGTTTGACCCTGGCAATATACTTGTCGATGCTCCGGCCTTCGTTGCTTTCCGGGTACTTATCCTGCACACGCTCGTATAGTTTGAGGGCATCGCTCCATTTACCTTCATTCTCGTAGAGCATTCCCGCCTTCATGAGGTAGATGGGGGTGAGGAACGCGTTTTCAGCCATGTCGGCGGCCTCAAGGTAATTCTTTATTCCTGCAGCCATGTCGCCAAGCTCAACATGCGCATCGCCAATCAGACCCTTCGCCTGTGGCGCGATAACCTCATCATTCTGTTTGTATTTGGTCAGGTAGCCTATTGCCTCTTCATACTGACCGAGATGCATAAGGCATGCTCCTGCATAAAAGTTGGCAAGCTTGCCTGACCTGGTGCTCCTGTATTCCTTCGCTATATCGATAAAGCCAAGATTGTTGCCGTCACCGTTGAGAGCCAGCCTGAGTGAGTCCTGTCCGAAATACTGCTCTGCCATGTACATCTGGCTCAGAGCCTCTTCATTCTTTTTGCTGATATACATCCTGAGAAGCCATGCTATTCCCACCAGCAGCACTGCTCCGGCAAGAACATATAACAGGGGTTTGTAATTCTGTTCAAGGAATTGTTCTGTTCTTGTCAGTGTCTGCTCAACGTTTTCGATCCCTTTTCTGGCGGTCTCCTTCTTTTTCTTGCTCATTTCAATGTTCTCTGTTACAGGTCAAAAAATAACTTCGCAAAAGTAGTATTTCTGGCATTATTTAAAAATATAAATTTAAAAATTTGTCGTTGAGTATTAGGAGATAAGAAGAGGAAAGCATAAGTTTGTTAATGCTAAACTGTCAATATAAGTCATGGCTATGAGAAAGTATCACTTGTTTAATCTATCTGTGGTTGTCTGCTGTTTTAGTCTGACAATCAGTGCACAGAAGCAGTTATCTGACTCCCTTATCAGGGCAGGCGTAAGATTGTATGATGAAGGGAAATACAATGAAGCCATCAGTATGTACAGACAGGTCGACGAGAACGATTCCAATTATGTCTGGATGCTTGGAGAGCTGAGTATGACCTTTCTGCAGACGCAGGATTATGACAGCGTCATTTACTATGCCAGTGCAGGACTGGAGAATCCATCGCCGTACAGGCAAATTCTTATGCGTAACATGGGCACTGCATACCTGGCGGCCGGCAATAGAGAAAAGTCGGTAGAGGTGTACAATGACGCCATAAGACTTTATCCTTATTCGTATCTGCTTCACTTCAACCAGGGCATGACCTATATGGAGATGGAAGATTACAGGTCAGCCATGAACAGCCTTCAGGAGGCCATCAGATGCAATCCGTTCCATGCCAGCAGCCATATGAGGCTCGGGATGCTGATGGCAAGGCAGGAACAGTACAGCCGTGCGCTTCTGTCACTTGAGACATTCCTTGCCCTTGAGCCCGGAACTAACCGCAGCAATGCAGTACTGGTCTTTATTGAAAATCTCTCCTCGGGGCATCTTGACACAACCTATGGTGACTTTATTGAGCCTTTTGCCGAAAATGATATGTTTGAGGAACTTGACGGGCTCATTAAGTCAAGGATAGCTCTCAATAAAAAATATAAGGGGGCAATAAAATTCAATGCCAACCTGGTAAAGCAGACTACACTTCTCATGGAGATGCTGCCTACAGAAGATCAGGCCGGAGATTTCTGGGCAGAAACTTACCTGCCTTTTTTCCGGGCACTAAAACAGGGCAGTTTTGTTGAGCCATTCCTATACACAATTCTTACCTCATCAGGCCAGGAGGAGGTAAGCCAATGGATCAGCAAGAACAAGAAGTCACTCGAATCATTTTACCAGACAGGCAGGTATCTTACCAGCATAAGGAAAAGCAGGCTGGTTACGGTTGACGGTAAGCAACAAATGCTTGCAACATCCTTTGACGAAAACGGAAACCTCAGTTCCCTCGGAAACAGTAATTCTTCCGGTGCAGAACATGGCTTCTGGCAATATTATTTCCCCAACGGCGAACTAAAGGCTGAAGGGTCGCTCTCCAACGGCAAAAAGGTTGGAAAATGGAAATACTACACTTCCGACGGACTCCTTGAATCAGTTGAGAATTACACGGATGGCACAATCAACGGTGAGTATTTAACTTATCACCCGACAGGTAAACTTAATATTACAGGAAATTTTTCCAACGGCATGGTTGACGGCAAGGTCATCTGGCGGAACATCTTCGGGATACCGTCAAGATCACTCACCTTCAGAAATGACACGCTCCATGGCGAGGCCAGAACCTATTACGACTCATCCCAGCTAATGGAAGCATATGAAAATCAAAATAACCAGATCACTGGCAAGCATATCACATATTACGCTTCCGGACAGGAAAGAATAATTGCCTATTACAACTCAGGGTCACTTGACGGAGAATATATTGAGTATCATCCCAATGGAAGAGTGAGTGTCAGGGGAACCTACAAAGACGGCAGGGAGGAGGGGGAATGGACATACTGGTATTCAAACGGCAGGGTTAGACTTGTAAGTAACTACATCGACGGCGTCAATACAGGCACTGTCAGAACCTATTACATGAACGGTTTGCCTGAATCAGAATCGAATTACAACAGCTCGGGCAAGCAGGACGGGATTTCAGTGACATGGGATCACCTTGGCAGAAAGGTATTGGAAGAGTTGTACCGTGACGGAATCCTTGTCAGGATAACTACCGGCTTTGGCAGCCCTGATGAACCGGTAGTCTGCGGTAGTGATGACGGCACATTCAGCTACCGTATGTACACATTTGACGGGAGACTGAGGACTGAGGGCTCATATGAGAAAGGCGTCCAGACAGGTGAAATCAGATTCTATTACAAGAATGGAAACCTGAAGCAGAAATTCAACCTGAAGAATGGAAAATATGAAGGAGAGGTCATCACCTGTCATCCGAACGGAAAGACCGAGTCTGTCATGCATTACAAGGATGGTTTGCTGGAAGGCAAATACCTTGAGTACGGGCTTGACGGTACTGTTATAAAGGAAGGGTCTTACCTGAATAACAACATGAACAACTATTGGCGCAACAATCTTGCTGATGGTACCAGTGAAACATCAGTATATTACATAAATGGTTTATTAAATGGTTGGTATACAACTTATTCAGTTGACGGTAAAATCAGAAGCAGGGACAGGTTTACTGACGGCAGGCTGGTCAGAAAGTGCCAGTATGATCCTGATGGAAATATTGTAATTGATGTTGACTTCAAAGAGACAAACGCCTACCAGATTAAAAGCATGCCTGACATAGTTCTTGCCGATGTGGTAATGAAGGGAGGGATGCATAACGGACCATTAACCTGGTATCATCCTGACGGGAAACCCTCCGCGAGGATGAATTTCCTTGCAGACAATCAGAACGGTGAGTACATGCAATATTTCCCTGACGGTAAGCCAATGGCGAAGGGTTACTACCTGAACGATAACAGGGAAGGGGAGTGGATTACCTGGAATGAGGACGGCAGCATTGACATCAGGGAGCATTATTTCAACAACATGAAGGATTCGGTCTGGACTTATTTCTACGAGAATGGAAAAGTAAGAATGACGGAAACTTATTTCAATGACATGCTTGACGGAGAGTGCAATCAGTATGCTCCGGATGGTGAACTTATGATAAGGCTGATCTATAGCGAGGATGAGCTTATTGGTTACCAGTACATGAAGGGAGGGAAACTGACCGACATTATTGCTCTGACAAAGGGCGATCAGCCGGTTATTGCCTGGTACAACAACGGGAAAAAAAGTTACGAAAAACATTTTCGCGATTTTGTTGCCGAGGGTGATCAGGTCAAATACTACCCTGACGGAAAAGTAATGCAACGGAAACAATACAGGGATGGCTTGCTTGAAGGTGTGCAGGAACTATTTTATCCTGATGGCACTCCTGAGGCTGTTTATAATTGCAGTAAAGGCATGTTTGAAGGAGAATATGTCAAATACCGGAACTCGGGGAAAGTAAAGGAAAAGATGCAGTTTCTCCATGATCAGGCGCATGGGAACAGGTACCTGTATGACACTGCAGGAAACCCCATGCCGGGCGAAAAGTACTGGAGTGGCAGTTTCACAGGTTTCATCCGGTGAGATGAGAAAAAAGTTATTGGTGCTGTTGGCTGCCCTGCCTCTGGTCTTGAACCTCTCTGCCCAGCAGAGTACAATCAGGGCTGAACGGGCAGCCATCATGAGAGATTACAATGCGGTTATCAGTGATCTGGAGCATGTTTACGAATTCGACATCGTAAAGGACAGCCTGAGAGTCATCCAGCACTACAGCAAGAAAACAGAAATGCTGACTGACTTTACCAGGCTTTTTGCGGATGACAAGATCTATTTCGACTCATTTTCTACCGTCAGTGACCTGGAGGCATTTACCATGGTTCCTGGCAAAAAGGGATTTGAAAAGATTCCCGTGACACTGTTCAACGAATTGAATGACCCCTCCGGAGGCATCTTTTATGACGACTCAAAAAGCCTGAGTTTTGTTTATCCTTCATTGAAAAAGGGGGCGTCAACAACGCTTCAGTATAATCTGGTACACCACAATCCCCGCTTCCTTAACAAGATAGCATTTCAATCTTATCTGCCGATCCTGAATGCGAGGTTCACCGTAAAGGCGCACAAGGATATAAGGCTGGAATTCCGGTTTTTCAACTGTGACGACGGCTTTTTAAAACAATCGGTTTATTCCAGGGGGAAGTATAACTACCATGTATGGGAAACACACGATGTGCTGCCCTACAGATATCTCGTCAGTGATTCCTATAGCATCCTTTATGACAGCCCTCATGTTTGCGTCTCGGTTGAGGAGGTTAAACTCAGGGATACCACTCTCAGATACTTTTCAACGGTAGCTGATCTGTACAGGTTTTATTACAGCCTGCTTCCTTCAGAGGAAGAGGCTCCATCCCCGCCGCTGGCGGAACTGGTAGAAAGCATTACCGGGAACAAAAGCAGGCATGATAAGGTAAAAGCAATCTATTACTGGGTACAGGACAATATCAAATATGTTGCTTACTCTGAGGGCTACCAGGGATACATTCCTGCCACGGCGGAGGAGGTCTTCAACCGGCGCTTCGGTGATTGCAAAGGCCAGAGTTCACTTATCAGGAAGATGATTCAGATTGCCGGACTGAAAGCCTGGTATGCCTGGGTGGGAACACGTAAACTGCCCTACACCTACAGCGAATTGCCGCTGCCGGCGGTTGACAACCACATGGTGGTGGCATACAATGAGGAAGATTCTCTCTACATTCTCGATGGCACATTCCGGTTCATAGATTTTGGGATGTATCCTTTCAGCATCCAGGGAAAGGAGGTGCTTGTCGGTGTTGACAGCGATAATTATTTCATTTTCAAGGTGCCGGTCTCGGGTGAGGAAGAGAGCATTGTTTATGATTCTGTCAACATAGATCTCACCGGTGATATGATTACCGGCAAAGGATTCCGTTCACACAGCGGCTTCAACCGCTACGAACTGGCCCATGCAATGGAAGGAGTCAAACCTGCTGACTATAACAGGCGTGTCACTTCCCTCTTTACCAAGGGGAACAACAAGTTCAGCGTTGACAGTTGCACCTTCCACAGCCTCTATCAACACGGGGTGCCGGCAAGTGTAAGCTACAGCTTCAATATTGCTGACTATGCCCGGATGGTCAATAACCAGGTTTATATTAACCTGAACCTTGACAGATCATTCTCCGAAAGCAAAATAGACACCACAACCAGGTATGCTCCGGTTGTAAATGACTTTTATTATACTGAGCACCAGATTACCCGTTTAAGAATCCCTGAGGGTTATGAAATTAGTTATCTGCCTGATAATGATGTAATAGAAAATGAGATTATCAGCGCTTATTTCCGGTATTCCGTAGATGACGGTTATATCACTCTTGATAAGAAAATCAAATACAAATTCCTCTTGCTTCAGAGTGACCGGATTAAACTATGGAATTCAACCATAGACCAGCTGAACGGAAACTACCGGTACTCTGTGGCCTTAAATAAACCTGAAACTAATTCAATAATAAAAAAATGATGAGGATATTTTCAGTTTTAATACTGCTGTTACTGGCAACGTCTGCTGTTTTACAGGCCCAGGATTCATGGAACCGCACAACATGGGAGGAGAAGCCTGTCTACTTCTCTCTGGAATCAGAAAATCAAAATGAAAATGCAGTCGGTATTTTCTACAATGAAAAGACTGAGTACCTGTATAATCCTGAAGGCCAACTGGAAATGATTCATACCCTCCACCGGAGAATAAGGCTTAATACTGATGATGCCATAAACGGATTCAATAAACTCTCCGTATCAATGGCCGATGTGATTGAAATGGAGGAGACGAAAGCGAGGGTCATAAAACCTGACGGACGGATAGTTGAGTTCAATAGTCAGAATATCAGGGAAATAGTGGATGCCGAAAGCGGAGATAACTACAGGATCTTTGCTATTGACGGTATTGAGAAGGGAGATGATCTTGAGTATATCATCATAAGGAGAATGGAAGGGGCAAACTTTGGAAGGGCTTACTTCCAGTTTGAATTTCCGGTCATGGAGGTGTCATTTGAACTGATTTCTCCCAGGAACCTGAAGTATGCAGCCAAAGGTTATAACGGTTTTCCGCAACCTGTTGCTGACACAACGGCTGACGGGAGGAACAGACTGTCATGCACTGCCCGGAGCATCAGCGGACTGAGGAGTGAGAGTTATTTTTACCAGAATCCGCATCGCGCAAGGGTGGAATATAAACTTGAATATAATCTTGCAAGGGGTAAAGGCAGCCTGCTGAGATGGAGCGATGCAGCCCAGAGGATGTATGAAATGATTTATTCAGATGCTGATCCCAAAATTGTTAAAAAGTGGATCAGGACGATTGATCCGGGAAATGGTACCGGCATGGAAAAAGCCTCTGCCGTTGAGGATTATATCAAGAGGAATATACATATCGACGATGGCGACAACCCTGAATACCACGATCTTGAGTATGTCAGAACAAGAAAGGTCACAAACGAAATGGGTGTGGTACGGCTCTATGCAAATATCCTCCGCGCACTTGATATCAGGCATGAACTGGTACTGACCTCTGAACGTGACAACATCAGGTTCGATCCAGACTTCCACTCCTGGAACTATCTCAGAAAGTACCTGATATACCTCTCTGATGAAAAGATATACATTGACCCGGCAAATGACCTGTACAGGGTAGGATGCATACCGGGTGAACTGACAGCCACTTACGGACTGTTCATATCAGTGGTGAAGATAGGTGACTTTGAATCAGCACTGGGAAAGATACGGTTCATTGAGCCGGCTGCATACAGTGAGAATTATGACAACATGTATATTGAGATCTCCTCTGATCCGGTCACAAATGTTTCCACGATCTCTGCCACGAGAGGTCTGAAGGGATTGAGCGGAGGATATATTTATCAGATATACAAGAGTATAGATGAGGAAAAGAAGCAGGAGTTGCTTAGGTCTGTCATGGAATCAAAAGCTACAAATCCTGATTATAAAACTCTTACAACACTTGAAAGAAGCGATATAGAATTCATGAGGGATGCCGAGTTCATTATATTCAGTGATTTCACCACATCATCCTTGCTTGAGATGGCAGGTGACAAGCTGCTTCTGAACTTCGGGGAGATCATCGGCCCTCAGGTGGAGCTTTATGATCAGGAGAACAAGGAGCGAAGTGCAGAGTCACCTTTCAACAGGTGGTACTTGAGGCGCATTGTCTTTAAGATACCTGACGGATACAGGATTGTTAATCCGGAAGCTGCTGAGATGAATATAACAGGTATTGCCGGCGGAGAAACAGCATTCGGATTCGTATCTGAATGGACCTGTTCCGGGAACATATATACTGTTGATATTGACGAGTATTACAAAAAAGTATTTGTGGAGCCTGCTGAATTCAGCGGATTTCGGGATGTGATCAATGCCGCTGCAAATTTTAACAAGGTGGTACTCGTACTTGAGAAGAATTAGCCTGGTCCGCCGCTTTTATTTACCGGAGAGCTGACTTAATGGATTTGCCGGATTGCATCGCCTTTTTCTTTTCGTAACTTTGAGCCTCCTGTAAGAGCGTATTGGAATGATGCACCTGGCAAGGCTTGAACTGACCAATTTCAAGAATTATGAAGAGGTTTCCCTCGAATTTTCTCCGGGGTTCAACTGCTTTGTGGGAAATAACGGTGTCGGGAAAACCAATATCCTTGACGCCATCCATTACCTGTCACTTACAAAGAGTTTCTTCTACAACTCTGACACCCTCAGCATCAGGCATGGAGACGATTATTTCATGATAAGGGGAACATTCGTCACCGACGATAACAGTGACGATCTCTTCTGCGCGTTTCAGAAGACGAAACAGAAGGTGTTTAAGCTCAATGGCAGGGAGTACCAGAGGATGTCTGACCATGTGGGAAAATACCCTGTGGTGATGCTCTCCCCGTCTGACACCACCCTCATCACCGGTGGCAGTGAGGAGCGCCGCCGTTTCCTCAACCTGATCATAAGTCAGTATGACCCTGCCTACCTCGAAGCACACATGCGATACAACAAGGCTCTGATGCAGCGTAACAGGATACTCAGGGACGACAGCGCCAATCAGTCAGGTCTGCTTGAGATCTATGACGAACAGATGGTTCCTGAGGCCGGAATGATCTATAATGCACGACGCAGCCTTACCGAAAACCTGCTGCCTCTCTTTCGCTCTTACTACGAAAGAATATCCGGAGGCGCTGAAAAAGTATCAATCAGATACCGTTCACACCTCAGCAGCGGTGATTTCCGGCAACAGCTTGCCGACTCACGGGAGAGAGACTATGCAATGCAGCATACTACAATGGGAATTCACCGTGATGACCTGGTCTTTGAGATTGATGGCCATTCCGCCAGGACAAATGCCAGCCAGGGCCAGCAGAAGTCATTCATCGTGGCCCTCAAGCTGGCGAAATTCGGCCTGATGACCAGGATGATAGGATTCGCACCTGCACTGCTCCTTGACGATATCTTTGACAAGTTTGATCAGAACCGTGTTGAGGAGATCATCAGACTGGCAGGATCAGGGGAGTTCGGACAGGTTTTTATCACTGACACCCAGCAGGACAGGATTCACCGGATTCTTGACAATACCGGGGTTGACTTCCGGCTTTACCGTATCGGGAAAAAGGGTATCGAGGAGGAGATCACCAACGGAGAGAAGTAAGAAATGCGAAGGAACAAGACCATTACCCTGGGAGAGGCTCTCGGAGAACTGATAAAGGAGTACCGGCTTGAAAAAGGGCTGAAGGATGCTGCTGTGCTGAATATATGGGAAGATATTGCCGGTAAAGTTATAACGGCACGGACCAAAAGAATATACCTGAAGGATGGCGTGCTTCACATATACCTTACATCATCGGTTCTGAGGAATGAGCTGATGATGCTGCGTGATTCGCTGAAGAGCCGGATAAACAGCAGGGCGGGAGAGGAAGTGGTCAGGGAAATAATGCTGCATTGAGAGAGCCGGGCAGCATGACTCCGCAGCATGAATCAGCTTCAAGACTCTGCATCAAGACTCCTCAGCATGACTGCTCATCATGAATCTTCAGCATGAACCCGAATCATGACTCCGTCCGGTAACAGATGTCTCTTCCATGCGTGACCGAAAGGGTCATCCATCTCACGATATAATGTATTCCTTCCCGCGTATGGTTATCTTTTTTCTGAGCCCCTTGACTGTTGCAAACCGGAAATGCCTGTGATTGTATCCGACCACTGCCTGGTCGTCTTCCACTATTATTTCCACCTCGGCGCCGGGATCATTGAAGACCAGGGCATCAGCCATCAGGAAAGCCTTTTCCGCGCCGTCACCCCTCCTGAAATTCCATACCTCGTCAGGCTGTGCCAGTCTCCCCGGGCCGTATATTGATTCGTTGGTCAGTTCATTGATAAGTGAATATATCTCTTCGGCATCCCGCCCTCCCAGATCTGCATGACATACCGGGTTCCTCTCAATGGCAGCCTTGACAAACGGCTTCCAGTCAGTGAGTGCCATATCCCTGTAGACATAAAGTGTCAGCAGTGCCATCTCGGATACTCCGGCAAGACTCCTGATCTTGCTGATTATCTCGTCACGGCTATCAGTTACTGATATCTGCGGATGGGTCTCCGGCTCAAATTCCCTGTCAGCCGAGGGGAGCCTCGGCTCGGTAATGATGAACTCCCTGATGTCAGCAAACATCTTCCTTACACAATCAGTATGCCTGGTTGGGAAACTCTCTGTGAACTCAGCCTCAATGACCTTCAGGTCAGAGTCTCTGTGCCGTTTAATGAATGCCTCTACTTCATTCAGAATAATCTTGCCGGGAACCGGGTCATACTGGAACTCCTCACTGTCTACTTCGGCAAGCAGCCTGCCACGGGTCTCCTCGTTCATGCTTACTTTCAGCGAGTGCTCATACTCGAACAGTTTTTCAAGGGTGATGTAATGGCTCGTACCCGCCCGGAGGTAATGATACTGGAAGAGGCATTTGTACTCTGACTTGAATCTGAGGAAGTTGATAAAGATGGCAGGGGTAAGGGGCGACTTTACGAAGCTGGTCAGCTTTCTGGCGAAGGTGTCATATGCATCCCTGTCGATGGTTGCCCTCTTGTACACGGTATGGATATGGCCGGTGATATGAGAAACTATTATCACCTTTTCATTTTCCAGGGCTCTTCTGGCCTTTTCTGACAGTGAGGTGCCGTTGAACCACATGTTTTTGGTCATAATCCTCCTGTTGTTTGTCAGCAGCCCCTCCTTCTCATTGATGAAATTCTGCGAGTGAAGCGGCGTGGCCATTATGAATATCTTTTCAAGGGGAACTTCGCCTACAATGAACATGGCTGCGGCATAGAGCGCAGCCAGGCTTACACACTCGCCGGCGCCAGTGGTGTAGTGCTCACGATGCCTGAATGCTGCCATTGCCTCAACTGTTTCAGTCTTCCAGTAGGGTATGACAGATGATTTGTACTTGTCGAGCCCGAAATGGCGACGGATGTCAATACTGAAATAATATTTGTCACCTTCGTAACCGAAAAGTGCATTTGATTGCTTAAGCAGTTTGGTATCAAAGAAATCACTGAAACGCTCCAGTTCTGTTTCCTTGTCTGTCAGGCCCCAGGTCTCGAGATCAAGGTTGAAAATGTAATTGTCAATGATGTACTGTTTGATCCTGTTGGCCTTACTGATGAAGTTCTTGCGGTGCATATCCCTGAACCACGGGTCATTGCGCCACTTCCATATTTCCGGTGACATTATATTGGCCAGAACCAGGGGGTAAAACAATTCAGGGAAAATAAAAATCTCCATGTCGGAGAGGGTATAGGCAGAAGAGTACTTTTCGAGGGTTTTCTTGTCCGAAAAGTCAGGAGATAAAGTAGCAGGCATTTCAGTTTTTTATCTAAACAAGCAGGCAGGATTATTGTTTACTCAGTATATCTCGATGGCAGAAAAGAAGAAGGAGGCTTCCCTGAGTGCATTCTCCGGGGAGTCGGAGCCATGAACAGCGTTCATTCTGACATTTGTGCCGAAGTCTGCCCGGATGGTTCCGGGGAGCGCCCTGGCCGGGTCAGTGGCACCTATCAGCCTGCGAAACTCTTCAACGGCATCAGTATGCCTGAGTACCATCACCAGGGCCGGACCTGATGACATGAACTCAACCAGCTCCGGGTAAAAGGGCCTCTCGCGGTGAACCTCATAAAAACTTTCTGCCTGCGCCCTGGTCATGTGCAGCATCTTAAGCGCAGCAATCCTGAATCCTGCCTTGTTAATACGTGAAATAATGCTTCCCGCGTTGCCGCTTCCAAGCGCATCGGGCTTGATGATTGAAAACGTAATATCGTTGCTCATAACTCTATTTTTCTTCTTACCTTTGTCGCCTTAAAAGATAAAAGCAGTGCCGGAGTTTGGTAAATATACAAAAGAATTAAAGAAGCTGATCGATGAAGCCGATCATATTCTGCTCATCTGCCACATCAATCCCGACGGCGATGCTGTAGGGGCCATGCTGGCGCTGAGAAGGTGGATCAAATCACGGGGCAGGGACGCTGCAATGATCTCACCCAATGCCCTGCAGAAGTTCCTCCTGTGGATGAATGATGTTGACAAAATTGTCGATTTTCATCATAACCCTGATGAGGGTACAGCATTGATAAACAATGCCGATCTTATCATCATGGTCGATTTCAACAGCTCCTCAAGGATGGGAAAGGCAGAACAGCTGGTTATCAGTTCAGGCGCCAGGAAGGTCATGATTGACCATCACCCCGACCCCGCGCCTTTGGCTGACCTTATCATCTCTGATGTGAGCAGAAGCTCCACCTCAGAACTGGTTTACTTCCTGGTGAACGGAATGGAAGGCTGTGAGTTCAATGACAGTGAATTCATCACTGCGGTATATGTCGGTATTATCACTGATACGGGCAATTTTGAGCACGGGTACTATACCGGTGACACCATGCGCACGGTTGGTCACCTGCTTGATATGGGAGTAGACAAGGAGAATGTTTATAACCATATATTCAGCAACTTCTCGGCTGACAGGATAAGGCTCAAGGGATTCGCGCTGCACAGCCGCATGGTGGTCCATCCCGATCTGCATACAGCATATATCTGGCTCACAAAGGAAGATCTTGACAGATTCCACTACGTCAAGGGTGACACCGAAGGATTTGCAAATGTTCTCCTGACTATGAACGGAATAGTTCTCTCTGTTCTCTTCGTGGAGCGTACCGGCTTCGTGAAGATGTCGCTTCGCTCGAAGGGCAGCTTCAACGCGAACGATCTGTCACGAAAATGTTTTAATGGCGGAGGACACAGGAATGCCGCAGGAGGGGAGATGAAGGGAACAATTCATGAGGTGGTGAATCATTTCGAAAACACTCTTCCTTCGTTCCGGAAGGAACTGGAGGAGGCTGCCAGAAAGATAGCGAAATGAGGCTGACAGCATACATCGTCATGATTGCTGTTATAGCAGCAGGCTGCCAGAACAAGCCTGACAGCAGGAGCAAAGCCTCACCGCCCACCAATGCCGAACTCATCGAACTGAACAGGTCGCTCATAACACAGGACCGGAATACCATCAATGAATGGGTCAGCAAAAGCGACCGCAACTTTACCGAAACAAGCACCGGTTTATGGTACAGCATCCTGGGCCACGGCTCCGGCCCGACAATCAAAACGGGAGATAATGTAAACTTCGATTACGAATGTACTCTCCTGAACGGCAATCCCTGCTACAGTGGCAACCAGACAATCAGGGTGGGATATACCGATGCCGGAAGCGGTGTCACGGAAGGACTGCAAATGATGCAGGAAGGGAGTGATTACCTGTTTATTGTACCACCCTACCTGGCGTTCGGACTGACCGGCGACGGCGCAAAAATACCCGGCAGGGCAATACTTATCTACAGGATAAGAGTAAGGGATATAAACTAGTTTGGAACGATATTTGACGTGAATTGTGGAAACTAATAGTACTATGGGAAAGAAAATCAATGCTGCAGCACTGGCCATACTGGCCGTAATTATCGTTGCCTGCAATCCTTCAAAGAAATATGAAGAGGAAGAGAGAAGCCAGATACTGGACTACGTTGCTGCCAATAATATCACCGTAAGCCCTGACGCAAATGGCATCTATTATATCGAAACTGTGGCCGGCACCGGTGAACTGATCCGGAAGGGTGACTCGGTGGGGGTATGGTACACGGGCAGTTTCCTGAACGGAAATAAATTCGATGATAACATCGAGGCAGAGACACCATTCAGGTTCAGGGTGGGCTCGCCATATATCATTGATGGATGGTCACTTACCCTGGTCAAGATGAAGATGGGATCGAAAGCCAACGTAATCATGCCCTCAAAAGTGGCATATGGATCAATTGGCGTAAGAGCATATGACGGTTACGGTATCCTGCGCACGATAATTCCGGGCTACACACCTTTGCTCTTCGAGATGGAGGTGGTTGAACTGGTCAGGGAATAAAATGAATGCGCCGCCCTCCTGAAGCGGCGCATTTTTATTTCAGTACAACAGCATCACCGGAAAGGGTCACCTGACTGAGCTTCTCAACCCAACCCGCCCAGGTGCCGGCCATGAAGGCATCCGCAAGCTTCAGCCCTTCATCAAGGGCTGCTTCAGCATCAGCTACAGCCTCATTCTCCTGTGCAGTCATAGGAGCTGAGGCACTGAGCAGCACCCTGTAACCGCCTATCCTGACTGAGAGCCCATTCTGCCTGTTGGTAAATGCCTCGTCCATCCTTGCAAGTTCCTCTTTGACAGCTTTATACTCTTTAGTCACAGCAGCTGCGAAGCCGGGGTTTTCTTTGATCAGACCCTCACTCTTCGCAAGGCTCTCGCGCACCTGTGCCAATGGTTTGAGCCGTTCATTGATTGATTCGATCCGTGAACCGATAGCCCTGGCTCTCTCATAGTTTTTTTTCAGTGCATCAGTGTCAGGAGCATCCATTCTCGGGTCATGATTCACCTTCACCTTCGCCGTCGAACTGGCGCTGCCGGATGAGAGAGTGACAGTATAGTTACCGGGGATTACACTCCCGCCAAGACCCCTGTAGTATCTTATCCTGGAATCCTGCTGTTGAGTCTGGCCTGAAGGGTATTCAAGCTGCGGGAGCGGATCACGGTCAAAACGCCACATGAACCTGTTGAATCCCTTTTTTGCATTGATCTGCATTGTCCTTACCACGTTTCCGGCCTCATCCGCCATCCTGACAGAAACCCTGCCGGTATCTGAACTGTTATGGAATGTGATCATTGCTCCCTGTTCCCTGTTCTCACCGCGGTACATTGCGTCACCATAGAAATAGTAGCCGGGGAGGTTTTTTGTCGATACCATGTATGCATCAGGCGCATCAAAGAGAGTCAGCGGCTCAGAGAGCAGCTTCCTGCCGGACGAAGCCAGTGCCCGCAGGGGCCTGATATCATCCAGTATCCACACGGCACGGCCGAAGGTCGCGATCACCAGGTCATGCTCCTTCGGATGAATCACCATATCATAGGTTGAAACCGTGGGGTATCCGCTTGTCCACCTGTTCCATGTGTCACCCTGATCAAAGGAGACATAAAGGCCGTACTCGGTGCCGGCAAACATCAGTTTTGGCTCAACTGGATCCTGCACGAAGCATAGCACATAACCCCATACATCGGTATCATCAATGATCCGCTGCCAGCTCTTTCCATAGTCACGTGTCCGGAAGAGGTATGCTGCATTGTCTCCCTGGCGGTAGTCATTCACCACCGCAAAGGCTTCGCCGGGATCATGCAGCGAGGCAGTTACCTGCGCCACCCAGCCGTTGCGCGGCATCCCCTTGATGTTACGGGAGGTGTTTCTCCAGTTGCGGCCTCCATCTTCAGTCAACTGGATCATGCCGTCATCGGTGCCTGCCCAGATAACTCCCTGCCTGAGGCTGCTGGGGGAGATTGTCAGTATGGTACAGTGGTTTTCAGCTCCGGTGGCTTCAAGGGTAATACCCCCGCTCTGATCCTGTTTCTGCTTCTCCGGGTCATTGGTGGTAAGGTCAGGAGAAATCTTTGCCCAGGAGTCGCCCCGGTCGCTGCTCTTATGCACAAACTGGCTCCCGAAATAGATAGTGTTGTTATCGAAGGGATCCTGTGCCAGTGCTGAGTTCCAGTTGAAACGAAGCTTTTCGCCTGCTTCGGCCTGTGGCCTGATGCTCTTGCTCCATCCGGTGGCAACATCCATCCTTCTCAAAGACCCGCCCTGTGACTGGGCATAGCAGTACCGGTTGTCACCGGGCACCGGCATGGCGTCAAAACCGTCGCCACCTATCAGGAAATCATACATTTCATTGATAAGGGGGCCGTTATACCAGGCATAGGCCGGGCCTCTCCATGAACCATTATCCTGAAGACCGCCGTAAATGTTGTAAGGTGTCTCATTATCAACATTAATGTGATAGAATTGTCCTGCGGGGAGGTTCTCAATATGGCGCCATGTGATACCCCTGTCATAGGTGATGCCCATCCCTCCGTCATTGCCGTCAAGCATGCGGTCAGGATTCAGGGGATCAATGTACCAGGCATGGTGATCAAGATGGACTGATTCTGCGGTACGCCGGTCAAAGGTGAGTGCCCCGTCATCACTCACATTGACACCTGAGAAGAGGGTATAGATCCTGTTCTCATTCTTCGGGTCAACATATATCTCGGCATAGTAAAACGGCCTGTTTCCTATGTTCTTTTCACCGCGCTTTTCCCAGTTCACCCCGCCGTCGGTGGAACGGTATATGGCTGACGGCCTTGACTCTACATAGGCATATACATAATCAGGATTTGATCTTGCAATGGCGAGCCCGATACGCCCGACCTCTTCCGGCAGTCCGCCACTCACCTTTTCGAAGGTATCACCGCCGTTGCGGGTAAGCCACAGGCCTGATCCCTCTGACGATGAACGGAAGAACCAGGGCCAGCGCTGGTGATCCCACATGGCCACGAAGATCTTTCCGGGGTTGGAGGGATCCATAACCATGTCAGCCACTCCGGAGGTCTCGTTGGTGAAGAGCAGCCTGCTCCATGTGAGTCCTCCGTCGGTGGATCGGTAAAAGCCTCTCTCGGTGTGTGGCGCCCAGGGATTGCCGATGGCACCGGCATAGATTACGTCAGGATTGACAGGGTCAACGATGATACGGTGAATATACCGGGTTAGTTCAAGGCCCATGCACTTCCAGGTACGGCCGCCGTCAAGGCTTTTGTATATGCCGTAGCCTCCGGTGACACTGTTGCGCGGATTGCCCTCGCCGGTGCCTGCCCAGACAATGTCAGGGCGCTGAGGATCAACAGCCAGCGCACCTATAGAGGCAACTGCCTCGTTATCAAATATAGGCGTGAAGGTGGTGCCCGCATTCAATGTTTTCCAGAGCCCTCCTGAGGCAGTGCCTACATAAAACACATTTTCGTTTCGCGGGTCAACAGCAAAGGCAGTAACCCTGCCGCTCATGCCACCCGGACCGATATTCCTGGGTTTGATGCCGTCGAAAAGTGACATGTCAGTTTTCTGTCCTGTCACAAGCGCTGCAATCATTATCATTACAGCTGATAAGATGGTTCTTCTGATCATCATTGTCTCTGTTTTACGGACACAATTTAGATAAATAATCGAATTGGTTCAGTATGGCCGTAGGTGTTGTGCAATACCCTTTCAGGCCTGAATCAGGAAGATTGCCGGCCTCTTTTCCAGCTCCGGTACCTGGCTGCGCCACTCTGCCACGCTCATGGTACGTATGAACTCTGTCGGGAGGGAGATGTCAGCTGCAATGCACAACCTGGTTGAGGGCTGACAGACTGCAAGGATATCCTTTATCATCTTTCCGTTCCTGAATGGTGTCTCCATGAAGATCCGGGTACTGCCGCCGGCGGAGAGCCTCTCCAGCTCTCTGACAGCCTTGCGGCGGCCCTGCGGATCAACAGGCAGGTAACCATGGAACGAGAACGACTGGCCATTCAATCCTGATGCAACCAGCGCGAGCATGACCGATGAGGGACCGGTTAGCGGCACAACCCTGATGCCACGCCGGTGGGCTTCAGAAGCAATTATGTTACCAGGGTCAGCCAGGCCCGGCATACCCGCCTCACTCATCACCCCTGCATCAGAACCGCCGGACACCCTGACGAAAAAATCTTCCAGGCCTGCCGAGTCAGAATGCTTGCCGATAGGGAAGAAGAGAGTGCTGTCAATGGGGAAAGTCCTGTCAAGGCTCCTCAGCCATCTCCTCGCCGTCCGTACTTCCTCTACTGCAAATAACCTGATAGACAGCGTGATATCACGTACTCCCGGGGGAATGGAGAGATTCGGATCGGCCTCACCCAGTGAAACCGGAATCATATAGAGTGTTCCGCTCATGTCAATGACTGATTGTACCGTAAACTTACATAAAATCAACCTTTTTTCACAAATCCCTGTATTCATGACTGAATCAATCCGCCAAAAAAGAGCATGACCGGAGGCTCTCGTTACCGTGATCTGGAGACTCCTGTACTCCGGACCTGTCTGGTCACTGGTCACCTGGTTTCCGGACTTATTCTGCTCCTGAGCCCCTGGTCCCCGGACTTAAAGACTCCTGTACTCCGGACCTGTCTGGTCACTGGTCACCTGGTCCACAGACCCGGGGGCTCCGATTCCCCTGACCCGGATCTGAGGGCTCCTGGTCCCCGAATCTGCAGATTCCTGCTCCCCTGACCTGGAAGCTCCTGCTCAAGGGTGATACCTGATATTGTACTTTTCTCAATTTCAGGTTATGTTTGCGGTGACAAAAATGAGACAGTGAGAATCACCTTTCTTGGCACCGGCACTTCCCAGGGTGTTCCGGTAATAGCTTGTGAATGTGGTGTCTGTACTTCGCCAGACCCGAAGGACAAAAGACTGAGAGCTTCCCTGCTCCTGGAGACTGCCCTGAATACTTTCGTCATTGACGCCGGTCCTGACTTCAGGCAGCAGATGCTTAACGCCCGGGTGAAAAAGCTTGACGCCATCCTTCTTACACATGAACACAAGGATCATATCGCCGGGATGGATGACCTCCGGGCTTTCAACCATAAAAGCAAGGCAGCCATTGATATCTATGCTGAGGAGAGAGTACAGGCAGCAGTCAGAAAAGAATACGCCTATGTCTTTTCTGAAAACCATTACCCTGGCGTTCCTAAAATGGAACTCCACAATATCGGTAACTACAATCTGACAATAAAGGGAGATACCTTTACTCCGCTCCGGATATTTCACTACCACCTGCCAATACTTGGTTTCAGGATCGGTAACATGGCATACATTACTGATGCCAACTATATCCCCGAAGAGACAAAGGAACAGCTGACAGGTGTCAAATATCTGGTTATCAATGCTCTCAGAAAAGAGAAGCATGTCTCTCACTTCAGCCTTGGCGAAGCCCTCGACCTGGTGCGGGAAGTATCACCCCGGAAAGCATATATTACGCATATAGGACACCAGATGGGCAGGCATGCCGAGGTGAACAGGGAACTTCCGGTCAACGTGACACTGGCCTGGGACGGCCTTGAGGTGAATTGTGAAGATTGAAACTCCTGAATTTACACAGCTTATGCCTCATCCTTGAGCAACTTGAGGTAAAATGTGAAGATGGAAATTCATCCTGCTGCCACGGGCATCCCGGTCTGGGCAGACCGGAGGCGATATTCCTGACTCTGTAAGCCTATTTTTTCTTTTTGTATCTGTAAAGCTTTTTCTGGTACTTCTTCGAGAAGAAATATTTGTTTCGCCCAAGTTGTGTGGTGTCAATGTATGAGCCCTTGCGTGCAGCCTTGTATGAGTTCTTCTTCGAGGTTGCACAGCCAGGCATCAGCAAGATTGCTGATAGTATCAGAATAATGAGAGTGATGGCTTTGCTGTTAACCTTTTTCATCAGATTGCGCTGAACTAATTCCTGAAAGCAGGTATAAACGTGTAACGTGCTTTTATGGGTAAATATTATCTCTAAAATAATTCACTTACTGTATCTTCGCTTTTATTTTCAGATACAAACTCATAAATTGCATTCCCATTTCATCAGGAAGCAAATTATATCAGTTTAAACTCCTATGTGCAGCTTTAGGTTTCGGTTTTCCCTCTTTTTTTTAATTGCCTGCCTTTCGCTTAACGGGCAGTCGCTTATTAATATGGGAATTATACATGATAATGGAGCCAGTGCCGTCTCGCTCATGCTTGACGACAGCTCCGTGGTAAAGCTTGCCGTTCCCCGTCCGCTCTTCAGCTTCAGGCTTGACGATGCATATTTTGAATCAGACGATGTACCTGCCGGCCTCGTCGCAAACCGTTTCCTGATGGTTTATCCGGGAGGTGCAGAAGCCGGCTATGGTCCGCGGGGCGGATCGCATCCGGGATTCATGGCAGAGCTGGTGCTGCGCAATATCTGGAATGATACCATCACCGTAACCAACGTGGTGCCATTCGGCGAAAAGGAAAACACTGCATTTATCACGGGAGCCGGACCTCGTGACCTGGCAAGGGCAAACCTCTTCCTGCCCGGCAAGAGCCCCGTCAGGGTAATACTCCCTGACAACGCATGGGAGATGGGCTTCAGCACCTTCGATGCAGCACCGGGACTCTCGGTGGCTTCCATTGCAAGGCGGATTAGTTCCGACAGAGGAATCACCAGACGATATGAGACCATACTTCCTCCGGGAGCATCAGTGACCTACCACATCCATGCAGATCTGTACAGGGGTGAATGGCAGGAGGGACTCAGACTCATGTTCGCCGGACGGTGGCTGCATGATCTGGAGACTTTTGATGAAGTCATGTACAACAGAGAGGACCTGAAATGGATACGCACCAGCTACCTGATGATTCTCCAGATGGCATGGGACAGGGAGCTGCGTGACCGCTTCACCGGCAAAGAAGCGTTTGAAGGCTACCTGGCTGAATACAACAGGCTGTTCGGCCACCTCGATGTTTACGGTATATGGCCTACATGGCCGCGCCTGGGGCTTGACGACAGGAACCAGTGGGACCTCTACCGTGACCTGCCGGGAGGAACAGCCGCTCTCAGGCGCCTCAGCAGGGAGGCAAGGTCACAGGGATGCCGCTTCTTCATCGCATACAATCCGTGGGATAAAAGCACCCGAGGGGAGGACCACCTCAGCAATATGGCACAGATAATCGCAGAAACAGAGGCAGATGGCGTGGTGCTTGATACCGAAGGCAGCTCTTCGCCTGAACTGCAGCAGGCTGCCGATACCGTTCGCAGTGGCGTGGTGATGTACTCCGAGGGAATGCCGGTGGTCAGGGACATGCCGGGCATCGTGGCTGCAAGAGTGCATAATGCCCTCTGGCTCAGTCCTGAACTGAACCTTAACAAGGTGATCAGACCCGACTTTGCCATCTTCCGTGTGGCAGACGTTGGTGAGGATGTGCTTCACCGCGAGATTTCGGTTGCATTCTTCAACGGATATGGTACTGAACTGAACATGTTCAGACCAGGCGGCAGGGGTGATGAGTTTAGAAAAGACCTGAATTACCTGGCTCAGACAACATATATGCTCAGGAGAAACAGCGACGCCTTTGCCGGCGGTAACTGGACACCATTGATAGGCAGCGGTGCCGACAGGGTTTATGTCAACAGCTGGAATGCCGGTGAAAAGCAGGTGTTTACTATCCTGAACATGGATCATCGCGGATACAAGGGCTCCCTGTTCAGCCCCGGCGATACCACCGGCAAACACCTGGTATCACTCTTCCGGCATGAGGAGCTCACCCCCGCGGTAATCAACAACACTCTTACTGCCCCGGTTGACCTTCCCGGGTGGAGCCAGGCATTCAACGGAACGAGGCGCGAGAGCTCCATTGACTGTGTGGCGTTACTGCCAAAACTGATCATTGCCGAGTTTCGCGGCAGCAAAATACGGATTGCCTCTGATGTCAGCGGCATGCTGCTGGTAAGCAGGGGAGATCCGGGTTATACAAACAAGCCCATGCGGATAACCGCTCCGGCTGATACCATGATCTATGCCGATGCCCTGCTGGGAATAGCGGGCGAAAAGATAGTGATAGAACTGACTGACAGTGATGGTATACTGCTTGATGAGAGGGTGATAAGGCCTGAGCAGGGCAGACCATGGCTTGTCTCGGCAACTGAACGCACCCTGCCCGCATCTGAGATACCGGAAGGGATGGTGCTCGTCCCCGCCGCCACAATACGATACAAGCTGAAGGCTGTAGATGAGTTTGTCCCCTATCCCGGAACGAGGAAGGAGATAAGCGCCGCTATTGACAGTTTCCTGATTGACAGGTTCCCCGTGACGAACGAGGAGTACCTGCAGTTTATCAGATCAACGAGGTACATTCCTGACGATACTGCCAATTACCTGAGACATTGGGAGAGGGGACTCCCCGTCAGCGGCCAGGAACGGTATCCTGTCGTCTGGATTAGTCTTGAGGATGCCAGGGCTTATGCCCGCTGGGCCGGGAAGCGCCTGCCGTCAGAAGCAGAGTGGCAGCTTGCGGCACAGGGCACCGACGGCCGGGAGTGGCCGTGGGGAGACGAGTTTCATGCCACCAAATGCAATAACGGTTTTGGCAGGCCTACCCCGGTTGATGCCTTCCCGAAAGGGGAGAGCCCTTACGGAGTGGCTGATCTGGTCGGCAACATATGGCAGATGACAGATGAGGTCTGGTGCATCGGAGCCTATTACTACAATATCATCAGGGGAGGAAGCTGGTTCAGACCCGAATCAAGCTGGTGGTATATAAAGGGCGGACCGCAGCCGCTGACAACTACCCAGATGCAACTCCTCGTCTCACCCGGTTATGACCGAAGCGCTACCGTCGGGTTCCGGTGCGTGCGTGATCTCTGACCAGGGGCAAACGCCGGCTTTTACAGTATTGCAAGTCTCGTTCAGGTGTGTGCGTTATCTCTCTCCGGCAAGAGTACTGAGGTAAGGTGGTCAAAAAAAGCTGTTTTTTTCAAGGATTGACAATACAGATTATAAATGCTTGATTAACAGTAATTTAGCAGTTGCCTGCTACCGATTGTCTGCAGCCTGCAGCATGCGTGCCCCGTCACCAATCCCCGGCAGGTAAAAATCTGCGGTGAGGCCGGTCTTTTCGGTGTAAACCTTACCAAGCCTGCTGATGAATTCGTCAACGTGTTCCGACTCAACAATTGACACCGTGCATCCGCCAAATCCCGCTCCGGTCATCCTGGTGCCCGTCACGCCCGGGAGCTTCCTTCCTTCGTAAACGAGGGCGTCAAGCTCGGCACCGGTCACTTCATAATCATGGCAGAGTGAGTCATGCGACTCGTTCATCAGTCTCCCGAAAAGCTCAATGTCATTGTTCTCCAGGGCCTTTATTGCATCCAGTGTTCTCCCGTTTTCAGTAATTACATGTTTTGCCCTTTTTCTGACTACGGGGTCTGGAATATAACTGTCAAGCATCCACAGGTCGCTGACAGTCAGCTCACTCAGGTTGCGCACAGGCCTGTGTGCTGAGATAAGTGTCACAGCCTTTTCGCATTCGGCACGTCGTTCGTTGTACTTGGAATCAGTCAGTCCCCTCCGTTTGTTGGTGTTCGTGATGACAAGCCTCCTGTCACCCAGGTTGACAGGTGCATACCGGTACTCCAGAGTGTCACAGTTAAGATTGATTGCATGGTTGGCCCTGCCGAAACCCACCGCAAACTGGTCCATGATGCCACAGTTCATCCCCACGAATCCGTTTTCGGCCTTCTGGCTCATTTTCACCATCTCCATCATCTCCAGTCCGGCGCCGGTGAGCTCATTCATGGCAACCGCCGTCACCATCTCAATTGAGGCAGAGGAGGAGAGTCCCGCACCGTTGGGTATGTCTCCGGTGAAGAGCATCTCCATTGCCGGAGCCCCGATGCCCTTGCGGGCAAATTCATTAATGACCCCGACGGGGTAGTTGGTCCAGCTCTTTGGGATAGGCAAATAATTGAGAGCCAATGGTATCACCACCTCTCCCGGGAAGTTGAGGCTGTTCATTCTTATCTCCTCTCCGCTGCCGGAGCGCACAAGGAGGGTAGTTCCGAAATCAAGTGCACACGGGAATACATATCCGCCGTTATAGTCAGTGTGTTCGCCGATGAGGTTGACCCTGCCGGGTGAATAAAAAAGGACAGGATCTTTGTCCCTGTCCCCGTATAACCTGAAAAACTCTTCCTTCAGTCTGTTAATGTCTGATTTCATACCTTAAGCTTTTTCTCTATTTCCCTTATCTGGTTGCGGAAATGACGGTCGGTGTCAATGAGGTTGTTCACGGTCTTGCAGGCATGAAGCACCGTTGCGTGATCCTTCCCTCCGATACAGGAACCAATACTGGCAAGCGATGCCTTGGTCAGGTTCTTGGAGAAATACATTGATACCTGCCTGGCCTGGACAATCTCCCTCTTGCGGGTCTTGCCCTGTATCAGGTCAACAGGAATCTTGTAATACTCACAGACAACCTTCTGGATGTAATCAATCGTGATCTCCCTGCGCTGGGTGTTCACAAGCCTGTCAACCATCTGGCGCGCAAGCTCGAGTGTTACCTCCTTGCGGTTGAGGGTTGACTGTGCATAGAGAGAGATAAGACCTGACTCAAGCTCCCGTATATTCGATGAAATATTATCTGCAAGGAACTCGAAAATATCATCCGGCAGCTCAATGCCGTCATTGTATGCCTTCTTCCTCAAGATCGCCAGCCTGGTCTCAAAATCAGGCTTCTGGAGATCGGCCAGCAGCCCCCACTTAAAACGCGAGAGAAGTCGCTGCTCCATACCCTGAAGCTCTACCGGCGGCTTGTCACAGGTCAGTATCAGCTGCTTACCCGACTGATGGAGGTGGTTGAATATGTGGAAGAAAGTGTCCTGTGTCTTCTCCTTGCCTGCAAACTCATGGACGTCATCAATAATCAGAACGTCAATCATCTGGTAAAAATGGAGAAAGTCATTCTTGTTGTTGTTCCTTATTGACTCTACAAACTGGGTCTGGAATTTATTGGCATTTACATACAGAACGGTCTTGTCAGGATACTTCTCCTTAACCAGGATGCCTATGGCCTGTACCAGGTGAGTCTTGCCGAGCCCGGAATCACCGTAGACCATGAGCGGATTGAAGGCGGTGCCCCCCGGATTGTTTCCTACGGCTATGCCTGCTGAACGGGCCAGACGGTTGCATTCACCCTCTACAAAGTTGTTGAAGGAGTAGTCGGGATTAAGCCTTGGGTCAAGATGAAGCTTCTTGATTCCCGGTATGATAAACGGATTCTTTATTGCAGGCTGGGTGACCTTAAAGGGAACCTGCATCGGTTTGTTCCTGAGATCAGTCTTGTTCCTTGACGGATACCTTACCGTGTAAGGCTTGCCATTGGCGTATCCGGAATTTTCCATGATAATGTTGTACTCCAGCTTGGCATCATTGCCAATCTCACGCCTCAGGGTCTTGCGGAGGATGTCTATGTACTGCTCTTCAAGATATTCGTAAAAGAAAGGGCTTGGCACCTGTATTGTAAGAATGCTTTTCTCGAGCCTGAGCGGAACAATAGGCTCGAACCAGGTTTTAAAACTGGCCGAAGGTATAATGTCTCGGATTATCTCGAGACAATTATTCCAAACCTCATCGTGTGATTTGTTCATTCAGTTAGAAATTAAAAAAAAGTAGCTTTTTTCTGGTGCTGAAACCCGTCACAATATTTGCAAAAAAAAGGTAAAAAAAAAATTTTTTTGCTCTTGACTTTGCCATTTATTCTATACTGTAATGAACCTCAATCCCTTAAAATGACAAACATTGGTCAAAATGTCTAATTTTCACATTATCAATATATTAGTATGAACGAGATGTCGCTCAGTCTTTTACAAATTGAAGATATTCTTATCCTGAAATGCCCTGTCAGGTCAAATTCCAATCATTTGGCCTGCAAGGCGGTGATATTGTATTGATTAATATTATTTAAACAAATCATTCCGTTTTTCTGCCAAAAAGGGAAAAATGGACATATTTCTTTGGATTTTCCTTCAGGTCACGGAGTAAAAGGTCAAGACTTCTGAGTGAATTGCTCAGGTTTGTGTAGAGAGTGTCACTTGTGACAAGCTTCCCTGCCGAACCTTCTCCCCGGCTGATTCCGGTTACGATTGTATCAAGTCCGTTCAGCGATGAACGGAGGGAGGCAAGAGAGGTCTCCAGGTCAGCCCTGGTGATGGTTTCGGAGATACCGCTTATACTCTTAAGGGTGGAATCAATTGTTGAACTATTGGATGAAAGCATCGCGGTGAAGGTCTGTATTTCACTGATTGCAGCCATGAGCTCATCTTTCCTGTTGTCAGATATCTGCTTCAGATCAGCGGTAACATCACTCATGTTTGCCACAGTGGAACGGATATCACCGGTCATTTCAGGCGTGAAGAGAGTGTTGAGGGCTGACACCAACGAGTCTAGCCTGGTGATTATACTTGTGATGTGGCCTTCCAGCGGGCTGATGGTCTCACCCAGCCTGTCAATAATTGATGTGGCCACATACCCTGAGATTGTGTCATGGTTATGGCACATTTCGCTGCTTTCTCCCATGCGGAGGATTATCTTCATGCCGGCAATGAGGGAAGCCGCGGTTATCTCAGCCTTCGAGTCCCTGGGTATGTTAAAGTGCTTGTCAACAGAAAGTGATACCAGTATTCGCCCTGACCCGTCATTGATCAGTTGTACATCCTGTACGATACCCGCCTGGTAACCGTTGATCTCTACCGGGTTTGACTCTGTGAGTCCGGCAATGTTGTCATAAACAATATGATAAGTGTCGGTTTTTGTGAAGAGGGCAGTGCCCTTGAGAAACTCGTACATCAGGATGAATGCGATAATGGTGATCAGTGCTACGAAACCGACCTTTACTTCGTGGGATATCTTCATAGGGTTGCTTTTATCTCTTTTGTTGTTCTATCGCCTCCTTCAGGGGCATAATCTTTCCGCTCCTGACAGCAATGACGAATGCGTCGGGGTATCTACCCGTCAGCGTGCGTCTGTGCTTCAGTGCATCATCATATAAAACGAATTTTCCTGATGCATATTTAATCCTTTCGCCATCTTCTATCCTGCTTATCGGTTCAAGCCCCTTTAACTGGCTCTGTGTCAGCTCTCTGTTTTTTGGCATCGCGGCTACCTGCACCATAAAATAAATATTGTCTGCCGGGGCAGGAGTGGCCTGGCCGGGGTTTGCCGCTGCCGTACCGCTTTCGCTCTTGACTGTCTTTTCTGCCTGCCCGCTGTCACTCTTCACAGCTGTTTCCGTCTGCCCGCTGTTGCTCTTCACAGCTGTTTCCGAAGGAACAATCTCACTCCTGGCCGGCTGATCCGCGGTTTTGCTTTCATTCCCTGCAGCTGGTACCGCAGGTTTGGCCTCCTGCTGCCCTGATGGCAACTGTGTGTCTCTGCCAGCCGTGGAGTCATCAGTACCCGCTGCCGGGGTTGCTGCCTGTGCAATCACTTTGCCGTTTCTTACTCCTGACCTGCTGTCAATGGTTTGTTTGTAGTCACGGAATGCCCTGAAAATTGCAGAGGCAAGATAATCCTGTCCCTGCTCTGATATGAGGAACTTCTCTTCCTCGGCATTGGTTATGAAACCCAGTTCCACCAGCACTGAAGGCATTGTCGTCATCCAGAGTACCTGGAACCCTGCCTGCCTGACACCCCTGTCCTTCCTGCCAACCCTCTCCCTGAACTGGTTTTGTATCAATGTGGCGAATTCGGTGCTCTGCCTGAGGTAGGTGTTCTGCATGAGTGAGAAAATGATGTATGACTCCACCGAGTTGGGATCGAAACCTTTGTACTTCGTTTCGTAGTCCTTTTCAAAGGTGATGACTGAGTTTTCCTTCATCGCAACCTGCAGGTTAGCCTCATCCATCGTATGACCCAGGACATAGGTTTCCGCCCCGCTGAACCTCTTGTCAGTCATGGCATTTGAATGGATTGAGATAAACAGGTTTGCCTTGTTCCTGTTTGCCACCTCAGCCCTCTCGTCAAGCCCGAGGAAAGTATCGTCTTCACGAGTGTAGATGACCTTCACATCCTTAATGTTTTTACTAATATACCTGCCTGTCTTGAGCGCTACAGAGAGGTTGATGTTCTTCTCCTTTGTCTTCCCTACGACAGCTCCGGGGTCTCTCCCTCCGTGACCGGCATCAATGACCACTACCCACTCATCTTCAGCCGGGAGCGACTGTGACATAACAATAACCGGCATACTAATTGCTGCTACAAACAGGGTATACGCCGGAATAACTCTTAACCCTCTTATTTTGGTAGTTTGCCGCATTACTGCTTTGCGAATTTTAATTAGTTTTGTCGCTGGCTCTTCAGAGATGCTCATTAATGACGCAAAAATAGCATTTAACTCGCATTCTTTTCCACAAAGAGTGTTTGTGACAATTTTCATGCCGCTTCTTTTACAGGCCACATTGCTTGCCCAGGAGCCGGGGCGGAGTGTCACAACCGGAAAGAGCCTCCCTGACACACTGTTGATGACCCTCCCGGATACCGTTGTGAAGAGTGATTCCGCCACCGTACTGATGACCCTGCCTGATACCGTTGTGAAGAGTGATTCCGCCACCGTACTGATGACCCTGCCTGATACCGTTGTGAAGAGTGATTCCGGCACCATACTGAAGAGCCTTCCTGATACTTTAGTGAAGAGTGATTCCGGTACCATACTGAAGAGCCTTCCGGATACTTCAGTGAAGAGTGATTCCGGCGCCCTGTCGAAGACCCTCCCTGATACTTTAGTGAAGAGTGATTCCGGCGCCCTGCCGAAGACCCTTCCGGATACCGTTGTGAGGAGTGATTCCGGCACCATACTGAAGAGCCTTCCTGATACTTTAGTGAAGAGTGATTCCGGTACCCTGCCGAAGACCCTCCCGGATACTTCAGTGAAGAGTGATTCCGGCACCCTGCCGAAGACCCTTCCGGATACCGTTGTGACCGGGCTGAATGAAGAGGATCTTTCTCCTGCATTTGTCAATGACACACTCTTTCCCGGTACATCCGGAACAATCACTGATACCTCGCTGACCAAAACAGGCCTGATTATTTCTTCAGATGCTGTTGATGAGCCAATTGTCTATAATTCTGATGGTTACATGAAGACTGACATGAGGTCGAAGAAAGTCAGCCTTGTGGAGAATGCCAGAGTCACATACGGAACCATACAGCTCACAGCTGACTCCATTGTGCTGGACATGGAGACAGGATCGGTATTCGCCACCTTCAGAAGGGATTCCACCGGCAAGGCTGTAGGCCTGCCCGTCTACAAGGATGGCTCGGAGGAGTTCGAATCGGAAGAGCTTAACTATAACTTCAAATCGAAAAAGGGGGTGATCCGTAATGTCACCACCGAGCAGGAGGGAGGCTTCCTTCAGAGCCTGACAACAAAGAGGCACGATGACGGGACGCTTCATGTCAACCGCAGCAAGTTCACCACCTGTGACGCTGATGAGCCTCATTTCTATCTCTCGCTCCCGAGAGCCAAGGTTTACCCGGGAGAGAAAATCGTGTCAGGACCTGCATATATGGTTGTTGCCGATATTCCCCTTCCTCTAGTCTTGCCTTTCGGATTCTTCCCGGTACAGCAGAAGAGGGCATCCGGAATTGTCATGCCCAAATACGGCCAGGAAGCACGGAGGGGGTATTTCCTTTCCAACGGGGGGTACTATTTCGCGTTAAGCGACTACTTTGACCTGAAACTGACGGGTACTCTTTACACAAACGGCACATGGCTTGCCGATGCAGCCACCTCATACCGGCTTCGGTACCGCTTTTCGGGATCATTCAGTTTCAGTTACGCCAACAACGTTACCAGCTACAAGGGACTGCCCGATTACGGGAAGAATACCAATTACCGCATCAGCTGGTCGCATTCGCAGGATGCAAAGGCCAATCCCGGCTCGCGGTTCTCCGCCAGCGTGAATATGAGCTCCAGCGGCTATGACAAGAACAACAGCTACGAAGTGGCAGACCACGTTACCACTACCAGACAGTCGAGCATCAGCTATTCAAAAACATGGTCAGGAGCACCTGTAAGCTTTTCCACAAGCATCAACCAGTCGCAGAACGTGCAGAACAAGACAATGATGCTCAACCTGCCAAGGGGAAGCCTGAACGTCTCGCGCATCTACCCCTTCAAGCCTAAAAAGCTGGTGGGGAAGAGCAAGTGGTATCATGATATCACAACCCAGTACACGGCCTCTTTTGAGAACAAGATCAACACCTATGACAGTCTTCTTTTTACCAGTGCTGTCTGGAAGAGTATGCAGAACGGGTTCAAGCATGAAATACCCCTGAGCCTCCAGTTCAGACCTTTCAATAACTTCTCAATCTCGCCCTCTCTCCGCTATACCGGAGTGCTTTACACACAGCAGATACACAAGAGATGGGACCCTGACTACTATGATGAAAGAAGGAACATGGTTGTCCCCTCGGTGGTGAATGACACCGTCAGGGGAGTGACCTATGGCCATGCACTTGTACCAACCGTGAGCGCATCATTCAACCCTTCCATCTATGGAACTTTTGCGTTCACAAAAAAGGGATCAGGGATTGAGGCAATACGGCATGTAATGAAACCCTCCGTCAGCTTTTCCTACTCGCCTGAGGCGGATAAGCTTTCGAGTGACATGTACAGGACAGTTCAGTACGATACTGTTGGCAGGATGCGAACCTATTCCATCTATGAAGGAAGCGTCTTCGGGACCCCGTCAACAGGTAACAGGTCAGGATCAGTCGCCTTCAGCCTTTCAAATATAGTAGAAGCCAAGGTCTATTCCAGGAATGACACCACCGGTAAGCCCAGAAAGATTAAATTAATTGATAATCTGTCGCTTAATACCTCTTACAATCTGTTTTCCGACTCCCTGAACTGGTCGCCTGTCAATATCTCTTTCCGGACTACCCTGGCACAGAACATAAATATACAGGCAAGCAGCAGTTTTTCGATCTATGGAATGAACGCCACGGGGGGCGCTGTTAACGAGCTTGCCATCAGACAGGGGCTCGGCCTTGCCAGGATGACGGGCTTTAATATGAGTTTTGACCTTGACCTGGGGCAGTTGCTGGGGAACAAAAACAAAAAGCAACAATCCGGGGGGCAGGGCGGACAGATGTCCACGGGCCGTCAACCGGGCGGACCAGGAGCACAGGGCGGAGCAGCACCGGATAATCTCCCTCTCTCCAACAGAAACCTTGATGAGTTCGGATATGTCAGGTTCGACGTGCCGTGGTCGCTCAGAATGGCATATAACTTCAGCTACAGCAAACCCGGACTGCGTACCAATATATCCCAGGCCATGACCATGTCAGGAGACCTGAAGCTGACCCCGAAGATGGCTCTCACCTACAATACCGGATACGACTTCAGACAGAAGGAGATAACCATGACGAGAGTGGGTATCAGTCGTGATCTCCATTGCTGGGAGATGAGCTTTTCATGGATTCCCACCGGTTACATGAAGAGCTGGAACTTCACTATCAGGGCAAAGGCAAGCATGCTTCAGGATCTCAAGTACGAAAGGAGGAAGGATTACCATGAAAACTACTAACGAATCAAAGATATCAGGAATGAAAAGAATCATCAGCACTACTGGCGCACCGGGTGCAATTGGACCTTACAGCCAGGCCGTTGAGGCCGGCGGCACCCTCTATATCTCCGGGCAGGTACCTATTGATCCTGCAACGGGGAAGTTGGTAGAGGGGGGTATTGCCGAACAGACCAGACAGGTACTGAAAAATATCAGAGCTATACTGACAGCAGCGGGCTATACGATGAATGATGTCGTCAAGTCAACCTGCCTGTTGTCAGACATGTCTGACTTCAAGGCAATGAATGAGGTTTACGCGCAGTTCTACACTGCTGACCAGCCTGCCAGGGCAGCATTTGCCGTTAAGGGTCTGCCGCTGGGCGCCCTTATCGAGATTGAGACGGTGGCGGTTAAAGAATAGATTATTCACCTGCCCATAAGGCAGATATGTATTTATGATTCCGTAACGGCGGGTCTCAGACCCGCCGCCACCTGCCTGCCATGTAGATTTGTATCCTGCCATGCAGATATGTGATCATTATTCCGTAACGACGGGTCTCAGACCCGTCGCCACCTTCCCGCCTGGCAGTTTTGTATCCTGCCATGCAGATATGTGATCATTATTCCGTAACGACGGGTCTCAGACCCGTCGCTGCATGAATATCAATATGGTTTGTGGTAATTATTCGGCAATAACCTCGAATTCCAGATCAACCTTTACATCACGGTGCAGTTTGACAACCGCCTTGTAGTTTCCTACCTCCTTGATGGCATCGTCGCCAAGGAGAATGTTTCTGCGGTCAATCTCGTATCCCTTTTCATTAAGGGCTTCTGCCAGCTGAATGTTATTGACTGATCCGAAGATCTTGCCAGCCGAGCTGACCTTGGCTCCGATCACAAGCTTCACTTCAGCAAGCTTCTTTGCAAGCTCTTCAGCTTCACCCCTGATCTTTTCCTCCTTATGGGCCCTCTGTTTCAGATTCTCATTGTGAATCTTCAGCGCGGAGTCAGTTGCCTGAATGGCTAAACCATTGGGAATAAGGTAATTTCTTGCATAGCCGGTCTTGACGGTAACAACATCGTCTTTCTGTCCCAGCTTCTCTATATCCTGCCTGAGAATAATCTTCATATCACTTCCTCCTTACTTTAAAAGATCAGTTACATACGGAAGCATGGCAAGATGACGCGAACGCTTGATTGCTCTGGCAACCCTCCTCTGGTATTTCAGCGAGGTGCCTGTTATGCGGCGGGGAAGTATCTTACCCTGCTCGTTGAGAAATTTCTTTAGAAACTCGGGATCCTTGTAATCGATGTACTTGATCTTGTTCTTCCTGAACCTGCAGTATTTCTTCTTCTTGATCTCTACTGTAGGTGGTGTCAGGTACCTGATTTCTGAACTGCCTTGTGCCATGATTACTCCTCCCTGACTTTTTCGGTTTCTTTCATCTTTCTCTTTTTCTCAGCATACTCAATAGCATACTTATCCATACGGAATGTCAGGAAACGGATGATCCTTTCATCTCTCCTGTACTGAACTTCCAGCTTGTCAATGAGCTCACCCGGCCCCCTGAACTCGATCAGGTAATAAAACCCGGTCGATTTTTTCTGAATGGGATAAGCGAGTTTCTTCAGACCCCAGTTCTCTTCATGAACAATCTCACCTTCATTGTCAGTGATGATCTTCTTGAACTTCTGAACCGCTTCCTTCATCTGATTCTCAGACAAAACGGGAGTTGCAATGAAAACGGTTTCGTACTGATTCAACATCTCTTAATTGGTTTGTATTGGTGTTAATAAATTTGGGTTGCAAAAGTAAAACAATAAATCTTTAAAAAAAATATTCCGAAAACTATTTGACTATATTTGTGACGGATATGTACATATACTGTTAAAACCCGGTATGGATAATTTTATTGTTTCTGCCCGCAAATACAGACCTGCCACCTTTGATATGGTTGTAGGGCAGGATACCATTACCACCACTTTGCGTAATGCGATCAGGAATAACCTTCTGGCCCAGGCATATCTTTTCTGCGGCCCCCGCGGAGTTGGAAAAACAACCTGTGCCAGAATCTTCGCCAAAACCATAAACTGTCCGGATACCGGGCCTGACGGCGAAGCATGCGACAAGTGCGAATCATGCAGGTCATTCAATTCACAGGCATCCTTCAATATACATGAGCTCGATGCTGCATCGAACAACAGTGTTGAAGACATCCGGAACCTGACTGACCAGGTGCGGATACCTCCGCAGATAGGAAGGTTCAGTGTATACATAATTGACGAGGTGCACATGCTCTCCTCAGCCGCCTTCAACGCTTTCCTGAAGACCCTCGAAGAGCCCCCTTCTCATGCCATATTTATCCTCGCAACCACCGAAAAGCACAAGATCATTCCCACAATACTTTCGCGCTGCCAGATATTCGACTTCAACCGTATTAACGTTGATGACATCGTTCAGCGGCTGAGCTGGGTAGCAGGAAAAGAAGGGGTGGAAGCCGAACATGAAGCACTCCACGTCATCGCCACCAAGGCTGACGGCGCTATGCGCGATGCACTCTCAATCTTTGACCAGATAGTGAGCTTCAGTGGCAAAACGATCACCTATGCCGATGTGATCGCCAACCTGAACGTACTTGATTACGAGTACTATTTCCGCATTACCGCTGCCGCGATGGAGGGCGATGTTTCATCGGTGCTCCTTACGTACGACGAGATCCTCAAAAAGGGCTTCGACGGTTATAACTTCATGGCAGGACTGAATAACCACCTTCGTGACCTCCTGGTAAGCCGTGACGAGGCCACTGTCAAACTGCTTGAGACCTCACCCTCTATCAGGCAGCGCTACCGCGAACAGGCTGTAAAAGCTTCCCTGCAGTTCATCTACCCGGCTCTCGACATCGGATCACACTGCATGCTCAACTTCAAGGCAAGCAAGAACCAGCGCCTGCACGTCGAACTGGCACTCCTCCGCATGTGTAACCTTTCGGAAGCAACAGAAAAGGAAGAGATAAAAAAAAAAGCTGAACCGGGGCGTTTAGACGAGGAAGAGCATTACAGTGTGGCTCCGCCGCGTTTCGTTGCCCGGCCCCGGGCATCAACAGTCCGGACATCACAGGAGGCATCAACAGCCAGGGCATCACAGGAAGCATCCCTTTCACCGGCACCGGCAACACAAAGACCCAAACCCCCTGTGACCGGTGATGAACCCAAAAAGGTTTCCATAAAAAGCATCATTGAAGATGCAAAGTCCCGGGATGCCATTGTCAGTGAACCACAGCCAGATACCATATTGACCTTCCCTGACAACGAGTTCACCACGGAGGAGTTTCATGAGGTATGGGCCAGCTTCGCCGAAGAAATAAGGGAGGAGAGCCCAAGGATATCTGTGACACTCTCTTCAGTGACACCTGAACTGCTTGCCGACAAGACTATACTGCTGAAGCTTGACAACCTGACCCTCAAGGAGAGTTTTGATGATAATTTCAGACAGCGACTTGAGGGTCACCTGCGGCGGGCACTCCGGAACGGCTCCATCAGGCTTCAGACCATCGTGGAAGCCACCGACAGGGGAGAAATACTCTACTCACCTGAACAGAAGTTCAATCACCTGGCAGAGAAGAATCCGGCTCTCAGGGAACTGAAGAGAACATTCAACCTCGATTTTGAATAGAGACTTAACAGAAGAGCGTGAGTGCCAGAAAAGATAAAAACCAGGCTGACAACAGTCAGATAACCCCCGTGAATGACCCGGTAGCCGACTCGCGACTGGGAGCGCTTGCCGGCGGGATCGCACATGACCTCAATACAGTAATTACCACTATATACGGATACAGTGAGATGGCGCTTGAGGGCCTTGCCGACTCCCCTGAGGCTGCCGAAAACGTCCGGAGAATCATAGGAGCAGCCGACAGGGCCAGGATGCTTACACGTCAACTTCTTGACCTGAGTCGTCAGGCAGCCCGTGAGAAGGTGCCGGTCAGGGTGGCTGCGGTGCTTGATGATACCATTGATTTTATCAGGCCATCAGTTCCGGAGGGAATACGCATATTGCGCCGGGTGACTGCCCATGACGCATATGTAAATGCCGTGCCTGACCAGCTCTTCAGGGTTTTTTTGAACCTGACAATGAATGCTGTTCAGGCGATGACACCAAAAGGAGGGACCCTGACAGTCACCATCGGCTGCCGCGAAGATGAAACGGGTATTCACCAGGGTGACCAGTGCAGGGAACTGCACATCCGCTTCAGCGATACCGGAAAAGGGATGGATAAAGCGTTGCAGCAGGAGGTATTCAAGCCTTTCGTCTCGGCCGGCAAGGAGCATGGAACAGGTCTTGGCCTGTCAGTTGTTGCAGATGCAATCAGGGAGTTGGGAGGTACCATCACCGTCAGTTCAGAACCCGGTGTGGGGAGTGCTTTTGATATTATCATACCCGGTGCATTTTTTGGCACTCTCCCTGAAAAACATTAACTTGCGCCGCCGGAACAGCACTGAAATCATATGGCAGGAGTAATGATAGTTGAGGATGATTCCGCCCTGCGCGAACTGCTCAGGGATGCCCTCGAAAAACGCAAGTATACGGTTATTGCTGCTGCTGACGGAAAGGAGGCACTGGCAAAATTCCGCCCCTCAATAGTTGACCTTGTGATTACTGACCTCCTGATGCCGGAGGAGGACGGGCTGATGGTGATAATGAAGATTCGTGAAATCAAGCCGTCAACCAAAGTGATAGCCATCAGTGGAGGAGGGATGGCAGGCCCGGGAAGCTATCTGATGATGGCCAGCAAACTGGGAGCCGACGCAGTGATATCCAAACCATTCCTTCCATCAGAACTGGTAATGAAAGTAAAGGAACTTCTGGAGTAAACATTATCATTCCTGGATTGTTTCTTGGAAAGAAGAACCAATAAACAGATAAAACTATGTTGACAAAAAAAATTGAAGATCTCTGCAACAGGCAGATCGAAAGAGAAGGGTACTCGTCAAACCTCTATCTTGCCATGGCTTCATGGGCAGAGACAAAAGGGATGTCAGGTATTGCAGAATGGCTCTATGCACAGGCTGAGGAGGAGAGAGCACATATGCTGAAGTTTTTCAGATATGTAAATGAGCGTAACGGTACTGCCATTGTGCCCGAATTCAAGAAGCCCCCGGTGAAATACAAGGGCATCCCCGAATTGTTCGACGAGGTGCTTAAACATGAGAAGTTCATTAGTGCCAGCATCAACGAGGTGCTGGAGGCAGCCATAGCTGACAAGGATTATGCAACAGTCAACTGGATACAGTGGTTCGTTGATGAACAGGTTGAGGAAGAGAGCAGCGCCCAGATGATCATAGACAAGATCAAACTTGCAGGTGAACACGGCATTTACTTCCTTGACCGTGACATCATGAACTTCAGGGGTGAATAGCAGATCGCTGACAAAAGAGACAATAAAAACCGGGACAGCCCCCGGTTTTTTTATGGCTTGCAGCTCCCCCGGTTTATACTCTTGTGAGCCCTGCGGACTGACAACATCTCATCTGATGAACCTTTCTCCCACAAGGAACCATAAAATGTATTATTTTTACAACTGTTTTTAAATAGACGGTAAATGAGCATCATTAACAAAGTCCTCTCCCTGTTCCTCGGAAACAAGGAGGAACGTGACCTCAAGGAAATCAATCCGTTCGTTGATAAGATACGGAAGGAGAGCGCCCTGATCTCTGCACTTTCCAATGATGCCCTCCGTGACAGGACAGCAGCACTCAAACAGGAGATACAGGACCATATCGCGGCTGAGGAGAAGGAAATTGCCGATCTGAGGGCCGAAGCGGAAAATGAAGAAGATGTCTACCGGAAGGAAGAACTCTATAACCATGTTGACAAACTGGTAAAAGAGGTTCTCGAAAAGATCGAAGAGAAGCTCGACGAAATTCTTCCCGTGGCATTCGCCATAGTAAAGGAGACAGCACGCCGCTTCAAGGAGAACGAGGTGCTTGAGGTGACCGCCAGGGAGTGGGACCGCAACCTTGCTGCCACACGCCCCTCAATTACCGTAGAGGGAGATAAGGCATACTGGAAAAACCGCTGGATGGCAGGAGGAAATGAGATTGTATGGGACATGGTACACTATGATGTCCAGCTCATTGGCGGGGTGGCACTGCACAAGGGTAAGATTTCCGAGATGGCCACTGGTGAGGGCAAGACCCTCGTGGCCACACTGCCGGTGTTCCTTAACGCCCTGGCAGGGAAAGGCGTCCACATAGTCACGGTAAATGATTACCTGTCGAAACGTGACTCCGAATGGATGGGGCCGCTGTATGAGTTCCACGGGCTTTCAGTAGACTGCATTGACAAGCATGAACCCAACTCGAATGCACGACGCAAGGCATACAACTCTGACATCACTTTCGGGACCAACAACGAATTCGGATTTGACTACCTCCGTGACAATATGGCAGTAAACCCTGAAGACCTGGTTCAGAGGAAACATCACTACGCCATAGTTGACGAGGTAGACTCCGTACTCATCGATGATGCCCGTACGCCCCTTATCATATCCGGCCCCACCGCCAAGAGTGATACCTCACAGTTCGACGAGTACAAGTTCAAGGTGGAGAAGCTGGTAAATGCACAGCGTAAACAGGTGACCCAACTGCTTGCCGACTCCAAGAGGCTTATCACCCAGGGCGACAACGAACAGGGTGGCCTGCTCCTTCTGAGAGCCTACAAGGGCCTCCCGAAGAACAGTGCTCTCATAAAGTACCTGAGTGAAGAAGGGGTGAGAACACTGCTCCAGAAGACAGAAAACTTCTACATGCAGAACAACTCCAAGGAGATGCCTAAAGTTACAGAGGAACTGTTTTTCGTCATCGACGAAAAGGCAAACTCCATCGAGCTGACTGAAAAGGGACATGACCTGATTTCAACATCAGTTGAGGACTCCAGCTTCTTTGTTCTGCCGGATGTCGGAAGTAAGGTAGCTGACATCGAAAGAACAATCATTGACGAGAATGAAAGAAGGAAGGCCAAGGATGAACTCCTGCAGGAGTTTGCGGTCAAGTCAGAGCGCGTCCATACCATGACCCAGCTGATGAAGGCTTATACCCTCTTCGAGAAGGATGTGGAGTATGTGGTCATGGATAACAAGGTTAAGATTGTTGACGAGCAGACGGGTCGAATCCTTGAGGGACGCCGTTATTCAGACGGCCTCCATCAGGCTATCGAGGCAAAAGAAAACGTGAAGATTGAGGCCTCCACGCAGACCTATGCCACCATCACCCTGCAGAATTACTTCAGGATGTACCACAAGCTGGCAGGCATGACCGGTACTGCCATTACCGAAGCAGGTGAGTTCTGGAATATATACAAGCTTGATGTGGTGGTCATCCCTACCAACGTCCCGGTTATCAGGAATGACCATGAGGACCTTGTCTACAAAACCAAGCGCGAGAAATACAATGCGGTCATCGATGAGATACTGAAGCTTCACAAGGCAGGCAGACCAGTTCTGGTGGGTACTACTTCTGTTGAAATATCCGAATTGCTGAGTCGCATGCTCAAGATGAAGGGGCTGAAACACAACGTGCTGAATGCCAAGTTGCACCAGCGTGAGGCAGACATAGTTGCGGAGGCAGGAAAGAGCGGTACCATAACAATTGCCACAAACATGGCAGGTCGTGGTACTGACATCAAGCTAACCCCGGAAGTGAAGAGAGCAGGCGGACTTGCAATCATTGGCACAGAAAGGCATGAGTCACGGCGCGTTGACCGTCAGCTGAGGGGCCGCGCAGGCCGACAGGGTGACCCCGGATCATCACAGTTCTTCGTCTCGCTTGAGGATGACCTGATGCGCCTGTTCGGATCGGAAAGGATATCAGGTATCATGGACAAACTGGGCCTGAAGGACGGAGAGATGATACAGCATCCCATGATCACCAAATCAATAGAAAGAGCCCAGAAAAAGGTGGAGGAGAATAACTTCGGCATCAGGAAGAGGTTGCTGGAGTATGATGATGTGATGAACTCTCAGAGGGAGGTCATCTACAGCAAGCGCCGACATGCACTTCTCGGTGAAAGACTCAGTGTTGATATTGCAAACATGATGTATGACGTGACAGAGAATGTAGTCAATACATATAAGGATGTGTCTGATTTTGAGGAATTTCAGTTTGCCCTGATCAGGACTCTTTCGATTGACTCGCCGATTGCGAAGGCTGAATTCACTAAAAACAGCAACGAAGAAGTTGCAGATACCGTATATGAAAAGGTGCTTGAGGCCTACCGGCGCAAGAGCGAGATCATATCCGCAACGGCATATCCGGTGCTTAAGGATGTCTATGAACGGATGTCAGCTACCTATGAGAACGTGGTTGTACCCATCTCTGACGGAGTCCGTACCTACAATGTCATCACCAACCTCAAGGCTGCCGTTGAGAGTCAGGGCAGAGAACTGCTCCGTTCATTCGAAAAGACTTCCGTACTGGCCACTATCGATGACGCATGGCGTGAACACCTGAGGGAGATGGATGATCTCAAACAGTCGGTACAGAATGCCACCTACGAACAGAAAGACCCGCTGCTTATATATAAGTTCGAATCATTTGAGCTGTTCAAGACTATGATTAACGAGGTGAACCAGGATGTGGTCAGTCTCCTGATGAAGGGCACAATTCCTGCTGCCGCCTCAACGGACAACGTACGGGAAGCCCACCGTCGCAGACAGACAGACATGAGCAGAATGAGAACCCAGAAGAGCGATTATGACAGCTACAGCAGCAGCGGGGGCGGCTCGCCCGAACAGAGACAGAAGCAGATGGCTCCTGTGAGAGTGGAAAAGAAAGTAGGCAGGAATGAACCGTGCCCGTGCGGAAGCGGGAAAAAATACAAACACTGTCACGGTCAGGGTGCTGCTAATTCAGCAGGCCTGTAGAGCTGTAATCCTTCACCCGCAGATGATGATTATGCTGGTGGCCGGAGCTTGGCTGCCCCGTCCGTAGATACAGATTACGCCAGCAATCAGAGCTTAGTTTCCTCACCCGAAGATATTAATTGCCATGGCAGCCGGAGCCGGGCTGCCTCGTAGATACAGATTACGCCAGCAATCAGAGCCGGGCTTCTTCGGCTGGTGCTGCTGATTATGCCCGTGTCCTGGGGCTCCCGATAAGTGACAGGTAATGCATTGCCTGATCAATGAACAATGCAATGCTGAAAGGCTTCGGCGCCCTGATCATAAGATCATAGGGTGCATTCTCCGGCTCATCAGTCAGATCCGGACCCACCTTCATCGGCGCTGCTGAAAGTGCGGCAAGTGCACTGAGCTGAAAGAGAGAAGAGGGATTGACATCTATGAGCAGGTCATATTTCGTTTCAAGAAACTTATTTGCGTCACCGGAAACCGGGAGGTAAGCCCAGTTGAGATCGGCTTTCCTCAGGAATTTCATGTATGACAGACCGGTAAGCTTGTCGGGAACATCTCTGCCGGGGATCCATGCGATCACCTCAACACTCTTCCCGCTCTCTGAAAGCTGCCTTTTGAGAGCCGCCAGATGCTGGAAATCATTTTCATAGGAGGCATCCCACAATATTCCTATCTTCCTGACCCCGTCAAGGCTGAAATCCTGCTTCATCCTTCTCAGCGCTCCCATGCGCCTGTGAAGCATCATCCTGCCGGCTTTTAACCTTAAATTGACAAAGAATCCCATAAGAATGCAAACCTATAGAATTTTTGGCTAAAGAGGATTATAAGGCGTATTATTCTTTAATCATTTTGATAAACTCCTCCTCTGTGATTACAGGAATGCCCAGCGAAGCGGCTTTTGCCCTTTTTGCCGGTCCCATATCGCTTCCTGCCACCACGAAGGAGGTGTTTCCCGAGACTGACCCCGCATTTTTGCCTCCCGCGGCTTCAATGGCTGCCCTGATACCCTCACGGGTAAAGTGCTCGAAGGTACCACTCACCACTATCGTTTTACCGGTAAGCGGTCCGGAGGATGTAACTGTCTGAACGGCTCCCCCGAAGGTCATTCCTGCCGCCTTCAGCCGCCTTATTATCTCTCTGTTGTCTTCATCTGAAAAGTACTCACGCACGCTGGCACTGATACGCGGACCTATATCGGGAAGCGCCAGCAACTCCTCTTCAGTAGCCTCCATAAGGCTCTCTATATCAGGGAATGCCGTGGCCAGTGTTTTCGCCACAGTCTCGCCAACGTGCCTTATACCCAGGGCAAAGAGTTTCCTGTTCCACGGTGCGGAGAGTGAGGCGGCAAGTGACGCAAGGATGTTGGAAGCGGATTTGTCACCCATCCTGTCAAGTGACGCAAGCTGTTCATGTTTAAGATCATACAGGTCAGCCACATTGTGAATGAGGCCATTTGACCATATCAGTTCCACTGTCTCTTCGCCAAGGCCCTCTATATCCATCGCCTTGCGTGAGACGAAATGGATGATACGCCGGGTGATCTGTGGCGGACAGTGCAGGTAGTTGGGGCAGTAGTGGTTGGCTTCACCCTCGTTGCGTACCAGAGGTGTGGAGCATTCAGGACATTTATCGGGGAATGTTACAACGGCCGCATCACCGGCACGCTGCCCGGCATCAACAGCAACAATCTTGGGGATGATCTCGCCGCCCTTTTCAATTATAACAGTGTCACCATAGTGAAGCCCCAGGAGTTCTATCTGGTCACTGTTATGCAGCGATGCGCGCTTTACGGTTGTCCCCGCAAGCTGCACGGGACGAAGATTGGCAACGGGGGTGACATTCCCTGTTCTCCCCACCTGGAAATCAACTGATAGCAGCTCCGTGACAGCCTGCTCCGCGGCATATTTGTATGCTATGGCCCAGCGGGGCGATTTGGCAGTGCTCCCCAGAAGCCGCTGTGCTTCAAGTGAGTTGACCTTTACTACCACACCGTCAGTGTCATAAGGGAGATCTTTTCGTTCACTCTCCCACTTTCTGATAAAGCTCAGCACCCCATCCATTCCGCTGCAGCGTTCCATGATGTCAGGAGTACGGAAACCCCACGACCTGGCTGCCATTATATTGTCATAATGATTGGCGGCAGGGAGGTCATCTCCCAGCAGGAAGTAGAGGAAGCAGTCAAGCGGACGTGCGGCCACCATCCCGGGGTCAAGCAGCTTGAGCGTGCCTGCGGCAGCATTCCTCGGATTGGCGAAAGGCGCCTCTCCCTTCGCGATACGGGCAGCATTAATCTCATCGAAACCTTTCAGCGGAAGGTATATCTCGCCCCGGATTACAAAAGAGGAGGGGATACCGGGGGCATTTATCCTGACAGGTATGCTGCGAATGGTCCTTACATTGACGGTCACATCATCACCAACCATCCCGTCACCGCGCGTTACAGCAGCTGACAGTGCCGCATTCTCATAGGTCAGGCTGATAGATACCCCGTCATACTTGAGTTCACATACATATTCCGGCTCATGGCCCAGGGTCCTCTTCACCCTCTCCCCAAACTCAACAAGCTCCTCTTCACTGTAGGTGTTCCCCAGTGACATCATAGGCCACCGGTGCTCCACCTGTCCAAACTCCTCCGTGAGATCACTTCCCACTCTCATGGTTGGAGAATCAGGAGTTACAAGTTCCGGGAATTTTTTCTCGAGCGTCTGAAGCTCATTCAGCAGCAGGTCAAATTCAAAGTCAGTTATAACAGGTTGATTGAGAACATAGTATCTGTGGTTATGTTCATCAATTGTTTTCCTTAGTTCTTCAACCCTTCGTTTAGCGTCAGAAAGCTTCATAATGAGATCCGGGAAGATATTTGTAATGATGATTTAACTCCAGACTCCGGGTATTTTGGTTCCGCATGAGCATTTTCCACCGGAAATGGACTGTGAAACTACTCTGAATCCACTTCTGTCCACCACTTTCTTTCCGCACGACGGGCAGATGGTGTCATCATTTCCTGCCGCGGGAAGATTCCCGGTATATACATATTTGATCCCGGCAGCCTTTGCTGTCTCTGTTGCCTTTGTCATTGTTGCGGCAGGAGTGGGAGGAAGGTGCTCCAGCTTATACTGAGGGTGGAAACGGCTGAAATGGAGTGGAGTGTCAGCGAATCCGTTCTCAGCCAGCCAGTCGCACAACTGCCTGATCTCATTGGGTTTGTCAGTCCACCCCGGAACAATCAGGTTGGTGATCTCCAGCCAGACACCCTCGTCACGGTATGTTTTGAGGCTGTCAAGAACGGGTTGCAGCCTGCCACCTGAGAGTTTCAGATATGTGCTGTCACTGAATGATTTGAGATCTATATTGGCAGCGTCAATATAGCGGCAGAGCTGTCTGAGCGGCTCCCTGTTGATATAACCGTTTGATACCATTATGTTCTTTATTCCCTTCTCCCTTGCCAGCCTGGATGTTTCGTAGACGTATTCATAGAAGGTTACAGGCTCGGAATAGGTATAGGCAATAGACCTGCATCGTCCGGCGGCAGCCTGTGTCACCACATCAGCGGGCGGCAGGTTATAATTCCTTGTCTTTTCCGGTGTTGTCTGCGAGATGGTCCAGTTCTGGCAGTTGAGGCATGCCAGGTTGCATCCGGCAGTGGCTATCGAAAAAGTGGTGGTGCCCGGGAGGAAATGGTACAGAGGTTTCTTTTCCACCGGGTCTATGTTTACAGCGCACGGGTTGCCATAAGCCAGTGTATAAAGCTTTGATTTCCTGGCAATACGGTTGCGGCAATCACTCAGTTCACCATCCTTGAGGGTGCACTCGTTGGGACATATCAGGCAAACCACACCCCTGGGGCCACTCTCCTGGAACATGGCCAGTTTCTCTCCCGGCGCCACTCTCATGGCTCCCGCAGGAAAGGGGGCAAAAAAGCCTGCAGCAAGGGCAAGAGAACCCCTCCTTGCAAAACTCCTCCTGGAAATCTTATTTTTGTTGTCGTTCAATCTGTTATGGATTCTGTCGCCAAATGTAAATCTACGCTTTTCCCGTCACAGATGCAACTATGCCTGAAAGCAAAATGAAGAGTGCAAGGATAAAACAGCTGTTTGCCGTTCCCGCCAGCGGGACAAGCAGGGTTGCAACAGTGAGGTAACCGAGGGCAGAGCCTGCCATGTCAGCTGAGTAGACAATGCCTGTGACCCGTCCTTCCGGGTGTGATGTCAGTATCCTGTAAATTGCACCTGTGACAATTCCTGCCGCAGGCAGCATAACGAAGATGAATGTCAGCACCGGGCCGGAGGATGATACTGTAAGAGCAGGCGCCAGAAATCCCGTCAGGGTGAATATCCCTGTCAGGATAAGAACACATATCTTCAGGCTCTTAAGCCCCAGCCGTTCACCAAGTGTAGCGCCCGCTGCCAGTCCGGCCATCAGAAGCGTCAGAATGACAGATGTCAGAATGTAGATGTTCCCTGCGGTCATCTGGAGAATGAAGATCAATATCATACCGAATCCTGCCAGTCCGGCTGAGGAAGCGAACATGGCCTGTCCGCCCCTTGAAATAAAGGCAAAGGGGATTATCATCAGCAGCACCAGCAGGGTGATAATGCCTCCCTTCATTCCCATCCGCTCCAGTGAAAGGATGTTCGAGAAGAGGGATATTACAGGCCGCAGAGCTGTATTCATCCCTGCATTCCTGTCGACATTTGACATTATCTGTTCGCTCTTCGTTTTTATCTCATTGTCATCCAGGTAGTCGCCGTTAACATAGCTGGTTCCGATCCCGTGCTGCCCGGCAAGCTGCACCACTGCATTGCTGACCGGGGTGTCGGAGGCCACGGCGTAGAGCATCGAGCCCGGGATGAGCGTTACATGCCTGAATACGTCAGAGAGTGCGTTGAAGAAGGGTGAAAACCCCCTTCTGTAACTCTCCGGTGAATAGTTGAACCATGGCATCGGGGTACACATGAAGAGACCTTCAGGCGAAAGTTGCTCCCTCACCATCCGGAAGTATTCCACGGTGTAGAAACGGTCAACTGACAGCGTTGAAGGGGGAGGTATCAACTGGATTATTGCATCAAAGGTTCCGATATCAGCCCTCAGGAAGGCCATCGGGTCATCACGGACCACCCTTACCCTCATCTGGCCGCAGAGTGTGTCACTCACCCCTTCAGCCGCAATGAGGCCGGGGTCCATCTCCAGGTAGGTCAGTTCACCGATACTGTACTTTATCAGCTCAGGCAGGTGCCTCCTCAGTCCGCCCGAGACAAGCAACACCCTGTTATAGCTCTGGCGCTGCAGCAGGGCATAATGAATGTTCTCCTCGGCTGAAATAACGTCGCCGGGGAAAAAGACCGGCCTGTGGTCATAATAGACGGTGCGTTCGCCGCTGTAGACACCCGTAGTGATGTTCCCGAAGGGTGTGTCGATGCTCTTTTCGGCTTTGACGCCTCGCAAGAGAAGGCTTCTTATCGCCGCATCAGGCGGGAAGATGAAAAGCAGGGTGGCTGTGACGGCCATTGCAGCAGCTACTGCTATCTTTATCCTGCCCCGGTAACCGAGGAACCATGTTGCAAATGCCACTGCCATCGCCAGGATGACCAGGTAGAGCTGATAGTTGGGTATCCTGATGGTCACCGTCAGCGCCGTTAGCACACCTGCCGCTACTGATCCGATCATCTCGGCGGTGAAACTGTTTCCTGCCCGGGCAATACCTGCAGCATTCCTGATCACCGATATGCGCACGAATATGAGCGCCGAGACAAACGTCACGGGCGTCACGCTGACAGCCAGAATCACCAGTGCCTGCAGAAAGGACGGTGTCTGGCCGGGGGTGAGGATTATCTGGTTCATCATCAGGAAACAGAGCGGGGCAAGGGCAGTGCCGGCAAGCAGCGTCCATACCATCCTCCGCATGGAGGTAATGACCGAACAGCTTCCGGTCACGGCGCCGCCGGCTGCAATGATAAGCCACAGCCAGAGAAAGAGGCCGGCCATCGCTTCCGTGCCGCCACCAAGTATGGCAGCCTCCCGTAAAAGTATGAACTGCGATGCCGAGCTTACAAAGCCCGTCAGCAGCAGCAGCGGCCTGAGTCCTGTAGCATCAGTCCCCGCATCCGGCTGCACTGCGGCATGAACCACGTTATTTTCGCGTATGCGCGACCTGCGGAAATAATAGCCCAGGTGCCATGAGAGATGAATGAAAGATGCAAATACCATTGCGATGCCTGTCTCTACATGCCAGTGCAACAGCGACTCCGCAAAAGAGATCTCCCACCGGTAGGTGATGCGCAGCGCCAGGAAGAGACCGAAAAGGCCGGCAATGAGAAAGGTGAAGAGCAGTATCCAGTTCCAGAAACGACGATGCGACTGCCTGGGGGTGAACCCAAAACATGAGAGGTAGAGTGAAAAAAGGTAGATGACCAGGAGGGTCACCCCTATAGGCACAACATGATAGGTCATTTCTGCTCCTGTTCTCCGAAGACATAGGCTTCATAGACAAATATCTCCGTCTCTTTATCTTTCCAGCCGTCCCAGCCTATGCCAGCCTTGTCACGGGCGCAGTACCCGAGGAACTGCTCCACGGTCCAGCCCCGCTCAGTGGCCACCTGAGGCAACAGGGTTCCTGACCGGAAGCCTTTTTTGATATAGATGCCGTGCCGGCCGATCTTTATTTCGTTGATACTGTTTATTTTTTTCATTGGTCCGAGAACCGAAATCTCCAGGCTAACGGAAGGGTATTCGGCTTTCGTCAGCGCCGGGAACCTGGGATCACCAAAGGCTGCCTCCGTGGCCATGGCACCTACCACCTCCCACAGGGGATCAGGTGAGGTGAACCGTCCGATGCATCCCCTGAGCTCACCCTTTATGGTCAGTGTAACGAATGCTCCCAGCGGCTCCCTGAGCCTGGGCGTCAGCCTGCCTGCATCCACCGGAACAGGTTTGCGATGGTTCAGCCTCGCTGTAATGGCTTCCCTCGCTGTGCCAAGCAGGATCTTTTTCTCTGCTGCCGTCAGTGTGAATGATTCAGGTGCGGAACTCTTCTTCTCTGTTGCCGTCTGTGTGAGGGATTCAGGTGCAGAACCCTTCTTCTCCAGTACTATTGCGTTGTAACCCACAACCTCATCCTTCGAGCCCACCCTGGCATCACCTGAGTTGGTGTATTCAACGTTTCGGAACTTCAGTCCCTTGTCCTTCTCAGCCATATAGAGCAGTACCGCTCCTGCTGGCCATCCACACATGGCCGTGGCCAGGTTGTCAACACCCGAAGCCTCTATATTCCTTATGGTGCGGATAAAAGCCTCGGCATCACCCTTGACTATGGCATCACTGGCAAGCTTGTCGACACGCCTGGCATCTTCATAGGAGGGATAATGCGAGAAATCACTGCTGATTACAAACAGGTTGCGGTCATTGAACCACGGCTGCAGTCCCAGGGCTACCGCCTTCAGAACTGTGGTGTTCCTGGTGCCTATCAGTATCGGAACGATAGTCGGAGGCTTCTTGAAATGATACTGTATGAATGGCAGTTGCACCTCTAGCGAATGCTCCGGACCGTGAGCCTCATCCTTTGCGATGAACCACTTGTTTGTTGACCTGAGCCTTTCACCAATCTCCCTGTTGACTCTCAGCGTTCCCAGCGGAGTGATAAGGTTCCCGGAACTGAATACCGCTGCACCCTCAAAGGCATAGCGGTGACTGACACCGATAAGGAAGATGTTGTCATATACAGCCTCACCCGGTATGGCGGCATAACCTGCCGCTGCCGTATGCCCTGAATATACATAGCCGGCATGGGGTACAATTATGGCCCTCACCTTCACTCCTGCATCAGGCTTCCTGAATGATGCGAAATATCCTGAAAGTTCACTCCTGAGCCTCTCGCTGCCGGATGGATAGAAACTTCCTGACACAACCGGCTTCCTGTCATTTCCCTGTCCGAATATATTCATTAGCGGAAAAATTAAAATTACGAGGATACTACTAACCCTTTTCATAGCAAAAGCAGTTATATCCCGTAAAGTTAAACGAAAAACCGATAAAACCCAGGTTGACCCTGTCAGATGAGAACGATATTCTCTTTCAGTATGTTACCCTCTTCATCAACTCCATAGAGCCTGATGCCAACACTGCAGGTGGCATCAGCGGTGACATCCAGGAACGGGGAGAGAGATTCCCTTACATCCTCTTCACCCATTGAATCATATTCTTCGATGTCAAAATAGAGATGCACGAACAGTATATGATCACTCTTCCTGATTTTCGTCAGTACTTTCAGAATCTTACCCATCCATATGACAGACGAGGTATTGAAGTAATCAACGTTGAATTTCAGATTCGTGCTCTCAGCCGGACTTTTGGCATAGTCTGACGCCCATTTGTATAACGGTTCAAAGAAACCTGAAGCGTTTTCCGGCAATGATTTGCCTGTGAATGTCAGACTTCCGGTGGCTGCGTTAAAACTTACCTGCGGTGTTTTAACGGTAGCCTCAATTCGAATATCCTGCAGTTTTCCCATAAGATTATGATTCCTTCCCTGTTAGGGCACAATTGCCCGATTGTTGAAGCTAAAGGTAACCTGTTTTTTTGAGGATGCCGGAGTATTCGTCAAAAAATAATTAACAGTTATCAAGTTTTTTGAACAATTCATCATCATCCTGTCTGAGGATCAATTACCGGATGCTGAAAACAACTATTATGCTATCTTTGCAGCCATAATTGAAAGAGGATGGATACGTTGCTCAGATCCGGGATAAAAGAGGCTGTCAGAACACTTTACAGTGTTGTGGCTGATGATGATCTCCTGCAGATACAGAAGACCAGGAAGGAATTTGAGGGCGACTTTACCCTTGTGGTCTTCCCGCTTTCTAAAATTTCCCGCCGGTCACCCGAACAAACAGCAGGGGAGATAGGCGACTACCTCACGGAGAAGATCAGCGCAGTAAGTGGCTACAATGTGATCAGGGGATTCCTGAACCTGACCATATCACCGGCAGAATGGGGCAGACGACTTGATGAGATGCACGCTGACACCGGCTATGGTTTTTCACAGCCCGGACAGGATGCCGAAACCGTCGTCATCGAATTCTCATCGCCGAATACCAACAAGCCGCTGCATCTGGGCCATATACGCAACAACCTGCTCGGTTTTTCCCTCTCAAGAATAACAGGTGCGGCAGGAAACAGGGTCATAAGAACCAATATCGTCAATGACCGCGGTATCCATATCTGCAAATCAATGCTCGCCTGGCAAAAGTACGCCAAGGGACGCACTCCCCTCTCCGAAGGGATTAAAGGTGACCATTTTGTGGGTGACTACTATGTTCTGTTTGAAAAAAAACTGAAAGAGCAGGCAGCAGAGCTTGTGGCAGCAGGAACTACCCCCGAAGAAGCACGCGAAAATGCACCGCTGATGCAGGAAGCCCGACGCCTTCTCCTGAAATGGGAGGCAGGCGACCCGGAAACGGTGCAGCTATGGCAGATGATGAACTCCTGGGTATACGAAGGCTTCGACGTAACATACAGGGCGCTTGGCGTGGAGTTTGACAAAATATACTATGAGTCGGATACTTACAAAGTCGGAAGGGAAATAGTGCTTCGCTCACTTGAGCAGGGAGACCTGATCCGCAAGGAAGACGGTTCAGTCTGGATCGACCTCACCGAAGAGCGGCTCGACCAGAAGCTCCTGCTCCGGTCTGACGGCACCGCGGTCTATATGACACAGGACCTGGGCACCGCAGTCATAAGATACGATGATTACCACTTTGACCGCCATATCTACGTGGTGGGCAATGAACAGAACTACCACTTCCAGGTGCTGACACTGGCGCTGCAGAAAATGGGATACGAATGGGCACGCGGACTGCACCACTTCTCCTACGGAATGGTAGAGCTCCCCGAAGGAAAGATGAAGTCGCGCGAAGGTACCGTGGTTGACGCTGATGACCTCATCCGGGAGATGATTGCCACAGCCGCCGTGATGTCACAGGAGCTTGGCAAGCTTGATGGTTACAGCCAGGATGAAAAGGATAATATCTGCAGGCAGATAGGATTGGGAGCCCTGAAGTACTTTATCCTGAAGGTTGACCCGAAGAAAAACATGACCTTCAACCCGCAGGAGTCAATCGACTTTAATGGCAATACAGGCCCCTTCATACAATATACATGCGCCAGGATAAGGTCAGTAATGAAAAAAGCTGAGACAACCGGGCTGGCAGACAGTTCGGATGCGGTTGAAGGAGTAATTCCCAATCCCAAGGAGATCTGTGTGATAAAACTGCTGAATGATTTCCGGCAGATTGTGCCTGAAGCAGCACGGGAACTGAGTCCTGCCCTGATCGCCAACTACTGTTATGACCTGGCCAGGGAATTCAACCAGTTTTATCATGATTACTCTATCCTTGGTGAAGAGGACAAAAACAGACGCAACTTCCGCCTCCGGCTGTCGGAACTGACCGGAAGGGTGCTGGAGAAAGGGCTCTACCTGCTGGGTATCGAGGCTCCTGAAAGAATGTAAAATATATATTATCAGATAATTATGTTTGAAAGCCTCAGTGAAAGACTGGAACGCTCCTTCAAGATTCTGAAGGGAGAAGGGGTGATCTCTGAAATCAATGTTTCCGAAACTCTCAAGGATGTGCGCAGAGCGCTTCTTGATGCTGACGTTAACTTCAAGATAGCCAAACAGTTTACTGATACCGTCAAGCAGAAGGCGATGGGTCAGAATGTGCTTAAGTCAGTCAAGCCGTCACAGATGATGATCAAGATCGTGCATGATGAGCTGATTGAGCTGATGGGAGGGGAGAAGAGCGACATCAACATCAGGGCAAATCCTTCGATAATCTTGATCGCCGGACTTCAGGGAAGCGGTAAGACCACCTTCAGCGCCAAGCTGGCCAGGTTTCTGAAGAGCAAGAGGGGCAAGCACCCGCTGCTGGTTGCCGGCGACGTTTACAGGCCCGCAGCAATTGAGCAGCTGAAGGTGCTCGGATCACAGATAGAGGTTCCGGTATATACCGAAGAGGGCAGCCGCAATCCGGTGGAGATAGCCAAAAATGCCGTCAGGGAAGCAAAGAAGAATGGCAACGACCTGGTAATCATAGACACAGCCGGTCGCCTTGCAGTTGATGAGGAGATGATGAACGAGATAGCGGCCGTGAAGAATGCCGTCAATCCTCATGAGACTCTCTTCGTGGTTGACTCGATGACAGGCCAGGATGCAGTCAACACGGCATTCGAATTCAACGAGAGAATAGACTACGACGGGGTGGTTCTCACAAAGCTCGACGGTGATACCAGGGGTGGTGCGGCCCTTTCAATAAGATCAGTGGTGAACAAGCCTGTCAAGTTCGTCAGCACAGGCGAGAAGATGGATGCAATTGACATCTTCTATCCTGAAAGGATGGCTGACAGGATTCTGGGCATGGGCGACATCGTCAGCCTGGTGGAGAAGGCTCAGGAGCAATACGACGAGGCTGAGGCACGCAAGCTGCAAAAAAAGATTGCAAAGGACCAGTTCGACTTCAATGACTTCATTTCTCAGATACAACAGATCAAGAAGATGGGGAACATGAAGGAGCTGATGGGAATGATCCCCGGGGTGAGCAAGGCTGTCAAAAACCTTGATATTGATGATAATGCCTTCAAGGGAATAGAAGCCATCATCTCAAGCATGACTCCGGCCGAGAGATCGAACCCGATGCTGCTCAACGGCAGTCGCCGCAAGAGAATCGCCGAAGGGAGTGGCACAACTGTCATGGAGGTGAACCGGCTCCTGAAACAGTTTGATGAGACACGCAAGATGATGAAGATGGTTGCCAAAGGAGGTAACCTGTCCAGGATGGCGGTGAAAAAACGGTGAGCAGGAGAGACCATGGAGCATTGTTAACATTTGAATCGCAATTATGAATATCCTCGACGGGAAAAAAACGGCAGCAGCAATCAGAGGTGAGATCGCTGAGACGGTGAAAGAGATAAAGAATTCAGGCCATCGCGTTCCCCATCTGGGAGCCATCCTGGTGGGCAACAACAGCAGCAGCGAAACCTACGTTTCCCACAAGGTGACTGACTGCCAGGAGGTGGGCTTCAGGTCAACACTCATCAGAATGCCTGCAACCGTGAGCGAGGAGGAGTTGCTCGGCAAGGTCAGGGAGCTGAACGGTGACCCTGAACTTGACGGATTGATCGTGCAACTGCCCATGCCTGTCCATATCTCTGAAGACAAGGTAATTGAGACCATCAGCCCGGATAAGGATGTTGACGGCTTCAGTCCGGTGAATATGGGCCGTATGGTTGCCGGACTCCCCTCCTTTGTCCCGGCAACACCTGCCGGCATCATGGAGTTGCTGAAACGGTACAACATTCCCCTGAAGGGCGCTGAATGCGTTGTGGCAGGCCGCAGCAACATCGTGGGCCGTCCGGTTAGCATACTCCTGTCACAGAAAGGTGTCGATGCAACCGTCACCGTGGTTCACAGCCGCACAAGAAACATAGCGGAGATTATTAGAAGAGCAGATATCATAATCGCTGCCATCGGGCAGCCTGGATTCATTACCGCTGACATGGTAAAGGAGGGAGCAGTGGTAATTGATGTTGGAATAACAAGTGTAGAAGCACCTGCTACCAAAACAGGATGGAAGCTGAAGGGAGATGTTGATTTTGAGAACGTCTCACCCCGGTGCTCCTGGATAACCCCGGTTCCCGGAGGTGTGGGGCCCATGACCCGGGTTGCCCTGCTGCTGAACACTCTTCAGTCCTACAGGGCTCAGTGCATGCTTATGCCTGTGAAATAGAGATCGTACCCTCCCTTGCCGCCCGGCCTGTCAGACGAGAATATCAGGAAATAGTTTTCAAACTTAAGGTCTTTTCCAAGCACCGGCCTGTACTCGTTTGCTGCGGAGTTGATTCCGGGACCCATATTGACCGGAGAGCTCCACTTCCCGTTGCGGAAGACGGAGTAGTAGAGGTCAAACCCGCCCATTCCGCCAGGCATATCAGAGGCAAATACCATATATCTTCCCCTGACAAAGGGGCATTTGTCGTTTCCTGTGCTGTTAATGCTGTCAACCGGCGTGGGAGTCATCGCCGGTGACATGAACCATTCATCGAGGCTCAGTCCGGCAGGCCTGGTAAGCATGTAGATATCAAAATCACCGCCCCTGTCTGAACAGAACCATGCCGTGTCAAGAGTGGTTCCCAGGGATAGATAGGCGTCATCAGACGGGCTGTTGAAGAGCGTCGCCCCGACAGGGGGCTCAACTGCCGGCAGGTTGGTGAAAGCCGGTATGTAACTTGTATATACGATCTCCAGTCCGTTTTCATCACTCTCCGTAGCAGCTGCCATATACTCGAGGCCGTTGCGGCCATTAAAGAACCTTAACGGACCGAACTCGTTGCCACCGGTGTTGAAAGCTGCGGTGAGCCTGTCGAGAAAAACATCTGCTGCTATCTCAGATCCAAGCTGGAATGAACCGGTTGTCTGTCCGAAGGTGTACCAGATAAGCCCATGGGTCAGGTCAAACTCACCTCCCGCACTTTGTCTGTTGGAGGAGAAGACTACCGGAATCCTGGCATCAATCCTTCCCGCTTCAATATCCATATTGTAATCGTCATACACCGTATTCAGCCCCTCAAGGGCCATGACCGAATCAGGGAAAATACCCAGCTTATAGTTGATTGTCAACGGTTCCTCGCGACAGCCCGTGGAGAAAAGGATAATTGCCAAACTGCAAAAGAATAATAACCTGCTGGTCATGACAGTCGTTTATTCTATAACGGGCAAGTAAGATGTTTAATATGAGCCAGATGAAAAAAACCGGACTTGTAGCCCGGTTTTCAGAAGGTAGAATTCAGGTTAATTCTAGGGTAATATATTGGTTTGAGGGTAATCCTCCGAATACTCAATTGTAAGATGGAATCTTACACGGAAAGGTTGCGTCAGATCGATTTTATTTTTACAAACAGCTGTTTATCATGTTTATAAAAATAGACGCCTGTTGATAATTGCTGCCCGGTCAGGGCTGACTGAAACAATTATATATTACATTTGCAGAATATTTTCTCGGGGAGATGGAAGAAGAAAGATCCGGTTTTGTGCATGACAGTGAGTTGGATAAGGTTATTCTCCGGTTTGAGAGAATGCGGAAGAATAAGGAAACATGCTATTTCGATGTCAATGAGTTTGAGACTATTATAGACTATTACCTGGAAGGTAACAACCCGGTCAATGCCTTTGAGGCTACCTCACTGGCATGCGAACTTCATCCCAACTCAGTTCCCATTCTCATAAGGAAAGCCCGCGTACTGCTTGAAAAGGGAAGGGCCACCGAGGCTCTTACCATAGCCAAACGGCTTGAAAACATTGAGCCAGGAAACTGTGATATCTACCTTTGCAAGGCGACGGCGCTGGCAATGCTGGGTGACATCAACGGGGCACGAAAGGTGTTCGACCTTGCCCTGGAAACCGATTCGGATGACATCGAGAATATCCTCTACAGCATAACATTAGTGCTGCAGAACCTCAATTTTCATGAGGAAATGATTCCCTACCTCCACAGGCTGGCCGAACTTGAGCCGGATATCCCTGCTCATCTGTATGACCTTGCATATGCCTATGACAAGAAGGGTGACCACCAGACAAGCATAAAATACTATAACCTCTATCTGGATGAGGATCCGTACTCAGACAGTGCATGGTATAATCTTGGCATAATATACAATAAAACAGGTGATTATGGAAAGTCACTGGAAGTATATGATTATGCCCTTGCCCTGAATCCCGAAAACACGTTTGCTCTCTTCAACAAAGCCAATATCCTCAGCAATCTCGGGAAATATAACGAGGCCATGGATGTCTACCGCCAGTTCGTTGAGGAGGAGCCTGACAGCCTGGAGGGTCTGACATACCTTGCCGAGTGTTACGACAAGACAGGCGATGAGGCTATGGCACGCAAGTACTACGCCGAGGCCATTGATATCACTCCTGATTTTCCTGATCCGTGGTACGGACTGGGGCTGCTGTCACTCTCGCGCAACAGGCCTGCCGAAAGCATCATGCCATTGAAAAAAGCCATCGAGCTTGATCCTGAGAACCCTGACTACTGGTTCTCTCTTGGCAGGGCCCACATCATGAACGGTAATGCCATGGAAGCCATAAGGTGTTTTATCGAGACCCTGATAATTGACGGCTACTATGACGAGGCATGGATTGAGACAGGCATGGTGGTGATGATGACCGGAGCCTACAGGGGCGCAATCCGGATCCTGAAAAAAGCCGCTAAAATCAGCGGAGACCTGCCCGGAATATACTTCCTGCTGGCCTCGGCTTACCTTCACACTGGCAATATAAAAGAAGCCACCCGCAACCTGCTGAGAGGTATAAGGCTTGACAATGAACTGCTTGAAGAGTACTCCGTGCTTCTGCCGGAGGAAAAGCTGACCAACGCAATGAGACGACTGTTCAGGAAAACCAACTAAGATATGAAACAAGCGAGACAACTTCTGACACACATTCCGGAAAGACCGGTGAAGCCGAGAAAAGAGGGGCTCACGATGGTAATGGATAAGGGACTGAGCCTCAGGGAGGCTGAAGACTTTGCCGAGACAGGCAGCGAGTATGTTGATTTTGTGAAACTTGGATTCGGTACATCGGTAATAACCCCGAATGTTGACAAAAAGATAAAAGCCTACCATAAGGCAGGAATGATTGTCTACTTTGGGGGAACCCTGTTCGAGGCATTCATCATCAGGGGTTTGTTTGACAAATATGTTGATCTGCTGAAGAGTGCAGGCGTGAGAATGGTTGAAATCTCAGATGGCTCATATGAGTTCGATCATAGTGAAAAACTTCAGTATATCAGGAAGCTCTCAAAGGATTTCACAGTGATCTCCGAGGTTGGCTCAAAAAAGAAGGACATTATCTATACCCCCGACCAATGGGTGGAGTTGATGAAGTCCGAACTTGATGCCGGCTCGGTCAAGGTTATCGCTGAGGCGCGCGAATCAGGCACAATAGGCATATACAATGATGACGGCTCTGTGAATAAGGAGCTTATCGAAACCATCTCACGGGAGATAGGATTTGACAACGTCCTGTGGGAAGCACCGCTGAAACAGCAGCAGGCATGGTTCATTGCCAACTTCGGAGCCAATGTCAACCTCGGAAACATAGCCCCGAACGAGATAATTGCACTTGAATCACTCAGGCTTGGACTGCGAAGTGACACCTTCTTCAGCTTCCTTCCTGACAACATGAAATGAAGCTCTACGGAATAATTGGCTTTCCGCTCGGGCATTCATTCTCTCAAAAGCATTTCTCGGAAAAATTTGAAAGGGAACACCTTTCCGACTACACTTACCGTAAGTTTGAACTGCCGGAAATAGGCATGCTCCCTGAATTGCTGATCCGTGAGCCTGACATCTGCGGATTCAATGTGACCATCCCCTGGAAGGTGAAGGTGATTGATTGGCTGGATGATATTGATCAGCTAGCTGCCGAAATCGGCGCAGTCAATACCGTAAAGGTCACCCGCCGCGGCGGGAAAGCCTGGCTGAAAGGCTTCAACACAGATGCACCTGCCTTCAGGGATTCACTTCTCAATAACCTGGATACCCTGCCTGACACTGCCCTGGTCCTCGGTACAGGCGGAGCCGCGAAAAGCGTGATCCATACACTTGCTGAGCTGAATATCACTGCTATACCGGTATCGCGAAAGCCGGTTCGCGGTGGATATACATACGATGACCTGCCGGGATACCTGATCAGCGAGGCAGGGATAATAGTCAATGCCACACCGGTGGGTATGGCACCCCACACTGAAGCGATGCCTCCCATAAACTACAACTGCCTGCGGGAGAGACAACTGCTGTTCGACCTTACATACAATCCTCCGGTAACGGCATTCCTGGCAATGGGAGAGGAGCGTGGATGCATTACCGTCAACGGTGAGGAGATGTTCCTGATACAGGCCGGACTGTCCTGGGAGATATGGAATGATGAGGAGCGATAAAGAGCAGGCGGATTCCTGAAGTTCTTCCTGCTGCCATTAGCCTGTTACTCTTCCTGATGCCTGCAGTCTGCCACTATTCCTGCTTGCCGGCACTCTGCCGGTGCTCTGCCGTTTTTCCTGCTGCCGGCACTCTGCCGGTCAACAGCTGTCGACACTCTTATACTCTTCCTACTGCTCTGGCACTCTGCCACTTTTCCTGAAGCCGGCTGTATGTCATTATTCCTGCTTGCCGGCACTCTGCCGGTCAATAGTTTCTGACACCTGAAAATCAATCAAATATTTCGCCGGGATATTCAATTGCCGTCAGCGAAAGCCCGTGCGCAGGTGCAGATTGTCCTGCAAGGCCCCGGTCTTTCCCCCTGAGAATCGCTTCGAACTCGTTCAGGGTCAGCTTACCTCTGCCAACCGGGATTAGAGTGCCAACCACTGCCCTTACCATGTTCCTCAGGAACCTGTCAGCGGTAATGGTGAAGATGAGCCTCTCCTGCTCTTCACTCCATCGCGCATGCGTCACCCTGCAAATGTTGGTTTTGTTACTGCCGTGAAGCCGGCAGAAACTGGTAAAGTCGCTGTGCTTCAGAAGTATCGCTGCTGCCTCATTCATCCTGTCAATGTCAAGCTGCCACCAGAGCAGCCAAACGGTGTCTGCGCAGAACGGATCCTTCACCCTGGTCACGGTATACTGATATGTCCGGGAAATAGCATTAAACCTTGCATTGGCATCAGGTTTTACCTTCACGATACGGTTTATCGCAATGTCATCAGGAAGTATGCTGTTGAGATTGTAAAGCAGTTGCCTGTCGCTGTCGAGGTCGTTGCGCATGGCATCAAAATGGGCACAGAAAAACGAGGCATGCACCCCGGTATCAGTCCGGCCGGCGCCCGTGACCGTTATCTGCGAGGAGAGAACCGTACTGAGGGCTTTCGTGAGAACACCCTGTACGGTGTGCTTGCCGGGCTGAATCTGCCAGCCGTTGTACGCTGTGCCCCTGAAGGAGAGAAAAACGAAGTATCGTGTCATATCCTGGCAAAAATGTAAAGATAGCCAAAGAACATTGGCCGGCAGGTTACTTTTGACTAAATTGCGGCAACCAATTAAACAATAAATTCATGAGCAATCCGGAACTCAGGAGAGGCTTTGCAAGCGATAATAACTCAGGCGTCCATCCCGCAATTATGAAGGAACTGCTGCGGGTCAACAGAGGGCATGTGGTTGGTTACGGCGATGATCCGTTCACTGAAACGGCCAAAGAGCTGATAAGGAAAGAGCTGGGAGATGAAACGGAGGTATTTTTTGTCTTTACAGGCACCGGCGCCAATGTACTGGGACTGGCCGGGGTGATGAAGTCGTGGAACTCAGTCATCACTGCGCATACAGCCCATATCGAGACTGACGAGTGCGGCGCTCCTGAAAAATTTGTCGGATGCAAGGTGCTTACTGTTGACACACCTGACGGGAAGCTGCACCCGGAGATGCTTGCCAGACATATGCACGGATTTGATTTTGAACATCATAGCCAGCCAGGGGTGATCTCCATCTCACAGGCTACGGAAATGGGTACTGTCTATACATCCGGGGAGGTGAAGGAACTGGCAGACTACGCGCATGCGCACGGTCTGCTTCTGCACATGGATGGCGCCCGAATAGCAAACGCTGCAGTAACACTGGGCGTTCCGTTCAGGGAATTCACCAGCGGCGCCGGCGTTGATATCCTCTCATTCGGTGGAACCAAGAACGGAATGATGTACGGCGAAGCTGTCTGTTTCCTTAAACCGGGACTCGCCGAAGGATTCAAATATATCAGGAAGCAGGGGATGCAGCTGGCTTCAAAGATGCGTTTCATAGCAGCACAGTATATAGCCTATCTTTCAGGCGGATTATGGAAGGATTGTGCCTCACACTCAAACAGGATGGCACGGGAACTGCAGAGAAGACTTAAAGATATCAGCGGAATAAAGATCACGCAGAAGGTGGAGTCAAATGGCCTCTTTGTCATCATGCCCGACAGGGTGGCTGCACAGCTGAGCAGAGAGTACTTTTTCTATCCGTGGAATGAACAGACATCAGAATACCGGTTGATGACGAGCTGGGATACAACTTCAGATGACATTGTGCAATTTGCAGATAAACTGAAGAGTATGATGTCAGAATATGCATAGTCTCTCAACCCTTTCTCTATTTCGGCTACAGGGTATCAGCCTTCCTTATAAATCTCCAGGCGTGAAATGACTCAACCCTGTCTGTATCAAATCTACAGGGAAAGAGATAACAAAAGCAGCCTGAAATAACCAGGGTTCGGAGCCGGCTTTTCAATAATCTGAGCCAACTTTCCCTGCCTTGTGATTCAGCTTCACGGAGCAAGCAGCATGCTGTCGCCGTAGCTAAGGAACCGGTATCCCCCGGCAAGTGCATGATTGTAGATATCCTTCCATGAATGGCCGGTGAAAGCTGCAACCAGCAGCAGGAGAGTGCTGTGGGGCTGATGGAAGTTGGTTAACATACTGCTGACCATCCTGAACCTGTATCCTGGAACAATGATTATTTCAGTACGTGCCTCCAGTCTCTCCCTGCCGCTCTCATCCAGGGCAGCCAGCAGATTGTCAATTGCCACGGAGGGATCAATGTCACACTCCCTTTTATACGGCTCCCACTGAGAAATTGAAGGTATTTCACCTGCAGGCCATCTTCCTTCAGAGAAGCTTATTCCGAGCCAGTAGAGGCTTTCCAGGGTGCGGACAGTAGTTGTGCCCACCGCAGTTGTTTTATTGTCTCTCAGGCGTTTTAAAGTGGATTTCGTGACAAAAAAGTGTTCACTGTGCATCATGTGATCACATATCAGCTCTGATTTTACAGGCCTGAATGTGCCGGCACTGACATGGAGTGTCACCTCAGCCCGTTTGATGCCAGCCGCGTCAAGGGCATTCAGGAGAGCCGGTGTGAAATGGAGTCCGGCAGTTGGCGCGGCAACGGAGCCATTTACCCGGGCATAGGTCGTCTGATATGTTCTCCTGTCGCTCTCCTCATCATCCCTGTCAAGGTAGGGAGGGATGGGCATGTGGCCCAGCCGCTCGAGTACACCGGCAAAGGAGAGGCTGCTGTCATTCCAGCTGAACCTCACCGTGAATGCGTCACCTGCAGTGCCGGTCCTTTCGGCTGTTAAAACATATTCCCGCCCATCACTTGTGAATCTCGATTCAAGTGCTCCCTGCTTCCATCGTTTCAGGTTGCCTACAAGGCATTTCCATTCAACCGGACCTCCTGATGCCAGGTTCAGTGAGAATTCTGAGGGCCGGTGCGGCTCAAGACAGAAGACTTCTATAATGGCACCGCTGGCCTTCCTGAAGATGAGCCGTGCACGGATGACCCTGGTATTATTGAATACCATCAGGCTGTCATGTTCGGCCAGGGCGGGTAACTCTCTGAAAATGTGATCACTGATGTTGCTGCCGTCCCACACAAGCAGCTTTGACCCGTCCCTTTCGGGAAGAGGGTATTTCGCTATCCTCTCCGGGGGCAGGTCATAGGTGTAATCTGCTATTCTTATGTCGCCGTAGCTTATCGTCATTTTTTTCGTAACGGGCAAAAATAGCTAATTTTGAGATCAGATGACAGGTCATGAAAGGAAGTCGTAGCAGCTGTCCGCCTTCAGGCGGAAGTAAGATCAGGGAGATTGACCTTCACCTCAGACCTGGCCAGTCAGGGGCTGAAGCGCTGGAGCGTCAGCTGGCACGGGTAAGGGGAGAGCTTAACAGTTCAATCAGAGCAGGGGCAAGGGAGATCATTTTCATCCACGGTTTTGGGAGCGGCAGGCTGAGAGAGGCTCTGCGTGCGCTCATCGCAGCCGAATATCCCTCCTGCACCTGCCATGATGCATCGTTTGCCAGGTATGGTTATAATGGAGCTACTGCGGTGACAATCACAAAGTAACAGAGATCGCCTGTGTCAGTTTTGATCCGTGGCGCCAGAAGCAGTTCACTGTTTTTGAGTAGATGGGTGGTGAGTTGATCGGTGCGATCACCACAAGAACATGGAGCTCATTCAATGAGTGGTGCGGGCTGTCGCCCGGAGAGAGGTGCGGCTCGTTGGAAGCAATGGCTGGTCTCCTGAACCGGAATAATTGATTATCTTTGCACCGGCAGGCCGGTCCGTCGCTCTGACACTCAGGTGCCGGGGAGGAAAGTCCGGGCAACAGAGAGCACCATCCTTCCTAACGGGAAGATATCCGAAAGGGTATAGCAGTGTAACAGAAAAAAACAGTCCCGCCCTGCGGGTCAATGGTGAAAAGGTGAGGTAAGAGCTCACCGGTCCCGGTGGTGACACCGGGAGCCGTACACCTGATGGGTTGAAAGACCATGTATACCGGCATCCGAGGGCTGCTCGCCCGAGCCGGGGGGTAGGTCGTATGACCGCGTCAGCAATGATGCGGCAAGATAAATGACGGACAGGGAACATACTCCTTTTGCAGGAACCGTCTCCCTACAGAATCCGGCTTACAGGCCTGCCTTTGAAATTAAGAGATGCCACCCGGTGTGGGTGGCATCCCTTGTTTTATCCATGATGTTTTCCGGCCCGGGTGGATATGATATATCCATACCAATCATTAATCCGGGTGGATGCGGTGTATCCATGCCAATCATCAATCCCGGCGGGTACGGTGCATCGATGATATCCATCAATCCGGGGGCGGTATGGTGCATGCATAATATATCCGATACGTGTTGTTGTGATGCATGCATGACATATTCGATCCGGGCAGGTAGCGACAGGTCTCAGACCTGTCGCTACGGTATATGCATGATAATCATCAATCCGGGCGGGTAGGATGCATGCATGAAATATTCCGGCCCGGTTAAATTACAATTGGAAGACCGAATCCTCAATCGGTGTGTCAAACTCTATCGTTTCGAAGGTTATGTCTCCCATCTCTGATCCGTTTATAAACTGAGCGATCCTGGTCCCGAATTTGACGCCGTTGATCTCTTTTCTTTCCTTTACATAGGCCTCGACCAGCATTTCCATTCCCATCTGGCTGACCGTCTGTTCGGTCTTGACAGGCAGGAAGCTCTCCTTGTCGAGGTATGTGATCGATGTGTTGCCTGATTCATTGGTAATAGCTATCTTATAGGCTGGTTTGCCTTCCACCTCTTCCTCACCTTCAAGTTCCATCTTCCCGGCCTTGTAAGCTTCCATGAAAGAGTCTTTGAACACATTGTACTCCTGCACACTGCCCAATTGCTCGGCAGGAAGCTCAATCGGTTCAGTGGCACCGGTGAGCGGATTCACCATGTATCCCTTCTCACCGTCAAAGAGCGTGATGATCTCCATTCCGTTGAACTCCTGAATTACCTTGACCTTGTTGGGTTGTTTGACCATAATTGTTATTGGCAATTCCATTCCCATCTGGCTGACTATGCCCTTCATCATTATGGTCTGAGACTTCTCCAGTATCTCAATCCCGTTGGCTGCATAATACTTGTTTGCAATCTCATCGAGCGACTGGGCACTGCAGACTGATGCCACCAGAAACGCCGCCAGAAGAGTCATTGTTTTTTTCATAATAACTTTAATTGTTGTTTATTATAATGAGTTAACTGTAGTTCTTATTAAGGTGAGTTTATTAAGCAGGCTGTCGAGCAAATCGAGTCTCAGCATGTTGGCTCCGTCAGAGAGTGCAGAGGCCGGTTCCGGGTGGGTTTCGATGAAGATTCCGTCAGCGCCGGCTGCAATGGCACACCTGCCGATGGTCTCAATCATGTCAGGCTGTCCGCCTGATACTCCGCCTTCCTGGTTCGGCTGCTGCAGTGAATGAGTGATATCCATTATCACCGGAACGCCGATCTGCTTCATAACCGGGATGTTGCGCATATCCACAACCAGGTCATGGTATCCGAAAAAGCTTCCCCTCTCGGTAAGCATCACTCTCTGATTACCCGATTCCCGTATCTTTTCCGCTGCAAAACGCATCGAGGCACCGGAAAGAAACTGTCCCTTCTTGACATTTACCACCTTCCCGGTGGCAGCTGCCGCAACAAGGAGATCTGTCTGCCTGCACAGAAAAGCAGGAATCTGGATGACATCGACGAAATGGGCTGCCATGTGGGCTTCCTCAGGCGTGTGAATGTCAGTAATCACCGGCACGGAATACTTCTCCCTGACCTCCGCAAGTATCCCGAGCGCTTTCTCGTCGCCTATGCCTGAAAATGAATCAAGCCTCGACCGGTTTGCCTTACGGTATGATGACTTGAAAATCAATGGGATATGATATTTGTCGCTGAGCTTTACCACCTCGGCAGCCACACGAAAGGTCATCTCTTCTGACTCAACCACACATGGTCCTGCAAGGAGAAGAAAGTTCCCGCTGCAGCTATGCTTCAACAATGGAATATTCAGTTCACTGACTTTCATGAGATAAAGTTATTAATATTTTATTCGTTATTCTTTTTGTATCCATAAATTTTTTGCCACCGTGCCTCCAGTTGCTTTCGTATCTCAAGCTCACGGGCATTCCTGCCCGGCTCGTAGAAGACCGTGCCGGTTATCTGATCCGGCAGGAAATTGTCCTGAACAAAGTTGTCCTCAAAATCATGGGCATACCTGTACCCCTCGCTATATCCCAGATCTTTCATGAGCCTGGTGGGAGCATTGCGCAGATGAAGCGGCACCGGCAGGTCACCATGCTCCCTGACAGCAGCTAATGCGTTCTCTATGGCTATGTAGGAGCTGTTGCTCTTGGGCGATGTAGCAAGGTATATTGCTGTTTCAGAGAGGATTAGCTTTGACTCGGGCCACCCGACGAGATTCACGGCGTTGAAGCATGCCTGGGCGAGCAGCAGGGCATTGGGATTGGCAAGACCGATGTCCTCGGCAGCATGTATTACCATTCGCCGGGCTATGAACCTGACATCCTCACCGCCTTCCACCATCCTTGCAAGCCAGTATACCGCGGCATTGGGGTCTGACCCGCGGATAGACTTGATAAATGCTGAAATAATGTCATAATGCTGCTCTCCGAGCTTGTCATACATTGCAAGGTTCTGCTGCACATGGCCAAGCACCATTTCATCAGTGACAACAATCTCCCCGCTCTCCTTCTCCGCCTCGAGCGAGGCAGTCAGTTCGAGCGCATTGTACAGTTTTCGTGCATCACCTCCGCTGATGCGAATCAGCGCTTCATATTCAGCGATCCTGATTTTGTATTGAGAGAGGTAGTAATCTTCTGTGATTGCCCTGTCAACCAGCTTCCTGAGCGTTTCGTCATCAAGAGGTTTAAGCACATACACCTGGCACCTTGAGAGGAGCGGGGAGATAACCTCGAAGGAGGGATTCTCTGTTGTTGCACCGATCAGTGTCAGAATCCCCTGCTCCACGGCACCCAGGAGTGAGTCCTGTTGCGACTTGTTGAAGCGATGAATCTCGTCGATGAAAAGTATGGGATTCGGCTTGCCGAAAAACTGCTGGCTCTTTGCCTTTTCAATGGTTTCGCGGACCTCCTTCACCCCGCTGTGTACTGCACTCAGCTGGAAGAATGAACGCTCCAGCCTGTTGGCAACAATCCTTGCCAGTGTGGTCTTCCCCACACCGGGAGGGCCCCATAATATGAATGACGGTACATTGCCGGACTCAATCACCTTCCTCAGCACACCCTCATTACCCACAAGATGCTCCTGCCCGGCAAACTCATCGAGTGACCGTGGTCTTAATCTGTCAGCAAGTGGCTGATTTGAAAACATATGGCAATTTCATTAACAGAAGTGCAAATTATCACAAATTCGCTTGAACCGTTACACTTTTTGCCAAATTCCGATAAAATATTTTCCCGGATATGAAATAATTTGGTACTTTAGCAATTAATTTTACACGACACGTATACTGTATCCACCAAGAATTCGTTTAGTAACAGGATATTATCAAATTCCGGTCATTATGAAAAAACCTCTACTGATCACATTGTTAGTTCTGGCAGTATTGCTCTTAATACCGGCTGTGAGCTTCATCAAATGGGCTTTCCAGGAAAAAAAGCCTGTAGATGTTGTCATACTTGACAAGACTGTCCCGACACTTGACAGACTTGGCCACCGTTCATTTGTCTACATCCTGACTAATGCAAGATATGTAAGGGGAGAAAAGGGCGGCAGCTATTCGGCAAGAAAGGACTATTACGGCTTCGAACCGCTCAGACCCGTGAGAGAGAAACAGTTCAGGAAAAAAGACTTCCGCCTCACCGAACTGATTGAACTGGCAGAAAAGAATGACGCATTGTATTACACTGATACATACGGTGTGTTCTTCAACGACTGGTACCAGGGAATAAAGAAGACACGCCGGTCGCGCAAGCTTTATGGAGGACTCAACAACAACGATTATCTCCTTATGGTGGAGATGAAAAAACGGGATAAGCTGGTGCTCCTTGAATACAATACATTCGATTATCCTACGGCAGGCCTTGAGAAATTCAAGACAGAAGAACTTCTCGGAATTGCTTCGAAAGGATGGATGGGACAGTATTACAAGTCGCTCGATACAACGTCACACCAGGGCGTGCCTGCCTGGATGCCGGCCCTCTACCGTAATCAATACCGCGAACCATGGACATTCACCAAACCGGGAGTGGTACTGCTGAGGGAGAATGGTATCATAGTGCTGGAAGAGGGTAAACATCTTAACTCAGCAATGCCGGTCATCAGAACAACAGGGCCGTCAGCAGAAAGATTCGGGCTTCCCGAGTCCGTTGCCTTTACAAATAGCTTCGATATCATAGACCCGGGAAGTAACAACGTGATTTCCGAGTTCGTCCTGAATACAACCCCTTCGGGTGATACCCTGCTGGCAATCAATGACCTCGAAGCTGTATTCCCCGCAGTAACTCAGGAACCACTCACACAGAGAACATATTACTTCTCAGGCGATTTCGCAAACAATAAAATACCCTTCTGGACAGCCAGGTTTAAAAACATCCAGAAAGGAGCGAAGAGTTTTCTCTATTCTGAAAAACCGGAGGATCCGAAAAGATTCTTCTGGCTGTACTATAAGCCGCTAATTACAACTATTTTTGAGGAATACCAGGCAGAACCTGCCGGAAATTAACAGACAGACAAACAGCAAGGAAGACCGTCTCATGAGATAATTGAGACGGTTTTTTTATTTGAGCTTTTCTGAAGGTTCTTAATTAACAGATCCACCGGCATGTTTTTGCTTTATGGAGTATCCGCGTATGGATATTCTGCTGATTACAATGACACTACTTCAAACCTGATGCCCTGCGCCATCTCCTCTTCGGTTGGATATTCTGCTGATTACAATGACACTACTTCAAACCTGATGCCCTGCGCCATCTCCTCTTCGGTTGGATATTCTGCCGGACACAATGACACAGGTGCTGTTTTATAAAGGTTATTGCATATCTTTATGTGCAGGTATGCAGCAACAACAGCTCGGAGTATTCTTCAGATGATTGCTAATAACTACCTGATCATCAGAATTGATCATCTTTCTTAAAGTGAGTGCTCTAATTAATTGATTATGAGTCTGTAAGCAAAAAATACCTGTCTTTTACAGCAATGAAAGCAACTATAGTACAATGCGGACTGAAATGGGAGGAGAGGGATGCCAACCTGGCTCATATATCCTGCCTGCTTGATGCAGCTTCTCCCGGAGAGGGGATTGTGGTACTGCCCGAAATGTTCACAACCGGTTTTACAATGAATCCTGCACCTCTGGCAGAAGGAATGGACGGGCCAACAATAAGATGGATGAAGGAGCGGTCAGCAAACGGAGGTTATGCTCTCTGCGGGTCGGTGATCATAAGAGAGGAGGAGAACTATTATAACCGCCTGATATTTGTTACCAGAGATGGAGAGGTGACATTCTACGACAAGCGGCATCTTCATACAATGAGCGGTGAGCATACTGTTTACAGTCCTGGTAATAAGCGGGTTGTTGTGCCTTACTGCGAGTTTAACTTTAACTTTCAGATATGCTACGATCTGCGCTTTCCTGTATGGTCAAGGAACCGGGGAGATACCGACGTAATTGTCTATGTGGCAAACTGGCCCCTGGTCCGCAACTACGCCTGGAAGTCGCTCCTGGTAGCCAGGGCTATAGAGAATCAGTGTTATGTGGTAGGAGTGAACCGTGTGGGAGCAAATCCTGACGGTACTTCATACACCGGTGATTCGGCCATTATCGGTCCCAAAGGGGAACTGCTGGCCTCCCTTGAGCCAGGCACCGAGGGTGTTGTCTCTGCCATTCTCTCCCGCGAATCTCTTGATAAATACCGCGAGGATATGCCTATATGGCGCGATGCCGACAGCTTTGAGACTGTTTAGCCGGCATTCAGTTATCAATCAGTACTTTAGTGCAGGATATGCCCGCCTGGCGCGATGCCGACAGCTTTGAAACTATTTAGTCAGCACCCGGGTGCTCAATCAGCACTTTAGTGCAGAAAATGCCCATTTGGCGCGATGCGGGCACTTAGTCAAAACTTACTGCTCAATCAGCTTTTTGTACTGCCTGCCAACCTGGCCTCATGGCCCGGAAGAGCACTTCCGCCGGATGAATGGCTCTCCTGCCTGTTCCATCCTTGATGTGGTGACGACAGCTGGTGCCGGGGGCACAGATGATGGTTGCCGGTGAGGCCGACCTGACATCGGGAAAAAGAACCAGTTCACCCACCTTGCGGGAAAGCTCATAATGCTCTTTTTCATACCCGAATGCACCTGCCATCCCACAGCAACCTGACGGGATCTCCCTGACCCGGTAGTTTGCCGGTATACCCAGGGCAGCAAGCACAGGCGCCGAAGTGGTGATTGCCTTTTCGTGGCAGTGGACATGTACCAGCACCTCTGCAGGCTCACCGGTGAACATATCACGTCTTATCCTTCCTGCCTTGAACTCGCTGGCAATGAATTCCTCAAGGGTAAAAGCGTTCTGAGCCAGCCTTGAAGCCTCCGGGCGTAACCTGTCACCGGCAAGATCAGGGAACTCATCCCTGAAACCCAGGATAGCCGAGGGCTCGATGCCGACCAGCGGACAGGAGTCGCTCACCAGTGGACCCAAAACCTGTATATTTTTGGTTATCAGCTTCTTTGCCTTGCGGAGAAATCCCTTGGAGATATATGTACGTGCACTTGCTACATTACCGGCGATGTGGATACGGTACCCGAGGCCGGTCAGCAACCTGGCAGTGGCAATGCCGGCGTCGAGGTCGTTATGGTTTGTAAATTCATCCACAAAGAGGCAGACATCACCGGCAGGAGCGGCCGGATTAAGCAGAGGCAGATTCCTTTTCAGCCACCGTCTGAAAGTCATCGGCGCCAGCAGCGGTATGCTCCGTTCAACGGCAAAACCTGTCACCTTCTTGATTATCAGTGCAGTGAGTTTGTTGGCGGCAAAGAAATTAAAGATGCCCGGAATAAAGGAGAAAAGGCCGGAGATCTTCGGCAGCGAAGCAATCAGATGTGTTCGCAATGACGGAGGGTGCACATCATTATAGTGCTGCAGGAACTCCGACTTGAGCCTGGCCACATCCACTCCCGAAGGGCACTCGCTGCGGCATCCCTTGCAGGCAAGGCACAGGTCGAGGATCTCATACATCTCATGACTGTCCCAGGGGTTTGGTCTTTCAGAATAAAGCATCTCCCTCATTATATTTGCCCTGGCACGGGTTGTAAGTCGCTCATCACCGGTGGCCATAAAGCTTGGGCACATCATGCCGCCTATGGCGCTGCTCTTGCGGCAGTCACCCGACCCGTTGCATTTTTCGGCTGCACGCACCACACCTCCGCAGTCAGAGAAATCGTAATGCGTTGCCGGTTCCGGTGTGGGCTTTCCCGGAGTATAGCGCAGCGAGCTGTCCATGGGAGGGGTGTCCGTTATCTTGCCGGGATTGAGTATGCCGTGAGGGTCAAAAACCCTCTTTATGCGCTTGTTGAGCTCATAGTTGTGCTGCCCGATTATAATGGAGATGAACTCTCCCCGCAGCCTTCCGTCACCGTGTTCGCCGCTCATCGAGCCACGGTATTTTTTCACTATGCGGGCAGTCTCTTCAGCTATGGTGCGTAAAAGCTTCACCTCACCGGTATCCTTGATATTTATCAGAGGCCTGATATGAAGCTCTCCGGTACCTATATGTGCGTGATATACAGACTCTTTTCCGTAAGAGGCCAGCATCTCCTCTATCTCGGCCACAAAGCCGCCCAGCCTGTTCACATCCACAGCGCAGTCTTCAATGAGAGAGACCGGTCTGGCGTCGCCAGGCATGTTTGACAGTATTCCGAGTCCTGCCTTCCGGAGATCCCATACCCTCTTAACATCGCCGTTCCAGACCACGGGAAACGCATATCCCAGCTCCCGGCTGCGCATCTCTCTCTCCATGGCTGCCACAGTGGAGATTATCTCTTCACGGCTCCCGGCGCAGAACTCCACTATGAGCAGGGCACCCGGATCACCCTCGATGAAGAACCTGTTCCGTTTCTGGCTCTCGACGGTGGCTGCCAGATTGAGTATGGTGCTGTCCATCAGCTCCACAGCCCATGGCTGGTATTGCAATGCAATCAGGTTGGCGCGGAAAGCCTCGTTACGGTGATGCAGGTGGACGCATGCAAGAGCCTTCACCGGCGGAGGCAGCGGTACCAGACCCAGCTTCGCCTCAGTGACAATGGCAAGAGTCCCTTCCGACCCGCAGATGAGCCTTGCAAGATTGACCTTACGGTCTGCACCGGGTGTGAATGGCTCACTGTAAAGCAGGTCATCAAGTGCATATCCGGTGTTGCGGCGGGGAATGCTCTTTTCAGGATAGCCGGCCATGATTGATTCCCGGTGAACGGGATTTGTCATGATACGTTCAACTTCCCTGTATATTTCACCCTCAGCGGTTTGCAGTGAGCACTTCTGGTTGAACTGATCCGCGGTGAGCTCGCTGAAGACAACTTCTGATCCGTCGTGCAGCAGGCCACGGACTTCGATTATATGATCCCTGACCGAGCCGTAGACAACGGAGTGAAGTCCGCAGCCGTTGTTCCCGATCATTCCTCCCAGGTTGCACCGGCTGGAGGTCGAGGTCTCCGGCCCGAACAGTAGCCCGTGGCTTCGCAGGGCAGCATTGAGCTCATCCGGAACCACCCCGGGTTCGAGCCTGACCCATCGCTCTTCAGTGTTTATTTCCAGTATTTTACCAAAGTGACGCGAGAGATCAGCCACTATACCCGAACCCACCACCTGCCCTGCCAGCGAGGTCCCCGCAGCCCTCGGGATAATGCCGATACGGTGCTTCGCAGCAAATGCAAGAAGCTTTTTTATGTCATCAGCATTGCGCGGAATGACTATCGCCAGCGGCTCCTCCCTGTAGATGGAGGCATCGGTGGCATACATGAGCCTGGAACTTCTGTCAGTGCGTACCTCGCCCTCAATGCCTGAGTTCAGCAGTTCTGTCAATGTGGCTGTGCGTTGATCATCCATCTGAGTAAAATCAGCATCAAAAATAGGAATTTGAAGGGTTCGCGGCAGGGCCGCAAAGTTGTTTTCGAAAAAAAATGACTTAAATTTTAAAATACTGATTATAATCATATTGTTGATCATTGCGGGATTACTCTTTGTTTAGTACTTTTATCCCGACACAATACTTTAACTAAATTACTGATATCCAATGGAATTGCTTGAACAGATCAAATCGAATGCCAGAAGGCATAACAAAATGATTGTATTACCTGAAGGAACTGAAGAGAGGACCCTTAAAGCGGCAGATGCAATTCTGGCTGAGGGGATAGCGAGAATTACCCTTCTCGGAAAACCTGCGGAAATAGAGGCTGCTGCAGCCTCGTTTGGTCTGAAGAATATCGGAAAAGCGGTAATAATCAATCCTGTTGATTATCCCGGGAAGAAGCATTACATTGACACGCTGGTGGAACTGCGTAAGAATAAGGGACTTACAGTTGAAGAGGCTTCCAGGCTGATTGAAGATCCGCTTTATTTTGCAGTGATGATGATCAAGTGCGGTGATGCTGACGGAGAAGTCGCGGGAGCCCAGAACGTTACAGGCGATGTGCTGAGGCCTGCATTTCAGATTGTAAAGACAGCCCCGGGCATATCAGTGGTTTCGGGTGCATTCATCATGATATTGAAGGACAAGGAGTTTGGTGAGGACGGTATAATTGTCTTCGCCGACTGTGCAGTTCACCCTGATCCCACTGACAAGGAACTGGCGGAGATTGCAGTTGCAACGGCACGTACCACCAAAACAATTGTCGGTGTGGAACCCAGGGTTGCCCTGCTCAGTTTCTCCACCATGGGCAGCGCAAAGCACGCGCTGGTTGACAAGGTGGTCAGTGCCACAAAAATGGCAAAGGAGATGGCTCCGGAACTGATGTTCGAGGGTGAGCTCCAGGCAGATGCTGCCCTGATAGAGGCAATCGGCCAAAAGAAAGCCCCGGGAAGCAAAATAGCAGGCAAGGCCAACGTTCTCGTTTTTCCCGACCTGGAGTGCGGGAACATAGCCTACAAGCTGGTTGAGAGACTGGCACATGCACGCGCCATCGGTCCCGTGCTTCAGGGCATGGCAGCACCTATCAATGACCTCTCGAGGGGTTGTTCAGTAGATGACATCATCAACGTAATTGCCATAACTGCCAACCAGGCAGCAGGTTTAAACAGATAACACAAAGAAAATCATGAATATTCTCGTACTCAACTGCGGCAGTTCTTCAATCAAGTACCAGCTTTTCGATATGGGTGACGACACCAGGGTACTGGCAAAAGGACTGATTGAAAGAATCGGCATTACGGACAGCATCCTTACTCACAGGCCCGCCGGCAAGGATCCCTACAAGGTGGTCCTTGACATACCAGACCATACAGTCGGTATCAACCTGGTTATGGAGGCACTGGTACATCCTGTGCATGGCGTCATCAAAACAATTTCGGAGATAAAGGCTGTAGGTCACCGTGTAGCGCACGGAGGCGAAAGCTTCAAGGAGTCGGTACTGATAGACAACGATGTCAAGCGCGGAATAGAAAAATGCGCTGATCTGGCTCCCCTGCACAATCCCGCACACCTCAAGGGGATACTCTCCTGCGAGAAGCTGCTGCCGGGAGTTCCGCAGGTGGCGGTCTTTGACACCTCGTTCCACCAGACAATGGCTGACTATGTATACATGTACGCAATTCCTTATGAGTATTATGAGAAATACCGCATCCGCAAATACGGATTCCATGGCACCAGTCACAAGTTCGTTGCGGAAAAGGCCTGCAGGATACTGAATATGGATATGTACAATTCAAAAATAATCACCTGCCACCTTGGCAACGGAGCCTCAATAACTGCTATAGAAAATGGTAAGTCAACAGATACATCGATGGGTTTCACCCCGGTTGACGGACTGATCATGGGTACCCGTACAGGTGAGATTGATCCGGGCGCATTGCTTTTTCTGGCTGACAAGGAAGAGCTTAGCGTCAGTGGTATCAATAATCTGATCAACAAGAAGAGCGGCGTTGCCGGCATTTCAGAGCTCTCCTCCGACATGCGCGACCTTGGAGAGGCTGCTGACGAAGGTAACCCGAAAGCGATACTGGCGCTTAATATGTATTCATACAAGATCAAGAAGTTCATCGGTGCATATGTTGCGGCAATGAATGGACTCGACCTGCTCGTCTTTACTGCCGGAATAGGCGAGAACGACTTCAGTACAAGGCAGATGATCTGCACCGGGATGGAGTATATGGGCATCGAGCTTGACGAAGATGTGAACAACAAGGTGAAGGGAAAAGACATGTTGATCTCAAAGCCTTCCTCGAAAGTGAAGGTGATGGTGATTACCACAGACGAGGAACTGGTGATTGCATCCGATACCCAGACTATAGTTGAGAAACTGGTTTATTAAACACTCTCTGAAATGGCTTTAAAGCACCTCTCTGAATTCAAGCAACTGCTTGCAGGCAAGCCTGCAAGGCGCCTGGTACTGGCTGCCGCCCAGGACCACAATTCACTCTCCTCGGTTCTCAGGGCTGCAAATGATGGTTTCATTGATCCCATACTCGTCGGCAAAAAAGAAGAGATATATAATCTTGCAGCTCAGAACAATTTTGACCTGACTGGTGTAAGGGTCGTGCACGAGCCCGATTCGGAAATGGCTATCGAGATAGCTGTCAGGATGGTCCGCAGCAACCAGGCAGACATCCTCATGAAAGGAAAGGTAGGCACCTCAAACCTGCTCAAGGGAGTCCTGAACAAGGAGTGGGGGCTCAGGTCAGGTGCACTCCTCTCACACATTGCAATCTTTGAGGTTGAAGCCTATCACAAGCTCATCGCGGTAACTGATGTTGCAATGAATATTGCTCCCAATCTCAAGGACAAGATATCCATAGTCAACAATTCCGTTGCCTGCCTCAACAAGCTGGGAATAAAGATGCCGAAAGTGGCTGTGCTTGGAGCTGTTGAGATGGTCACTGAGAACATGCAGGCCACCCTTGATGCAGCACTGCTCTCAAAAATGAACCAGAGGGACCAGATAAGGAACTGTATCATTGACGGGCCACTGGCCTTTGATAATGCAATCAGCCTTGAGAGCGCCAACCACAAGGGTATCAGAAGTGACGTGGCTGGCGACACCGACTTGCTGCTGATGCCTGATATTGAGGTTGGAAATGTTCTCTATAAATCACTGGTCTTCTTTGCCAACGCCGGCGTTGCAGCAGTGATTCTGGGAGCAACGGCACCAATAGTGCTTACTTCGAGAAGCGACTCTGATCATGCGAAGTATTACAGTATAGTGCTTGCCGCAGCAATATCATGAAAGGAATAGAATGATTACAAATCTCAGGCAGATGGCTGACACCGTAAGGTCGTCAGGAATTAAAAAGAGAATAGCCGTTGCCTGGGCTCAGGATCCGAATACCATAGGGTCACTTCACAGGGCTGTTGCTGAAGGATTTGCAGAGGCCATAATGATTGGCCGGCGTGACCGGATTCTTGCTGTCTGCCAGGAGACAGGAGCTGACCCCCGATTATTTACACTGGTTGAATCTCCTGATGAAAAGAGCGCTGCGGAGCTGGCAGTGTCATTTACCAGGAACGGTGAGGCTGATGTTGTTATGAAAGGCCTTGTGGGCACTGACAAGTTCCTCAGGGCAGTGCTTGACAGGGAGAAGGGGCTGTTGCCCCCGGGAGCAGTGATGAGTTATGTCTGTGCCGTGGAGATCCCAGCATATCACAAGCTGCTGTTTGTTACCGACACGGCAGTCATTCCATTCCCTGACCTTGGTCAGAAAGTAGCCATGGCGAAGTATGCCATTGAGATGGCACACAGTTTTGGTATTGAAACTCCAAAGGTGGCACTGATAGGGGCATCGGAAAAGGTAAATGAACGCTTCCCAAACACGCTTGATTATGCTGAAATGTGCAGGATGGTTCAGAGCGGAGAGATAACGGGCTGCATCATGGATGGCCCGCTCGACCTCTTCCTGGCCTGCGACCCGGAAAGCGTCAGGATAAAGGGAGTTGATACACCGGTAGACGGAGATGCCGATATACTGCTTTTCCCATCGCTGGAAGCATGCAATCCGTTCTACAAGGGACTTATGCTGTTCGGCGGAGGAGAACTTGCCGGAATGATCTGCGGCACCTCCAAACCCGTGGTGCTGATGTCAAGAAGCGAAAGTGAGCTGTCAAAGTACTACTGCGTCGCCCTTGCATGCCTTATGGCTTCACGAAAAAAATGATAATGATGAAGAAGCTTATCCTTGCTATAAATCCCGGTTCAACAAGTACCAAGTTTGCTCTCTACGACGGGAAAGAAAAACTCATGGAGAAAACACTGAGACACAGTGCTGAAGAGCTTGAAGGCTTTGTTACCATGACTGACCAGCTGCCTTTCAGGTACCGGGTAATTATAGATGCACTCAGAAAGGAACAGGCTGATCTGAAGGAAATTACAGCCGTAGTTGGCAGGGGAGGACTGGTGAATCCTATCGAATCAGGCATGTACGAGGTCAATGACCTGATGAAGAGACATCTTTCAGAAGCGGTCAACGGAGAGCATGCCAGCAACCTCGGTGCGCTGCTGGCTGATATGATTGTGAAAGAGCTTCCTGGAGCAAAAGCATATATTGTTGATCCTGTGGTGGTTGATGAGCTTGAGCCGATAGCCAGGCTTTCAGGACACCCGCTGATATCGAGGAGATCGATATTTCATCCGCTGAACCAGAAAGCTGTTGCAAGGATATATGCCTCATCAATCGGAAGGAAGTATGAAGACCTTAACCTGATTGTAGCGCATATGGGTGGTGGCATAAGTGTTGGAGCACACCGTCACGGAAGGGTTGTCGATGTCAATAATGCACTTAACGGCGACGGACCTTTCTCACCTGAACGAAGTGGCGGATTGCCCACATTGCAGCTCTCCGAGCTCTGTTTCAGCGGAAAGTACAAGCTGCCAGAGGTAAATTCCATGCTGGCCGGAAAGGGTGGGATAGTTGCATACCTTGGCACAAACAGCTTCAAGGAGGCATCAGAGCGGGCTTCCGCTGGCGATGAATATGCTGCTCTCATTGTAGAGGGATGCGCATATCAGATAGCCAAGGAGATAGGCGCAATGTCAGCTGTTCTGGCCGGAGATGTCGATTGCATAATACTTACAGGCGGACTGGCTTATGATACTGCCCATGTGGAGAGGGTGATCCGTATGGTGAAACATATTGCCCCTGTTTTTGTCTATGAAGGTGAAGATGAGCTTCAGGCTCTGGCTTTCAATGGTTATCTGGCCATCACCGGACAAATTTCAGTCAGGGAATACGTGGGATAGATCCTTTTAAGCCTCTTTTTAAAATCAACGGATAGCGCTGCCGGCATGATTTTTTCCATATCCTCTTTAAGTCTCTTTTTAAACTCAGTTGATAGCCCTGCCTTGAGGATATTTTCAATATCCTCTTCAGACCTCTTTTTAAGCTCTCTGGGCGATGATCGTCCCGAGGCAATGTCAATGGGCACGGGAATGATATTTTTATGTCTGGCGGCCTCTGAAAGGCTTGTAAGCGCTTTTCTGTTGCGGGCAATGGCATAAATCATGTTGCCGGCTCTTCCGGGAGCCTGATGGCAGTCTCGCGGCCAATTCCTGATGATGCCCCTGTTATTACTATATTCATCTTATTGTCAGTGCTATAACTGTTCCTGGTATTTTTTGTCAGCCAGAACTACCTCAAATGTACTCAATTTTGATTTTATTTGTAGCCTCAAAATGAGGATACTGCATCAATGAAGAAGATACTGGCAATGGCTTTTTGCCTGGTGATGGCTGCAACGGCGACGGGACAGATTCCGGTGACGGAGAATGCTGAGGGGGAGACGCCTCCGGTTAATCAGCGACTCTTTTTCGGGGGATCGTTCGGCCTGCAGTTTGGAACAGTTACCAATATCAAAGTGGCCCCACTGGCGGGGATATGGCTGCTACCAAGGATCGCTGCCGGAGCAGGACCGACGTTCCAGTATTACAAGGACCCCTTTGGCAGAACCTCCATCTACGGGGGGAGGGCAATGCTGCAACTGACTCTCATACAGAACCTGAACAATATTATCCCGATAGGCCTGAATGCCGGAATCTATGTCAATGGTGAGTATGAGGCACTAAGCCTGCAACGGGCCTTCTTCACTTCCGACCCGGACGCTATTGGTCGCTTCTGGCATGGCACTTTTCTGGCAGGAGCAGGATTGTCACAGCCTACAGGCAGGAGGTCAAGCATGAACATCAGTTTCCTCTGGAGCATTACCGGAAATGAATATGGAATCTATGATACTCCGGAGATCAGAATAGAGTTCTATTTTTAATTGATATAACCTAATTGAATATAAATCAGATCAGATAGTTATGAAAATCAGAAGCAATAGGTTTGCCTCTCTGGCATATACCCTTCACGAGGGTGATAAGGGGGGAAGGGTGATTGAAACGGTGGAAGAGTCAGCCCCTCTTTCGTTTGTCTTTGGAGCGGGCCAATTGTTGCCGGCATTTGAAGATAAACTGGCGGGACTGGAAGCGGGAGATGAATTTGATTTCAGCCTCGTGGCTGATGACGCGTATGGTGAGGTACGCGAGGAGATGGTGATCAGCCTTCCAAGAAATATATTTGAGGATGAAGGTGTTCTGAGAAGTGAGATATGCTATGTGGGTAACACTGTTCCCATGCTGGACTCTCATGGGAACAGGATGAATGGTGTGGTTGTGGAAATTGGCGATGCTTTTATAAAGATGGATTTCAATCATCCCCTGGCAGGCATTGACCTTCATTTTTCAGGCAAGGTTGTAGAGGTGCGCGAAGCAACACCCGGGGAACTTGAGGGTCCGTCATCCGGCGGCTGCTCATCATGCAGCAGCAGGAACAGCGGTTGCGGCGGCACTTGCGGATGAGAAACAGTCAGCGGCAGGTAGTCGGCAGCCAGTGGCAGTCAGTCAGTAGTCAGCGGCAGGTAGCCGGCAGTCAGTGGCAGTCAGTCAGTAGTCACCGGCACGTAGCCGTCAGCCAGTCAGTTACACGCCAGTCAGCTACAGCCGGGTGCTGACAGCACGATTATACCAGGAGCTCTTCTCCTTCCGACTTGGCAATAATGACCGCACCGCAGGTATCTCCGTAAACATTTATGGCAGTGCGGAACATGTCCAGAATACGGTCTACGGCAAGTATCAGCCCTATCCCTTCAAGCGGAAGTCCCACAGCATTCAGCACCACAGCCATCATTACCAGTCCTGCCATTGGTATCCCTGCCGAGCCGATGGCTGCAAGCAGGGCCGTGAATATTACCACCAGTTGTTGCCCCAGACTCAGGTCAATACCGTAAGCCTGTGCTATAAACATCACAGCCACACATTCGTAGAGCGCTGTTCCGTTCATGTTGATGGTAGCCCCGAGTGGCAGGGTGAAACTTGAAATCTTGTTTGAAACACCATTCTTTCTCTCAACTGTCTCCATGGTAAGAGGAAGTGTGGCGTTGGATGAGGATGTGGAGAAAGCTGTCAGAAGAACAGTTGACATGTTCTTCATGTGCTTGACAGGGTTGGCCCTTCCCAGGAATTTTACCAGCAGCGGCAGGGTCACAAAACCCTGAACTGTAAGCCCCAGCAGCACAGTCAGGAAATAAACCCCCATGCTGCCGATTATCTCTCCAACCTGGTTGCCACTGAGTATCTGCTGCGAGAGCACCTTTGCAATTATGCTGAATACGCCCAGTGGGGTGAACTTTATGACGAACAGGGTGATCTTCATGATCACGTCGAGGATGGCATTGGTCACATCTATCAGAAGGACCCGCGACTTTTCACCCACACGTGTCACAAAGAAACCGGCGAGAATGGCAAAGAATATGATTGAAAGCATATGTGCCTCTGCCATGGCACGTATAATATTCGCCGGAACGATGTTGATCAGGGTCTGCCCGAAACTCTCCTTGCCTGTTGAGATCTCTTCCATCGGCACCTGTAATCCCAGGTCAGCACCAATACCCGGTTTTATCAGCTGAACGAAAAAGAACCCGGTCAGTATGGCAAGAAGGGTGGATAAAACATAGTATCCCATCGTTTTCAGGCCAAGTCTTCCAAGGTTCTCTGCCGTCCCCACACTTGCCACACCGGTCATTATGGAAGTGAATATGAGCGGAACGATAACCATGTTTAATCCCCTCAGAAAAACATCACCCATCCAGTTGGTGTATTTTGCCAGATGGGGGAAGAAGTAACCGAATAAGCCGCCCAGTGCCAGCATAATCAGTATCTGCCAGTGCATGGCCAGTGAAAATTTCTTCTTTACCATATGTCAGTTGTTATTGCGGTATTCAGGACAAAAATAGAGGCAATATGTTAAGCGGATGAAGATAATGAAAAGAATCCTCAGCCAAATATGTTTTAAGATTATGTTTTCAGAATTGAATATTCCCGCCAGTGGGGAAGGAGGGTTTAAAAAAATCAATTCTCAGAGACTTAACCATAAATACGGGAATCTCATCAGATGTTAACCTGTTTATCCTCACCATCAGAACCTCAAAGAAGACCGGATTACAGATGTAAACAATAAAAATAATCAAAGATAACATATGCATGCTTACAAATGTAATTAAAAGAAGTTTAATCATGTAAATAAATACTGCCACACTATTCTATAAATATTAATAGACATATTATCAATACTTTAGCAAATCTACTTAAACAATTGATACATCACTGATAGCCCACTGGTTACAGCAATGTTTAGAATTCCTCGTATTAACATCACTAAATAACTATAAATCAGTAGTTATATACAGCTAAACTTAAGTATTGCCACAAGTAATTACATAATTAAGTGCATCAATACACAACATGATAATAAGTATAGTATATATTAAAAATTATTACGAATTACACTTGTAACAACAATTACATGACACATGTAAATAATCTTATCATTACATTTGTAAAAACAGTTATTGACAATGAAAGACCGTATACAGGCATTTCTTCAGACTGAAAACAAGAGCTATGCGCAGTTTGCTGATGAAATTGGTGTGCAGCCATCAGGTATTTCGCATATACTTTCAGGAAGGAATAATCCGAGCCTTGATTTCGTAATCAAGATGCTGCACAGATATCCCTCTCTTTCCACTGAATGGCTGCTGTTTGGCCGGGGATCAATGTATAAGGCAGCATCACAGCCTACTCTCTTTGATGTTGATTTCCAAAATGATGAGTCATCAGAAAGTGAACTACTTGCAGAACAGGATATTACTCCTGACAACGAGGAAATTCCGGATCTCCATACAGACCGGAAGGATTTGGCAGAACTGTTTCCGTCAGAAAGTGAAAAGCAGGCAGACAGAGATAAACCGGCAGATAGTAATAAACCGGAAGTTAGTACAAGGAAGTTATCGGGAATTGTTTTTTTCTATTCAGACAAAACTTTTACTGAGTATAAGCCATCCTGACGAATTCAGTGTGAAATGTCTATTTTTGCATTCAGGGAGGAGTGATGAAAAAACGGATTGAAGATCTCACGGTTATTGATAACAGCAAACTTGCCGAAGGGTTCTTTGTGATAAAGGTTTCTTCCTCAGAGGATTTAACGGGGATTAAACCTGGTCAGTTTGTCCAGGCACTGGTGAAGGAGAGTCCTTCCACATTCCTTCGGCGCCCCCTCTCGGTACATGATATCAATCCCTCAGAAAACACACTGTTGCTGCTGGTGCAGATTGCCGGACCTGGTACTGAAAGGCTTTCCAGGCTCATCCCTGGAGAAAAACTCAATCTCATTTACCCGCTGGGCAACTCATTCACCCTTCCCGTGCAGGGGGAAAGAGTCCTGCTGGCAGGCGGCGGATGCGGTATGGCGCCTCTGCTGTATCTTGCAAGGAAGATAAGCGAATCGGGCGTGCAGCCTCATTTTGCCCTGGGCTTCCGTAACAGGTCAAGAATTCTCACTCATGATGAATTCAGTGCATTGGGACCAGTCTATCTCTCTACCGAAGACGGCTCGCAGGGATACAGGGGATTTGTGACCGATATCCCGGAGTTCAGTAATGAACATTGGGACAGGGTCTATTGCTGCGGTCCTGAACCAATGATGAAAGCTGTGGCTGCACTATGCAGGAAAAGAGATATCTTCTGCGAGGTATCGCTTGAAAACCTTATGGCATGCGGTCTCGGAATATGTCTCTGCTGCGTGGTGCCAACAACCTCCGGCAACCTCTGCTCATGCACTGACGGGCCGGTATTCAACATAAACGATCTCAAATGGCAGACCTCAGGATAAAGATTGGACCCCTGGAGCTCCGCAACCCGGTCATCCTGGCATCGGGAACCTGCGGCTATGGCTCAGAGCTTGAGGATTTTATAGATATTTCTGAGCTCGGGGGCATCATCGTCAAGGGAACTACTCTGGAACAGAGGGAAGGGAATCCTTATCCACGGATGGCGGAGACAGCTTCGGGAATGCTCAATGCTGTAGGACTGCAGAATAAGGGGATCGACCATTTCGAAAAGAATATCTATCCTCACCTGGCTGAATATAAGACACATGTTATTGTCAACATAAATGGTAATACAATAGAGGATTACGTTGAACTCTCGCGCCGCATAAACAGTTTCAGCGCAATACCGGCCATTGAACTCAATATCTCCTGCCCGAATGTCAAACAGGGCGGAATGGTCTTTGGCACCAATCCTGCCTCTGCCAGGAAAGTGATCTCTGCCGTACGGCGTGTTTATGATAAAACCCTCATTGTAAAGCTTTCTCCTAACGTCACTGACATCACTGAATTTGCCCGGATATCACAGGAGGAGGGTGCAGAAGCAGTATCACTGGTCAACACATTTCTTGGCATGGCAGTGGATATCAGTAACATGAGACCGAAGCTGTCCACAATCACGGGAGGACTTTCAGGTCCGGCGATCAAACCGGTAGCTCTCAGGATGGTATGGCAGGCTGCCAGGGCTGTCACTATACCTGTCATTGGGTTGGGAGGCATCATGAATGCGGAGGATGCCCTTGAATTTATTATGGCCGGAGCCACCGCGGTGCAGGTGGGAACAGCCTCATTCATCAATCCCCGTGCAGGCACGGAGATTGTTGCCGGCATTGAAAAGTTCCTTGTTGAAAAAGAAATAGATTCTGTCAGTACAATTACCGGGATAATAAATAGGAAATAAGCCGGGTTTTCTTTAAATTTGCAATTTAACATGCGTAATATTGGAAATTGACTTAATTAAGGAAAGTAATCATGGCAGAAAATTTGCAAATTGACAATCTGGACAGGAAGATTCTGGACATCATAACCAAGAATGCGAGGATTCCTTATCTGGAGGTTGCCCGTGAGTGCAACGTATCAGGTGCGGCAATCCATCAGAGGGTCCAGAGGCTGATTAGGGTAGGTGTTATCAAGGGATCAGAATTCAAGGTTGATCCCATCATGGTGGGATTCAGAACCTGTGCTTATATCGGTTTATACCTTGATAATCCTGGTAAATACAAGGAGGTGATCAAGAAACTGAAGGATATTCCTGAAGTAATTGAATGTCACTACACCACAGGCAATTATTCGTTGTTCATCAAGGTTTACACCCGTGACAACGAACATCTGCATGAGGTGCTTACAGAGAAGATACAGGCCATCACCGGTGTGAAGCGCACCGAGACACATATCTCGCTCGAGGAATCGATCAGCAGGCAAATACCGGTATTATCAAAGTAACAGAGGCATAGCTTCAACCTGTAAAGGGCTGTCCGGACTGGCAGCCTTTTTTTATCGGAAAAGTGTTGCTATGCTTGATCTTAAAGACAAAAAAGGCAGCTTCCGCTGCCTCGGTGATCCAGCTGGGGCTCGAACCCAGGACCCCATCCTTAAAAGGGATGTGCTCTACCTGCTGAGCTACTGAATCAGTCCATTTTTTTGAGAGTGCAAAGGTATGGTAAAAAACCGTCCTGCCAAAAAAAAGAGTCACTTTTCCCGAAAATAACAAAAAATCGGATCACTACGAAACCAAAGGCAAAATCTCATTATATTTATATTCCATATAAGAGCAAATGAAACGCAATTTTTTCCGCGATAAGGTCGTAATAGTCACAGGTGCTTCTTCCGGCATCGGAAGAGCAACAGCACTTAAGTTCGCCCGGCAGGGAAGCAAGGTTGTTATTGCTGCACGCTCGGCAGAACG